>UMFB01031571.1_pt1 | contig 23467 bp, 35 predicted proteins | sample 1964921 | NCBI WGS metagenome assembly UMFB01 (sample SAMEA4836037, study PRJEB28245) | human gut metagenome | biome: gut microbiome; material: fecal sample | place: Denmark | collected 2008
TCTTATGGGAAGCACGTGACTTTAGTCATGTGAGGCTTCACAGGTTTTAATGGAGGAACAAAATGAATAAAGAGAGCCAGATAGGCCAGAAAAGTAGAATTTACCTTTGCAGTGAATGTGGTAAGCCCATAGAGGGCGACCATATATACATAAAGACCCGTAGGGGAACAGAGTTACGAATCCACAACCAATGCATTCCGAAAGGGCCGAGAAGGTAAGAAATGGACAAATTAACGCAAAAAGATAAGCAAAAAATCCAGAGGCAGAAAAGGAAAGAAACTATAGCTCGAATAGCTGCTATGCAGACTTTACCTTATGAGGTAAGTTCTTTCGATAAACTGGAATACGCTCTGGAAGTTTATTGTAACGGAGCATTCGTAAGGCAAATTGATGTTTATGACACTTATGAGGAAGCAACTCAGGAAAAAGAGCAATATCAAGAACCTCTGTTTCCAGGCGAATATCTACGCATCCTCTGCATCGCTTATGGAAAAGAACAAGAAATCGGTTGTTTTCATCCATAATTAAATACAGAACAGTCCGTACCTATGCGCTGTCTAAAAATAACCAAATAGAAAGGAAATCTTGTGAAACCGAATATTTTTTATCATGTGACAACAAATAACAGACTGGAGCTCATCCAAAAAGAAGGGTTGAGACCAGTCCTTGGTACAAACTCCATGCTTGTTGGAGAAACGGAACCCTGTATATATCTTTGTAAGGAATCTGGAATCGCGTTTTGGAGCATCATTCTTGACGCTCCGGTTGTACTTCAGGTAACGCTAACAAAAGGGCAGTGCGACAGATTAGAATGTTCCGTAGACAATGAATATGAAGAATATTATCTAAAAGAACCGATCTCGCCGGAATGCATCGTACAGATTCCTTGTCCAGATAGAATGCCTGTTATGCAGGATTTATGTATAAGCGCCATTACAGAAATTGGCAATTTATGCGCAGAAATCCTTGAATACCGATGGGAAGAGAGGAATCTGCTTAAAACAGCGGGAAAGAAAATGGAAATAGAAGAAATGGAGAGGTTGTGTCAGAAAACAAAGATGACACTGCAGTGCTTTCTGAGGCATCTGGACTGGTCTTGTCTGACAGATAACGAAATCAGGTCACAGATTGAATTAAGCGCATGCGAAGGCAGCTCTTTTGTTGATAAGGATGAAGATGGAGATTCGCTGTATCAGAAAATCTCTATGTATGAGAAGGATGAACTACAGAAAACTTCTGAGGAGTTGTCTGCATATATTAAGGAAGTATTTTTCGATTTCCTGGATATCAACACAACAGATTGTATCTAAACAAGATTGTCAATTTGCCTGACTCAAATGAGTCAGGCATTTAAGGCTAGGAGGGATATATATGAGGATTCCCTATCAGGGGCACTCTGTTTGCATCAACAAAGAAAAATGGAGCGCTCTTTCTGTATCGGGAAAACTTAAGTGCATCACATCTTATTTTAAAGAACAAAGTCAGTATCTTTACCAAAGATATAAAGATTACTGGCTGGGCTGGGTGATCGTACATGTACAGACCATTGGTGGAACGGGTTATGATCCAGAACCAGTTTATGAAGTAACAGTTTGGGCTGGCAGAAAAGGCAAGGGACAGACCTTTAACACGCTTTCCAAAGACTTGTGTCAGTATCTGGTATCTTCTTGGGAGCATAATCAGGAATACCATTTTTCACTCAGTGTTGAAGATGGCTGCATTTCACAAAGTTATACCTTTAACCGGTACCAGAAAAACCATCTGATCAAGCAGTTAAAACCAATTCTTGAGCAAGTTTGGTACTGCGACATCGAAAAAAAGAAAAACAGTCCGATTTAATCGTATAAGACAGGAAAAGGAGGAAAAGTGTGGTTACTCCAATATCACAACAACGAAAAGTACAAAACAACATCATTTCTATTCGCCCATTTAAAAAATCAGATTTTGTGATGGTCGAAGCAATGGATGAGCGATCTGGAAATGATGTTGCGCAATGGGTAAATGATTTGGAAGATGGAGATTCCAACGACTACTCTTGGGGGTGTTTTCTGGGAAACGAGATGATTGGATATTGCACAATCGGTTATGCGGATGATTTGGGTAATCGCGTGCATACCTATCCTGGATACTCTATAGACTCTCTAATCTTATCTGATGTTTATATCAAAAAAGAATATAGAGGAAACGGTTATGCATTGCATATGATTTCAGAAGTGATTCAAAAACACCGAGAGCAGGAAAACGAACTTGTGTTTGTTACGCTGCTATATGACGAATTAAGCAAATTTTATCAGAAGTTAGGATTTCGCTGGGCGTTTGAAAAAGAATACCTGATGGTCTTAGAAAAAGAAGAAAACTGCTGCAATGCAATGTAAACATTGAAGGGAGAAAAAAAATGAAAATAGAAATACCAGAACACGTTATGTCTATCATTGCTCTGTTAGAGCGAAGTGGGCATCAGGCTTATATAGTTGGAGGCTGCGTGAGAGATGCTTTACTGAATCAAGTACCACACGACTGGGATATTGCGACATCCGCCAGACCGGAAGAGATTAAAATGGCATTGGCTGATATTCCGGTTCTGGATACAGGAATGAAACATGGAACAGTCACGGCGATCATAAATCATGAGCCTTTTGAGATTACAACTTTCCGAACAGAAGGAAGTTATTCTGATGGAAGACATCCGGATCAGGTAACTTTTGTAACAGACATCCGAGAAGATCTTTCCAGAAGAGATTTTACCATCAATGCCATGGCATATCACCCTGTATATGGTCTCATTGACCCATTTGATGGCATTAGTGACTGTAAGCGAAAGTTAATCCGTTGCGTTGGAAATCCAGCAGATCGGTTTACAGAGGATGCGCTGCGTATGATGCGGGCCATCCGATTTGCCGCCCAGTTTGGATTTTCCATTGATGAAGCCACCTGGAATGCTGCAAAAGAATCGGTTTACCTGCTTGGAAAAATATCCATGGAACGGATACAGACCGAATTGATGAAAATCATGCAGGCTGAAGCTCCGCATAAATTTTTGGATCAGTATCAGGAAGTGTTTGATTACATAGTCCCGGAATTTCTTTCCATGCATGACTGCGAGCAGAATAATCCTTACCATGTCTATGACATCTGGCGCCATACCATGAAAGTTTTGGAAAATGTAGAATATGCCTCTGCCGATCCGATTATACGCATGACTGCACTGTTTCACGACATCAGTAAGCCGCAGTGTAAGGAACATGGTACAGACGGATACGATCACTTTCATGGACATGCAGAAGAAGGAACAAAAATCGTACGCATGATCCTGCGGCGCCTAAAGTTCGATAACAAGACCATTTACCAGGTCGCACAGCTTGTCGAATGGCACGATAAAACCTTCTCCTGTAAGAAAAATCAGGTAAAGCGTTGGATGAATGAATTAGGTGAAGAGCAGTTACAGCGGCTTTTCATTCTTCGAAGAGCTGACATTTTGGGACAAGATCTCAGATTTGCAAAAGAACGACTGGAAAAAGTTGATATAATGGAATCACTTATGAAAGAAATTTTGGAAGAACATCAGTGCTTTCAGTTAAAAGATATGGCTATCAACGGTTCTGATCTGATACGTATGGGTGTACCGGAAGGAAGGCAGATCGGACAGATCCTTCATTCGCTGTTTGAACTGGTTTTGATGGAACAATGCGAAAATAAACGGGATACACTAATGGAGCAGGCAAAAAGTATGCTGGACGCTTCTTAGGACATCAGAGCGGAAGTCCTAAAATAATTCCAAACCATAACTCCTTATTAAGGAACCTTTCGGGGTTCCTTTTTTGTTTACGAAATGTATCCTCTTCCATAATTGTACCGGAAGAGAAAAAGGCATAAGAGAAAAAAGAATTGTGCCGATTGATCTCCAAATACATAAGACCCAGTTATGGGCAGAAGGAGAACCAATATGAGGAAAGAGAATTTAAACAGAGAGAGCATCCGTACACTTTTAGTAAACGATCCAAAGTTTGCTAAGAAATTTAACCGCATCGTGGCAAAAATTCATTTTCTGCATGTCACTCAGGCGCGTGCTGCACAGACAACAGCATCTCCAGAAACAATTGCCGAATGCCGTGAAAAGGCACTGGCGCTGTTATCAGGAATTATCAAGGATATCGTAAACTTAAACGATATCTACAACAAGGAATGTATGGGTTACGTGGAAGGTCTGCGGGAAATCCAGACAAAATGGGATCTGGCAGACGAGTTCTACCTAACAGCAGTAAGCCTGATGAGCGATGATGAGGCCGCCGATGCGATTGCTGCGGCTCAGCTCTAATATGAAACAACCATGCCTGCAGGAAAAGGCTGCAGGTGTGGTACTCATTCTCGGCACAAAAAAAGAAGAAGGGCGAAAGCTCTTCTTTTTTTGTCCTGAAAATACACGCAGCCCCTGAAAGAACAGGGAATGGAGAAAGGGATTAAAATCCAAACAGATCCTCCCTTCCCTCCATTCTCGCAATATCCCTCAGCAGTTCCAAGCGCTCCCTGGAAAGTTCCATAAGTCGCACATTACTCATAAGATCAGCACGATCTACTCGTTTTAAATCCAACTCAGTTTCTGTGCCATTTGCAAACCGATCGGCCATATCCCAATCTCCGGTTCCGTTTTCAAGCCCCAGGTCATATCCGAGTTTATTCATCTCTGCTTCCAGTTCCTTCAGTTTCTGTTTCTTCTTTTCTAAAATGCTTGTCATCGCCGTATTCCTTTCCGATTTTGTGCCAGTATAGCATATTTTAGTGGAAGAGAAAAGGAAAAAAGTTTGCGGATAAGCATTTTGGCTTTTTTTTGCCAATCTCTTAATACCTTTGTCAGCCACGTGAATTATGGGATTCGATTCTGCTCGAAAACATTCAAAAAACTATGTCTGGCACAATAAGAAACATAACAGAAAAAAATAAATGTGTGAAGCATAGAAAAAGGAAATGAACATGGAAGATTCCATTACCAACCATCCCGTTCCATAATTCATACGAAATACAAAAGAAATAGAGAGAGGAAAGGAGAAAAGAATGAAACGGAAACGATCAAACGAGTATGTGCCGGTGCAATTCGCAAAAGCCATGATTCCAAACAGGGAACAATTACTGTGTGACGATGTTGGGATTTGTTTTGATTTTTTACAGCGCCATAAAAATATCATGACCGCATATGGGTTATTTTCTTCAGATGAAGACTGCAAAAACCTGTCCAGAACAATGTATATAGTGCGGGACTGGATGCGGACGAAACAGGCGTACAAGATCACAAAAGAACTAGCTGATGACTTGTTTGACATGGATGATTTAGATTTTCCAGCGAACTCACTGCATCTTCCATACCGCACAATCTTTATGGATTTTAGCGAACTAAATTTACCGGCCGTAGGCACGCAGATGGAGGGAAAAGATTATATCATTTATGGTGTATTTATGACACTAGGGGAAGTCATGTATTATGGAACTCCGGCTATCATGTGCGGATTTGTCACTGTAATGACAAACAAAAACGGAATCAATGATGAAACAGATATTGGATACGGAGGGATTGCATTTGATTACAGCGATACAGATGACGGAAAAACATTAAAGGATAAAATTAACGATCTGACAAAAGACTTTGTTGGTCCAAAAGACAGCCTGATCAAAGCCCTGTTATTTGCAGCTTATCTATCCTGTGAGCAGCCGGATATTGAAGAAAACGAAGTTCAAAAATCATTTTACCGTCCATCGGAGAAATTAAAAACTTCTTCTGTACGCAAATGGGACGTCGGAATTCGATATACGAGAGAAATCAGGCAGCATCAGAAAGAAACTTCTCGTTCTGCCGGAACAGGAAAAGGGACAGCAAAACGCCCTCATATCCGGAAAGCCCATTGGCATGTGTACCGGTATGGTAAAGGCCGTACGCAGAAAAAAGTACTTTGGATTCCACCTATTGAGGTAAATTGTAAAACAAAGCCGGAACTGCCGGTGGTAGTTAGAAATATTACCAGGAGAGAAAAAGAAGGAGGAGACTCGTGAACGGAGTGATGGATTACAATTGGCTTGGTATTGCATTTATCGACGATCAACTCGCCCCTGAAATCCATGAAAACATCGAAAAGAAAATGGATGAGTTGGAAGAGCAAGTCAATGCGATGTTCGATCAATGGCTGGAAGAAAATGGACTCGAAAGAGCGATGGGAATTATTATCTCTAAACGAGAAACCAGTCAGGATAAGGGATGTCATCAATACGGAACCTGATAGAGAAAGTGTGATCCGCACATTTAAAGCTATGCGGTTTTTTGCCAAAAATCATGCAAAGGAGAAGAATATGTTTGAAAAAGAATGGGAAGCCATTGGAAAAGAATGGGAAAATCTGCAAACGATGAGCTGCAAACCAACTGCTAAGAAACTACCGAAAGGTTACATCATAGACGAGGAACAGTCAGTTAAATGGAACCGGGAGCAAGTAGAGCAGAATCATCTTGCGTACAACAACGAGGTAAAACAGCTCAATGCAGAAAAGAATCGGAGGCGGAATGAAATCTGCCAGCGTATTTATGATTTAATCCAAAAAGAAGTCGGTCCAAAGCTTCATCGTACTGGAGCCAGAAAGATATGGGAAATGGCATATAATCAATCTCGTTCCTATGGATTTGCAGCGGTGTATTGGAGAATGACCGATTTAATTGACTTAGCAAAAGTGATTTTAAATGAAGAAAAGAAAAAATAACAAATCGTTCTCAAAATTCGATCGCATACAGAAATAGAAGCCAAAAAAATAAATAAAACGGAGATAAGAGAAAATATGTTAGAATTGAAAGGAAAATATAATACCGCAAAAGTATTTACAGACATCATCGATGAGGCATCGATCTCGCAAATTATGCTTTTGTTAAATCAGGAATTCGTATCCGAAAGTAGGATCCGGTTAATGCCAGATGTACATGCCGGGGCCGGTTGCACCATCGGAACCACGATGACCATTCGGGATAAAATCGTCCCAAATCTGGTCGGGGTCGATATCGGCTGCGGAATGGAATGTGTAGAACTGCGAGAGAAGGAGATTGACCTCAAAAAACTGGATCGGGTAATTCATGAAAAGATTCCGGCAGGCTTTCGGGTTCGTGACCGAATTCATCATAATTACTACCACTGTGCTTTGGATAAGTTGCGCTGTATCGATCATATCAATGTAGATCGGGCTGAAAAGAGTCTTGGAACGCTTGGAGGCGGCAACCACTTTCTTGAAGCGAACAGAGACGAGAATGGCACCGTTTATTTGGCGGTACATACTGGCAGCCGACACCTTGGTCTGGAAGTAGCACAGTATTATCAGAATGAAGGATACCTGGCACTGAACAAGTGCTCTGACCTCGATAAAAAAGAACTGATCGCTCAATATAAGAGAGAGGGAAGAACTAAGGAAATTGAAAAAGCATTGAAGCAGATGGAGAATATCAAAAAGACCTCGATTCCAAAAGAACTCGCGTATGTAGAAGGAAAGCTATTCAACGATTACATCCATGATATGCAGATCGTGCAGGATTACGCCACATGGAATCGAAAAACCATCGTAGAAGAAATTCTGAATGCTATGGATCTGATGGCCGTTTCAGAATTTACGACTATTCATAACTATATCGACACTAAAGCGATGATTTTAAGAAAAGGAGCTGTCTCAGCCAAACTCGGAGAACGACTGATTATCCCAATCAACATGCGTGACGGAAGTTTGATCTGTAATGGAAAGGGAAATGAAGATTGGAATGAGTCTGCCCCACATGGCGCTGGTCGTCTCATGAGCCGCTCAAAAGCAAAAGAGGCTTTTACAGTCGATGAATTTAAAGCGCAGATGAACGGTATTTATACGACTTCCGTTGGTATGGATACACTCGATGAATGCCCGATGGCATACAAGCGTATGGAAGATATTGTTGGAAACATCGTTGATACCGTTCATATCGAGAAAGTCATCAAACCAATTTATAATTTTAAGGCAGGCGGAGAATAGGTAACAATATGTCAACTACTCGGAAATCCCATAACTGAGAATTCCCGCTTAGTAATCTTAAAAATGCAAATATCATCGAGAGGAGGAAACAGGGATTGCGCAGCAGTTTTTAGCTGTATCGCCCACGCCTGATCCAGTGGGTCAGACGTGGTACCCTGAGATAAATATGGAGAAAAATCTAATGGATATTCAGAAGAAACTGGAATACTACCGGGAGAAAAAAGTAGGAAAGCGGTATCGGCATTTTAAAGGTACAATCTATCTGGTATCGGATATTGTGATAGACTGTGACACCTTAGAGCTTCTGGTGATATACAGGGATTTTAAAAATCCATCCTTAACCTGGGCTAGATCTTTAAAAGAATTTGAATCTCCCGTAGACAAGTATGTATATCCAAAGGCAACGCAAGAGTTAAGATTCGAACCCATGGATACGGAGGAGATCCGCTGTGTATTAACGAAAAAAGGGGAAGAGGCTGTTAGAACCTTTATCCGGGAATGCGAAGCAAAGCGAAAAGAAATTCTGGACGCTGGATTGGATACAGCAGACGAAACAACACTCCCTACGGTGGAAGACATTCAAAACGACATCATGTCGTTTCCGATAGAGAATGGATGCTACTACAATTGTTGGGGTGTAACGGATCATTACGACTCGGACGTATTAAACCTGAAGCGGGGTATTGACTTTTACATGTAAATCAGAAAGGAAAAAACAAAAATATGTTGGTTAAAAGAACAATGAAAGTTGATGTGGAACTCTTTGAGGTTGGCGATATTATCAAATTCAAGCTGACAGACGGAGAAAAGGTACAGGCTATGGCAATTAAGCAGACACCCGAGGGTATGCTGTTTGTGCTGGTAGATTGCCTTGCGAAAGAATATCCGATGTTCAATGACATTGACGATATGGACGAGGACGATATTTCCTATGCTACTTCCGATTTGCGTAAAGCTTTGAATGGAGAAATCCTTGAGAGATTCCCGGAAGAAATCAGAAATCGCATGGTAGCGGTCAACGCCGAGGGAGATATGCTTCGTATTCCTACCGAGTGTGAAATCTTCGGAGAGAATGTCTACGGACAGGAAGAAACCGAAAAAGTTAAACGCTGGAAGCCTATGAAGAAAAAGAGAAATCGTATTGCTCTCCAAGGAAAAAAGGGTGCTTGGAAATGGTACTGGCTTATGAATCGTCATAAGGACTACGCTTCCTCTTTCGCCGATGTCAACAACAACGGTGATGTGCGCTACGGCAACGCTTCTCTCTCTCGTGGCGTTCGCCCGGTATTTTGTTTGTCGGACATACAAAAGGAGGAGTTATGACATACACAAAAACATTGCAAAAGGCTATTGACGAATATGGTCTTAGACTGATCCATACGGGCGGTCTTGGATATGAAGGAGCGCGTTATACAAATAGCGAGTTATGTTTCGAATGGCAAGAAGAAAACCAAAGCGGCCGGTATGTATTCGAGTTTAATTACTTCGATCAAAGTAAGGCAAAATGGCTGACATTCGAAAAAGTTTGCAACACCAGAAAAGAAGCAGAACAAATTAAGAAGAAAGAATTTGGCAGGCGGCTTTGGGATTCCAGACACTTGTTTTTCGAAGGAGCTGGGATAAGAAAACAGCTGGCAGTGTAATTCATTTCTCCGATAATACAAAAAACCTTTTCAAAGAAGTCCGGAAACGGGCTTCTTTTTTATAAGAGCCTCATTTCTTTATCCAATCTCATTCCATAATTAAACCGAACATGGAAAAGAAATTTGAGAGGAGAAATATATGAGAATTAAAACAAGTAAACGCGGTCTGACATTTTCTTTTCAGGAAAACGAACACTTTACCGTTGGAGCAAAATATCGTTATATCCTGGATGTAACAAAAAATGAGATTGTCATTGTACCGGACATAAACGGGACCAACACGATCAGCCGGAAAGGACCAAACCATAAACCATTGATCGACATCCGCAGCAACGATGTAAAACAGCTGATCGCTATGGCATCCTATCTGGAAATCAGTATCGAGGATGACAAAATTCAGGTATCTGTAGTAAAAGAGGTTCCAGGAATTACGGACCAGACCAGTGATATAGAACTGGCAGAGCTCATTGACCGAACGGAACATCACACAATCACAATAGATCGCAACCTGATGATGCAAAATAATCCCGTCATTTATCAGGTGTTGGAAGCAGCGGGGTTGTTTTCTTCTGTAACAGTAAAAGAGTTGTCTTGTGTTTTTGATGTCATCAGTCTCTTTTCCGGAGCGGGACTTCTGGATTACCCATTCCGCATGGATCCGGCATTTGACATCAAAGCCGCTGTCGATTTTGACAAAGATGCCTGCGAAACTTACCGTTACAACATTGGAAACCACATCCTTTGTGCAGATATGCGGGAGGTAGAACCGGATATGCTGCACTGTCAGAAACCGGATCTGATTATCGGTGGTCCCTGCTGCCAGGGATATTCCAATGCTAACCGGCATAATATCCAGTCTGAAACGGCAGAAGAGAAGCGCAGCCTTGTTGACGACTATCTCCGGATTGTAAAAGCAAAGCATCCATATCTGTTTGTTATCGAAAATGTTCCTCAGTTTATCACAAAAGAAAAAGGAAAATACCTGGAACGGGTACTAAGTTCCCTTCCGGAATACCAGATCACCTATCAGATCGTTTCCGATCTGGAAGTAGGAGGTTACACCAAGCGCCGCCGAATGATTTTAATCGGAAGCCGGATTGGAAAAGTAATGATACCCGATGTGGAACTGTCTTCACATCGTACAGCTGGAAATGCATTGATCAAGGTCGATGATACCTGGTTTAATGCCGGAGATATTACGAAGCCTGGCGCAGATACTGTGCGGAAAATGAGTTTCGTACGACCTGGCCATAATTACAGAGACATACCTGACATGAAAGACCTGGATCGGCATAGCGACACATACCGACGTCTTTCCATGGCTGAGCCGGCGCCGACGATTGTGAACTGGAGAAAGGTAAATATGATGCCGCCAGTCGGAAACCGAATTTTAAGCGTTTCAGAGGTGGCTGCCCTTATGGGGCTTCCCAAAGCATTCCATTTGTTCGGCTCCTTAAACTCCAAACAGCAGCAGCTTGGAAATGGCGTAACAATAGCCATTGCAAGTTTCGTAAAAGCACTGGTAAAAAATAAGCTGTATGCGTTTGCAAAAGATCAGATTTGTTTGGTCTAACGGCTCTGCACACTGTCATTGCTTCCAGTGGCAGTTTTTCCACGGAGAAAATGTAATTTTAAAAATGGAGGATAAAAAGCGATGTTAAATCAGATAATCAAATTTGTCGAAAAAAATGTAGATGGTTGCGGTACAGATGCAGAAGTAATGGTGTTAATCCAAACAGATGGATTGTTAACAAATGGGCACAAAATGCGTTTGGAAAAAGCAATCGAAGATATCCGAACCGAATGGGAAGACGATGACTGGGATACTGATTCTGTTGTAGAAGAAGCTATCGTAAGAGTGTTTGGCGCCGATGCAGAAGTTAAAACTGTGATTCCAGATCTACTCATAGAGTTGTAAGAAACTCTCTTCTCAAAATGTGCGAGGTGATATTATTGATATACGAAAATATGACACAAACTGCTGCAACACATACTTGTATTGCGACCGCAGTAATTTCCTATAATCGGAAAGAAAGCGGATGGCAATTGGATGAAATTGAGCAATATTCTAAAAAACTCTCCGCAAGAGAACGATTCAACATCCGTCTGACAATTGCAGAATTAACGGAACGCTATCCAAAGGGATGTACAAAAGAAACGATTCAGGACCTCCTTGAGCGCGGGGCGAAAGAAAGTCCTGTGTATCATGGAAAATACCTTTTAACTGATCAGACAGAACATTATATCAGAGAGATGGTATTTTTAACCCTCCCTAATAGTCCAGATTGTCAAGGAGCAATCCGCTTTTACCAAAAATAGTAGCTCTGTCTTTTTCCAGCTCCTCTCATTTCATATGAGGGGAGTTTTGTTGTATCCAATCCCATAATTCTCCTGAAATACGAAAAGGAATTTGAGGAAAGGAAAAGGTCATAAAAAATGAAAAAGGATACACAACAGATTGCCGTAGCATTTACGACAAAAGATTTAGATCCATATCTGGAAGAAATCCGAAACGGAAAATTGAAGGACTTTATGGATAGTCAATGACCACCGTCTGATTCCATGAATCAGGCGGGGCTTGTAAAAAGCTGATTGACTAGCCTCAGGGGTCGGGATGCAGGATACTGCAGCGAACACCTACGTTGTCCTGGCGTTCACACCCATGGATGTGATGCCTAGTCCATGGCTCTGTGTAACCGTGTTTAAAAGTCCTGAGGTAAGGGACGGTGATGCGGCTGTCAGAAACCAGGATAACATTGGCGAAGGCAAATAACTGACCGGAATGTGACGGTATGACCGTTACACGAAGGGTAAGACTAACCGCATTCAGTTGCGGAGAAACGAGGAAACTATGGTTTATGTACTGGATATCAGCGGGAATCCGCTGACTCCCACAAAAAGACATGGGAAAGTCCGGCATCTTCTGAAAACCGGAAAGGCAGTCTGTGTGAAACGGTGTCCGTTTACCATCCGGCTGACTTACCAGAATGCAGGACCGGAACCGAAGGGGTTATCACTTGGCGTGGACTGCGGTTCCAAGCATATAGGACTTTCCGTCTCATCGGAAGAACAGGAATACTATTCTTCCGAAGTGGAACTACGGCAGGATATTCCTGCAAACCTTTCTACCAGAAGGGAATTCCGAAGGGCCAGACGGCACAGGAAGACGCGTTACCGGAAGCCCAGGTTTTTAAACCGGACCGCTTCCAAAAAGAAAGGATGGCTGGCACCATCCGTCATGCAGAGAGTGGAGTCACACCTGAATCGGATTGACAAAGCAGTAAAGATGCTACCGATCAGGGAAATCAAGGTAGAGGTTGCGGCCTTCGATCTACAAAAGCTGCAGGCAGACTTAAAAGGATTGAAGCGGCCAAAAGGAGAAGAGTATCAACAGGGGCCGCAGCTGGATTTCTGGAATGTGAGGGAATATGTCCTGTTCCGGGATCACCATGAATGCCAGTGCTGCCATGGGAAGTCCGGGGATAAGGTGTTAAATGTCCACCACCTGCGTTCCCGCAAGGTAGGAGGAGACGCTCCGGACAACCTGATCACCCTATGCGGATACTGCCATGTGCAGTACCACAAAGGAGAACTGGAACTTCCGGAATCTGCAAAGAAGCCGAAACCACTGCGGGATGCCGTATTCATGGGGATTATGCGGTGGATGCTTTATAACCGATTAAAGGAAATCTACGAACCACAAGGTATCAAGGTAAAGCTGACATATGGTTATATCACCAAACATACCCGGATTGAGAACGGTCTGGAGGAAAAATCCCACCGCCTGGACGCTTTGTGTATTGCAGGTCATCCAAAAGCAAAGCGCTGTGAGGAATGGTTCCTGCAAAAGAAAGTCCGCTGCCATAACCGGCAGCTGCATAAAGCAACCATCCAGAAAGGCGGAGTCCGGAAAGCAAATCAGTTACCTACAGTGATAAAAGGCTTTCGGCTGTATGACAAAGTCCTGTTTCAAAACAGGGAATGTTTTATCTGGGGCCGGAGAAAGACAGGATACTTTACCTTGAAAACACTGGATGGGATTATGATCTGTGATGGGGTTAGTTCAAAAAAATTAACTCTGCTGGAGAAACGCAAATCTTATCTTACGGAGAGGAGGAAGCAGGAATTGTGTAACAGCTTTTAGCTGTATCGCATTCACCCACGCCTGATCCGACGGGTCAGACGTGGTACCCTGCGATAAATAATGGAGATCCAGTTCGCGGAGCGGCAACGCTGGAATATCCCATGGTGGATATCGAGGTTAATCTTCACTCCAAAGGCCAATTAGACGGAGAACCCGGAGATCAGACACCATCCATCAGTTATTTCTGCTGCCGCAGAGATGAAGATGGAGAATGGTACTCCGTCGATTATATCGGTGACGAACCCAATGTAGACTGGAATTCGGAAAATTGGCGGCATCAGCTTATGATGGATATGTACCGGGTATTGCAGGAATATGTTTCCAAAGATAGATACAAGTTGTGTCCACCGGATGAACAGCTGCTGCAATGGGATGTCGCGATTCATTCGTTAAAGGAATGTAAAGAGAGTCTCGATACTCCAACTACTAATGCAGAAGCAACAGTAGCACAGCACCCATATAGTATAGCTGAGTTGGAAGACATGATCCATGGCGTGATCCGTTTTGCCGGCGACCAATCGTTAACCGAAGGGTACGCATACCTGGAGGGAATGGGTTTTACTCAGGAGCAGATGCGTTTCTTCGGCTTCGATGTGGATGGGGCGCTCAAAGAACTGGAACAGGAATATTGCGACTACTATTCAAAAGAAAAAGAGGCAGAAATCGTCATTCGAGTGCGCAACTGCGACGGCGTAGAGGTGTGTTATGAATATCCGACACTGGAAGACTTGCAGACAGAGTGGAACAAAGAGCACGAATCGCCCGTCATTCCAATGTTAGATGACCAATTACTTTTTGGTCGAGTGGGAGAAACGGAGGTTACAGGCGCAACTGCAGAAGATGTTTTTCGATATCTGAAGGAAACTTGCGAATGGGAATATTAAAGCAAAAAATATTAAAAAGGAGAAAAATATGCATTGTTATTATCAGGGAACATTACAGGTAACTGGTGGAAACATCAATGATGTAGAGCGTACAGCAATGAAATACATTGGAAAATGGATCTATGTGGAAGGAATCCAGGAAAATTCCGGAACGCTTCTTGTAGATTTTTCAGATGCCAGCACAGTATGCGAAGATGATGTCCGTGGATTTGTCGCCGAAGCAGCAGAACACGACTGGAATGTCAACGGTACATTATCATATTACGGAGATTATGAAGGATTCATGGTAATCACAAATAATGTCATTGAAGAAATTTCACCGGAGGAAATGGTAATCCGTAAATATCTGGATACCCCTTCCGTAAAAGCAGAAAAAGAGCTCGCAGACAAAGCAGTTTCCATGGCTTCGTATCTGTTTTTGCGAATGATATATGCAAAAGAAGCATATCCGCAAACAGTGGTAGAAAATATGGAATGGATCATTGATGAACTGCTCGAAGACCACCCAGCTGAAATTTTAATTCAAAATCTGAAGCAGGAATTGGAAGAAGGGGTTTATGAGGGAGCACCAAATGCCATCTCATTAGTGTTGTCAGAGAATTTCGGTTTGGATGAAATTCAATGTCACAAAATTATTAAAATGTTGCAAGATTGGATACCTGTGGAAGAGAAAGAAAATGTGTAACTACCTAAAAATATAGAAACGGAGAATATTTTATGGATGAATATAAGAAAAATCAAGTAGCTAAAATGTTTTGGGACGAGTTAAGTACGATGTTATGGGAACAAAAGTTGTCCCCTTGGGAAAATAGTTTCAATCAAAAACGTATGGATCTTATTTTTGCAGCATGTATGGATAAAGCGGAAGCGAACGAAAGTCAAATGAAGATTCTTGTAAATGCTGTGGATGTTCATCGTGTTTTCAGAGACTTCATTGTAGGAGTGCTGCTGGAAATGATTATGAAATAATTACATCATCATCTGCTACAAATTATAATGTGATAGATAACTCCCAGGCTACTTCATATGTCCTGACCCAAAGCCGCCATTCTCTTATGATTTTTATCTTGGGGTAGGCGGCTTTTTTATAAAAAGTATTTTTTTTGTTATCCGCAGACTTCATTCTTTGCATGATACTGAGATGTTCGATATCATAGAAATACTTAATAACCGTTCGTATACTACTAAAGTTCTCAAGAGAGGAGGAACAGGAGATTATCCTGCAAAAAAATAATGAAAAGATTAACAGACGATAATGGTTTATGTGTGGATTGCGATCGAATCGGTTCGTGTAAGCGGGATTGCGATATCAAACAAATGTACGGTCAACTGAAGAAATATGAGGACATGGAGGAAAAGCTTACTAAGATATATGGAGAATGCGATAATTTGTTGGAATTAGTTATCGATCTCCTGATTAAACACACTAATGCAGAACTCCATATCGGAGAACCGATCAAGGCAAGGCTTTTAACGGACGATACTGTAGATAAGTGGCAGCGTTGGAAGAAAGCCGACGAAGAGGGCCGACTCGCAGAGTTCCCATGTAAGGTCGGAGATATCGTGCATGTCATTGTATATCCAGAAAGCGAAAAGCACCGAAACATCTATCAGGATAAGGTATCTTCCTTATACATCAATGAAGACGGCGTGCAAAAGGTAGAGCTTGAAAGGTATTATAGAGATGCAGAAGTGTCTGAATTCGGAACGCTGTTTTTCGTATCGAAAGAAGAAGCGAAAGAAAAACTAAAGGAATATGGAGGGATAGGATTAATATGGCAATCTACATAACAGGCGACTGCCATGGCGATTACCGCCGGTTTAATACAGAATATTTTCCGGAACAAAAAGAAATGACGAAAGACGATTATGTCATCGTCTGCGGCGACTTCGGATTCTGGTCTAAAGAACCGGAACAGCTATGGTGGCGTGATTGGCTTGAGAAAAAACCATTTACAACGCTTTGGGTGGACGGAAACCATGAAAATTACGACATGCTAAAGGAGTGCCCGGCAGAAGAATGGAATGGTGGTAAAATCCAACGGATTACGCCATCCATTATCCATTTGATGCGTGGCCAGGTTTTTGAGATTGACGGATGCCGACTTTTTACTTTCGGCGGCGCCCAAAGCCATGATATCCAAGGCGGAATCCTGGAACCAGACGATCCGGATTTCAAGAAAAAGAAGCATGAACTCAATAAAGGATTTCTACCTTATCGCATTAACCATATAAGTTGGTGGAAGGAGGAACTTCCTTCTAAAGAAGAATACGAGGAAGGTTTGCGAAATATCAAGGCATGCGGAGGAGAAGTGGATTATGTAGTCAGTCATTGCGCTTCTACTACCGTGCAGGCAATCTTAAGCGAAGGAATGTATAAGCCAGATCGTCTCACGGATTATTTAATGGAAGTGGAAGAAAAGTTACGGTTTAAGAAGTGGTTTTTCGGACACTACCACGATAATCGAAATGTGGATAACAAGCATGTGCTGCTCTACGAGCAGATCGTAAGGATCTGGTAAGGAAATTTGAGATTTAGAGGAGAAAAATGATACTGCCAAAAGAGGAATATATAAAAGTCAAGGAAAATGGGAGAATCGTGACCCTCTGCACTGTGCGTCAGAAAGCATTGCATACCATCGGATATAATTCCGGGCATGTGGGAAGGCGACTCTATACACGACATGGAAGACGATATTATAAGCCGTTTCGGAATTATTTTTGCGGCAAAGATTCTGATTTGGACAAGTTGGTTGATGCTGGGTATATGGAATCATATGAGGAGAAAAAAGTTAAAACTTATTGGTTTAATCGAAACGGTCTTGACTGGCTCGGAGAACAGCTTGGCATATATATCTATGATGAAGATAACTGACATTTTGAGGAGGAAACCATTATGAAACGATGCATGACATGCGGCAAAAGCTTTTCGGAAACCAGATCTGACCAGATGTATTGTTCTCCAAAATGCCGGTATCGTTATTATCATCCCCAAAAGGATTACCTGATTCTGCCAATAAAAAAGCAATGGTTCGATATGATCTCTGCTGGAGAAAAAACAGAAGAATATCGAGAGATTAAGCCTTATTGGGATAAGAGATTTAAGGAACATTTTGGCTGGAATTTTGGTGGAGACGATATTTTCGAATGGCATTTCGATTCAAAACCAAAACAAATGCTGTTTCGCAATGGATATAGCGAAAATGCTCCATCAATCCTTTGCGAATGTACAATCCGTATTGGAACCGGAAAAGAAGAATGGGGTGCCCAAAATGGTGTAGAGTACTATGTTTTGGAAATACGGAAAATTCTAAACAACTACTCGGCTACCTCATAACCCAAAATTCCCGCTTAGAAATCTTAAATAATAAGGAGAAAAAACATGACAGTAAAGGAGTATAACACCATTGTATATCCAAAAATCAGTCAGGCAACAGTCTTTGTGCATGGAATCGAACACGCAATTCAAAAAACAAGTGATCCCGATGAAGTACAGAAGCAGCTGATATGTATAGGCTGGTCGAAAGATTGCAAGGAAATAATTTTGGAAGCCCTTGAGTATTGTCAAAAAATGCAACTAAATCAGCTAAAAAAAGAGGAAAACATATGAGAAAAATCGAAGAAAAAGACAAATGGGATTCTTTGGATCCCTTAGAATTTGAACAGTTGTCGGAACATGCAGAGGAACTCTTAGAGGCATCGAACCTGTTGTATGAAGTGATCAATGCTTCCTGGAAATGTTCCAGGGATTGTCTGAGTATTGAAGTAAACGGCCAGAACCAGAGCATTCGGAATCTCTACTGGGATTGTAAGCAGAACATGGAAGCTGCCGAAAAAGGAGGTATCAGAACAGAATTCCTAAAAATGAGTATCTTAGAAAAAACGTTTCAGTATGCTCTGCCCCTATTGCTTGTCCGAGTAGAGGAGTTAGTAAACGGCGATAGCCGGCAGATAGAAGCAGTAAAACGCCTTCAGGAAATTTTTTCTGATAACCTGTATAAGAAAATGTGGGAGAGAAAAGCAGAACAGTATCGGAAAATGCTGGATGATATGGGATTTGCAGTAACATCCAGTGATTATCAGGATCTAACAGCCATTATGGATCCATTGCTGAATGCTTTTACATTGTATGAAGGATTTCACTATAAAAGTGCTCCGACCATTTTGCAGATCCGCAGCGGCACCCGTTCCGAAAAAGAGCCTTTAATCATGCGGGAAGTGTGTAAATACAGCTCCGAAAAAGACTTTGTGGATGCCATTGAAGAATGTGGCAAAGAATGTGTCATTGCTTTTGGAGCCATTGAAAAAACAAACCGTCAGGTAAAAGACTATTTTTATGAATGGCAGAAGGGGTTTCCGGAAGAACGCCAGCGTAATTATATGTATCATGATCATCTGACCGAAGAAGAGTATCTGAATCAAATTGCAAAATATACACGCGGCGTTTGGCTTTGTGTAAAATGCGGAGAAGCTGTCTATTTGATGAAAATGCCACATTACACAGGTGACTACGCTGATCTTACAAATCCAGATTCTTTATATTGCTATGGAAAAAGAGCTGGTTATGCACCATACGCAATCTTTTATAAAGATATGGCGCCAGCCAAAAAAGACACAACCTTTTTGGCTATTCCAAGAAAGGGATATCTCCTGTCTGAGTTGGTGGACGATCAGCAGAAAGTCTGGCTCCCGGTATTTTTAAATGAAACAATCGAACGGTTTTTCCATGCAGCGCCGGAAACAAAAGAAATCATATTGGCAGAGGAAACGGGCGTATCCATAAAGGATAGGAATGGAGCCGGTACAGAGATTGTTCCTGCTGGGAATTTATTTCCTGCGGCACCGACCTGGATTTATGAAGCAAAGGATCCGGAAGAAATCTTTCAAGATGAGCCTTATATTTTGGCTTTGGTCAAGTATTTTGGCGTAACTCAGAATGATTTACGTGATGTGCCGTTGTGTCCACGAGAAAATAAGACAGAAGAAAAAATGAGAACGGAAGTGGAAGGAAACATCCAAGCGGCATATTTAAAAATCCTAGGTGAACATGTGGAAGATTATGTCAGCCAGGCAAACGAAGTAAGGAAAACTATCGTCGAACAGATTCTATTCAACAAAGGATATGAAAATGATATTATTGAAGAAGCTTTAAAGGGAAGTTATGATTCCTTTACTGAGGTAGTCATCGACGGAACTCCTGTATTGGATAAGGACGGAAATCCGATCATGATCACTAATCCAAAGGCAACTTCGTGGAATGCGGAACCAAAACAGATTCCTGAAATAAGTAAGACAAGTACAGATGACTGCAAAGCCTACCGTATGGAATATTTGGGTCGGACAGTACGGCCCAAAATATATTGGGTCGGAGGACCAACGAATGCAAAACCTCCGGTAGTCCTTAAGATCCGGCCGCGTACAAAAGCGGATTACGAAGTTTTCTTCCACTCGGTGGGAGTGGAAATGCCGAAATATTTTAATCTCATTGATGAAATTACGGAATTCCGTGAAAAATATGGGCTGTATCGAAAAGGAAATTTCGAATACTGCAATGTGTTGGCAAACATCAATCTTTGCATGAAAAAGACGGTGTATAAGAAATTCAAAGGAGGAAAAATGTAGAATTGGATCAGGACAGAAAGAATGTTCTGGTTAAGGAAAACAGCAAAAACTGCCCTGCGGTAGATTCTCTGGATGGGCCGCTCATTTCGTAATCGCGCATAATCACCCAAGCGGGGATCCTACCCTCTCAGAGGAAGATAAGAAAGTAACACGAAAAATCAGCGAGGCTGGCAAAATAATGGATATTAACCTTCTTGATCACATTATCATCGGCGAGGGATGCTATTGGTCATTCAAAGAACATTCGGAAATATAAGTTAAATTGATCAGAACTTCAGAAAGGCACGGGAAACCGTGTCTTTTCTTTTCGAAATCCAGCCCTCTTAGATTAGGAGATTGACATTACTTCTTAGATAGTATATACTTGTATATACAAAACATAAGGAGGATAATTTGATGTTAGCGCAGGTAAAAGCATGGGGAAACAGTCAGGGCATCCGGATTCCTCAAGAAATTTTAAGAGAAGCTCAAATCAAACAGAACGATTTCTTGGAAATGGAAGTAATTGCTGACGGAATCGTGCTTAGAAAAAAGAATCGGCGTCGCACTTTGGCTGAACGCATCGCAGAATTTGGTGGTACCTTGGAACATGTTCCGGAATATGATTGGGGAGAGCCGGTAGGAAGAGAGGTGTGGTAAAATGTTCCCCATTAAGCAGGGAGATATTTTAAAGGTTGAACATATTAAGGGATGCGTATTAGTAGTAAGCAATGATGTATTTAATCAATACGAAAATGCGATTGTATGTCCAATTTCTAAGGATCAGCAGGAAACGGCGCTTCATATTCCTATTGAAACTTCGGAGATAAAAGGAACTGTATGGTGTGAGCAGTTGAAACTACTGGATCTTCGAGTACGTGGATTTTCAAAAGTAAGTGAACTGAAATACGAAGACATGATGAATATTACAGATGCAATTCAAAGTATTTTCGACTATATGCAATAGGGCGCCTATCGAGGTAATCCGAAATCTGACAGGAGAAGCAATATAATAAGAATATGATCAAATCATACACATTAGACTTACATGGAAGCATTGAACTTCAGAAAAAATGTCCAGCATACGCAATTCCGAAGGAATGCTACAAAAATGTATATCATATTGCAGTAAACACTAACATATTTCAAAATCGAAAATGGAATGAAAAATGTATTGCTTTTGGGTATATTAATAGTGTAGGATTTCCGATTGCAATACGTCATGCTTTTTTCATAATCGATAATCAGGCTATAGATCCAACCCTGATTATATGCGAATCAATATATTACATTGCAGAGATATTTTCTTTATCTGAATACTGTAGTCGCATTTTGAAATCTGGGTATTACGATATGCATAACGATGTGGGACTAATTGAAAAAGAGAAAATTTTAATGAAAGCACTGAAAGATAAGGAGATATATTGCTGTGGTTAATTGTATCCTCAAAAAACAAAAAATAACTTTCTTGTTTTCTGATGGAATTGTTGGGATTTCCGAGCATAAATCCTCGATCATTCAATAACGGAATAGTTCACAGGAAGACTGCATATTACCTTAAAAAAACTGACCAAAACCAAAGAAAAGGCATGGGAAACTATGTCTTTTATTTTTGGTTTGTAAAAAAGTTCAGAAAAACAGATGATTTTCTTATCCGCATAATTCAAATGTTGTCCAATAGTTTCTTCATACGGTAAAATATAAACAAAGAAATATATTTTGAGGTGTTTTATGAAAATTACAAATCGTTATAATGGCTATCTAGCGGTACAAACAACACGCGGCATGGAAATTGTAAGATCTGTATCTGTGCCAAAATTTACAGAGTTGGAACCGGCACAAAAAGATCTGGCAGTGTACAAAAGCGGAAAAAAAATAGAAGCAACAGGGGAATTTTGGATTTCCAAACCGCTGCCGAATAATCAGTATATGATCGTGGATTGGCCGTATTAGAAGAAAGGGGAGAATACCATGAATTTCGCAATCGCAAGAAAAACAGACGAACATTTTGTTGCAGGAAAGAGATATGAATGTACGAATACTTACGGTAACTTCATTGATGTTCTGAGCGAAGATCAGGAGTTGGTTAAAGTCGATTTGTCAGATGCAGAGTTTCTGTTTGTGTTAAATGTAATAGAAAACAAAGAAAAGAAGGCGATATACGAAGAATTAAAGAGTAGTACTTCCATCGAAGAAGCGGCTGAACTGTTGTCATGTATCACGCAAGGCTGTGGCGAGTGTTCTCCAGACAGCGAGGAACAATGCATTTCCTGTCTGACAGAATTGTTAGCAGAAACAGCCAGCTCCATCACAGAAAGTTGAGGCAGATAAGGAGGCAGGATGATACTCAATATTATGGAATTCCAAGCAGAAAACCCCGGCCGTTCCAAGAACGCCCGTGGGATGAATGCGTCATAGTTTTTTAAACTGCCGTTTCCGGTAGGCTCTTTTTGATGTTTCTCCGTCTTCTGGCTTTCGATGTATCCCTTGACGGTTTCCATAGAGACTGTCCCCGTCGTTGCAACGAAGTAACTTTCGCTTCAGAACGGAGTATCCTTCCCATAAAGATATTTCCCGATCTTGTCAGGGAATTTACTACGCATCTCCCTGAAAACACGAACGAAAACATATGTTCGCTATTTCATTGACTATAGTTCCGATATCATTTATAATCATGATACAGTCAATATCCACAGCTGATATTTTCGGACGATAAGCAGAAAGGAGGTATCCGGTATGAAAACACGCAGGGTTGTGATCCGCAGGAGCGGCAAAATGAAAACGCTCCATGCGTATTGTTCTTGCCAGTCCCATCTGGCAAAGAACCTGCAGAATACGGCGAATTTCTATATCCGGAACCTCCGTTCCGGGCTGAAAAAGGATCCGGCAGACCGGACTGTGAATGAAAAGGAAGTCATCCGCATTACCATGGTAGCCATTGACCGCTATAACAGCCACAAGCAGGAGCAGTTTGCCAGTGCTGTGCGGCGGGCCAGGAAGCTGGCCGCCAGGGGAAATAGCATGACAGCTGCCGCACTGGTGCGGAAGTATCTGTTAAATCTGGATACCTGTATGGACTATCCGGACGCAGACCACTGGATGCTTTCTTACGAGCAGCTGAACGCAGTGATGCAATGATCCGAAAACCGGGATTATTACGCACTGCCGGCCCAGGTCAA
>UMFB01001405.1_pt1 | contig 22716 bp, 30 predicted proteins | sample 1964921 | NCBI WGS metagenome assembly UMFB01 (sample SAMEA4836037, study PRJEB28245) | human gut metagenome | biome: gut microbiome; material: fecal sample | place: Denmark | collected 2008
AAGCATGTTTCGTATTAGATGCCATCAGAGGTAAGGATGTAACAACAGCACTTGGTATTTTAACTTACAATCCAAGATATGCTTCTAGTTTAATAAAGAAATTATTAGAGTCTGCAATTGCAAATGCTGAGAACAACAACGGCATGAACGCTGAGAACCTTTACATTGCAGAGGCTTATGCAAACAAAGGACCAACAATGAAGAGAATCAGACCTAGAGCGCAGGGTAGAGCTTACAGAATCGAGAAGAGAATGAGCCACATTACACTTGTGCTTGATGAAAGATAAGGAGGGCAAACATGGGACAGAAAGTTAATCCTCATGGTTTGAGAGTCGGAGTTATCAAAGACTGGGACTCTAGATGGTATGCAGAGAAAGATTTCGCAGACTACTTAGTAGAAGACCATGAAATCAGAACGTATCTTAAGAAAAGATTATACAGCGCTGGTGTTTCTAAGATCGAGATCGAAAGAGCATCTGACCGCGTGAAAATCATCATTTATACAGCTAAGCCGGGTGTTGTTATCGGTAAAGGCGGAGCTGAGATTGAAAAAGTAAAAGGCGAACTTGCTAAATTTACAGATAAGAAGTTAATCGTAGACATCAAAGAGATCAAGAGACCGGATAAGGATGCTCAGTTAGTAGCAGAGAATATCGCTCTTCAGCTTGAGAACCGTATTTCATTCAGACGTGCAATGAAATCTTGCATGTCAAGAACAATGAAATCTGGAGCACTCGGAATTAAAGCTGCTGTATCAGGACGTCTTGGCGGAGCTGATATCGCTCGTACAGAGTTCTACAGCGAGGGAACAATTCCTCTTCAGACACTGAGAGCAGACATTGACTACGGATTCGCCGAAGCTGACACAACTTACGGAAAAGTTGGTGTTAAAGTATGGATTTACAAAGGCGAAGTTCTTCCGGAAAAAGCATCAAAGGAAGGAGATAGATAATCATGTTAATGCCAAAAAGAGTAAAACGTCGTAAACAGTTCCGTGGTTCCATGAGAGGAAAAGCACTCCGCGGAAATAAGATTACAAATGGTGAATATGGTATCGTTGCAATGGAGCCATGCTGGATCCGTTCTAACCAGATCGAAGCAGCCCGTATCGCTATGACACGTTACATCAAGCGTGGTGGTAAAGTTTGGATCAAAATATTCCCAGATAAACCTGTAACTACAAAACCAGCTGAAACACGTATGGGTTCCGGTAAAGGAACTTTAGAGTACTGGGTAGCAGTTGTAAAACCAGGACGCGTAATGTTCGAGCTTGCCGGAGTTCCGGAAGAAGTAGCTCGTGAGGCACTCCGTCTTGCTATGCACAAATTACCTTGTAAATGTAAAATCGTTTCACGCGAAGATTTAGAAGGCGGTGATAACAGTGAAAATTAATGCATTTGTAGAAGATTTAAAAACAAAATCAGCTGCAGAGCTGAATGAAGAATTAGTAGCTGCTAAAAAGGAACTCTTCAACTTGAGATTCCAGAACGCAACAAATCAGTTAGATAATACAAGCAGAATTAAAGAGGTAAGAAGAAATATTGCCAGAATCCAGACAGTGATCACTGAAAAAGCTGACCGCTAGTAGTTAGCGAGGTTTTTTCGAGCTTAGCACTGAGGTCGTTCTTTGAGCAAAGCGAAAAGAACTTCATCGACAAAGAAAGGAGCGTAAAGACTGTGGAAAGAAATCTTAGAAAAACCAGAGTTGGTAAGGTTGTAAGTAATAAAATGGATAAGACCATAGTTGTTGCAGTTGAAGATCATGTAAAGCATCCTCTTTACAAAAAGATCGTAAAGAGAACTTACAAATTAAAAGCACATGATGAAGCAAATGAGTGCAACATTGGTGACAAAGTAAAAGTTATGGAAACAAGACCTTTATCTAAAGACAAGAGATGGAGACTTGTTGAGATTATGGAGAAAGCAAAATAGTATAAGGAGGGAAACCTGCATGATACAGCAAGAAAGCAGACTGAAAGTAGCAGACAATACAGGTGCGAAAGAGTTACTTTGCATTCGTGTTCTTGGCGGTTCAACAAGAAGATACGCTAGTATCGGAGATGTGATCGTTGCCAGCGTTAAAGATGCAACACCAGGCGGCGTTGTTAAAAAAGGTGATGTAGTAAAAGCTGTAGTTGTTCGTACTGTAAACAGTACTCGTCGTAAAGATGGTTCTTACATCCGTTTCGACGAAAATGCTGCTGTAATTATAAAAGACGATAAGACACCAAGAGGAACCCGTATCTTTGGGCCAGTAGCACGAGAGCTTCGTGACAAACAGTTCATGAGAATTGTTTCCTTAGCTCCGGAAGTACTTTAAGGAGGTCAGGACATGTCAATGTTAAAGATTAAAAAAGGCGACACTGTAAAAGTAATCGCTGGTAAAGATAAAGACAAAGAAGGCAAAGTTCTCTCTGTAAACCAGAAAGACGGTAAAGTTGTTGTTGAAAGCGTGAATATGCTGACAAAACACACAAAACCAAGCGCTGCCAATGCAAATGGCGGAATCATCCATCAGGAAGGTGCAATCGACATTTCTAATGTTATGTATGTGCACAAAGGAACTGCTACAAGAGTTGGCGTTAAAATGGATGGAGACAAAAAAGTACGCTACGCAAAATCAACAGGCGAAGTGATCGATTAATCGAAGGAAGGAGGACTTGAGCTTTGAGTAGACTGAAAGAGCAGTATCAGAACGAAATCGTTGATGCATTAATCAAAAAGTTCGGATATAAAAATATTATGGAAGTGCCAAAACTCGATAAAGTTGTTATCAACATGGGTGTTGGTGAAGCAAAAGACAATGCAAAACTGTTAGATTCAGCAATCGGTGATCTTGAGAAGATCACAGGACAGAAAGCAGTTGTCTGCAGAGCTAAAAAATCAGTTGCTAACTTCAAATTAAGAGAGGGAATGGCGATTGGATGTAAAGTTACTTTAAGAGGAGAAAAAATGTATGAGTTCGTTGATCGTCTGATCAACCTTGCATTACCTCGTGTACGTGACTTCAGAGGTGTTAACCCTAACGCATTTGACGGAAGAGGAAACTATGCACTCGGAATCAAAGAGCAGCTTATCTTCCCGGAGATCGAGTACGATAAGGTTGACAAAGTAAGAGGTATGGATGTTATTTTTGTTACAACAGCAAAAACTGACGAAGAGGCTCGTGAATTGTTAACACAGTTCAATATGCCGTTTACAAAATAAGGAGGTAAATTATGGCTAAGACAGCAATGAAAGTAAAACAGCAGCGCAAGCAGAAATTCTCTACAAGAGAATATAACCGCTGCAAAATCTGCGGACGTCCACATGCATATTTAAGAAAATATGGCATCTGCCGTGTTTGCTTCCGCGAACTGGCATACAAAGGACAGATTCCTGGAGTTAAAAAAGCAAGCTGGTAAGCTTGAACACTTAGAAAAGGAGGAAAATAATTCATGACTATGAGCGATCCAATTGCAGATATGCTTACAAGAATTCGTAATGCAAACACTGCTAAACATGATACAGTAGACGTACCTGCATCTAAGATGAAACTTGCTATCGCAAATATCTTATTAGATGAAGGTTACATCGAGAAATATGATGTCATTGAAGACGGAGTATTTAAGACAATCCACATCACATTAAAATATGGTGCGGACAAAAATGAAAAAGTAATCACAGGTCTTAAGAGAATCTCTAAACCGGGTCTTCGTGTATATGCAAACAGTGCAGATGTACCGAAGGTCTTCGGAGGACTTGGAACAGCGATCATCTCTACAAACCATGGAGTGATTACTGACAAAGAAGCAAGAAAACTTGGCGTTGGTGGAGAAGTACTCTGCTACGTATGGTAATTATCAGAAACTGAAAACAGAGCGGCAAGAACCGTTCCGAAAATTTAAGTTAAGGAGGATAAGGCAATGTCACGTATTGGAAGACTGCCAGTTGCAATCCCAGCAGGCGTAACTGTTGAAGTTGCAGAGAATAATAAAGTGACTGTAAAAGGTCCAAAGGGAACTCTTGAAAGAGAACTCCCAACAGAAATGTCCATCAAAGTCGAGGGCGAAGAAGTTGTAGTTACAAGACCAAATGACTTAAAGAAAATGAAATCTTTACATGGTCTTACAAGAACACTGATCAACAACATGGTTGTTGGTGTTACAGAAGGATACCAGAAGGTTCTGGAAGTAAACGGTGTTGGTTACAGAGCAGCTAAGTCTGGAAAGACATTGACATTAAACCTTGGATACTCTCATCCGGTAGAGATGGAAGATCCGGAAGGCGTAGAGTCAGCAGTTGAAGGTCAGAACAAGATCATCGTTAAAGGTATTGATAAAGAAAAAGTAGGCCAGTATGCAGCTGAGATCAGAGACAAGAGAAGACCGGAGCCATACAAAGGTAAAGGTATTAAGTATGCTGATGAAGTTATCAGACGTAAAGTTGGTAAGACTGGTAAGAAATAAGAAAGGAGAGTGTAAAAATGGTTAGCAAAAAATCAAGAAGTGTAGTTCGTGTTAACAAACACAGAAAATTACGTAACCGTTTAGGTGGTACAGCAGAGTGCCCACGTTTAGCAGTATTTAGAAGTAACAATCACATGTATGCACAGATCATTGATGATGTAGCTCAGACAACTCTGGTTTCCGCTTCCACTCTTCAGAAAGATGTGAAAGCAAACTTAGAGAAGACAAACAACGTTGATGCTGCAGCATATCTTGGTAAAGTGATTGCTGAGAAGGCACTTGAGAAAGGTATTAAAGACGTTGTCTTTGACAGAGGCGGATTTATTTACCAGGGAAAAATTCAGGCATTAGCAGACGCAGCTAGAGAAGCTGGGTTGAATTTCTAGAAGGAGGAGCACACATGAGACAGGAACGTATTGATGCTAGTCAGTTAGAGTTAAATGAAAAAGTAGTATCAATTAAGCGTGTAACCAAAGTTGTTAAAGGTGGCCGTAACATGAGATTCACAGCTTTAGTAGTTGTTGGTGATGGAAATGGTCACGTTGGTGCAGGCTTAGGAAAAGCTACTGAGATTCCAGAGGCAATCCGCAAAGGTAAAGAGGATGCAGCTAAGAACCTCATCAAAGTAGCATTAGATGAAAACGAAAGTATTACACATGATTTTATCGGTAAATTCGGAGGAGCTTCCGTACTGCTTAAAAAAGCTCCGGAAGGTACTGGAGTTATCGCCGGTGGTCCGGCGCGTGCAGTCATCGAGATGGCAGGAATCAAGAACATCCGTACAAAATCCCTTGGTTCTAACAACAAACAGAATGTTGTTCTGGCTACAATCGATGGATTACGTCAGATTAAGACTCCGGAAGAAGTAGCTAAGCTTCGTGGTAAATCAGTAGAAGAGATCTTAGGCTAAGGAGGTAAATAAAGATGGCAAATTTAAAAGTTACATTAGTAAAATCTCCAATTGGTGCTGTACCAAAGCATAAGAAAACTGTAGAGGCAATGGGACTTCGCAAAGTAAACAAAACAGTTGAACTGCCGGACAATGCAGCAACAAGAGGTATGATCAAACAGGTATCTCACCTGGTTAAAGTTGAAGAAGCATAATTGAATTAAACAGATAAGGAGGTGTCACAATGGATTTATCAAACTTAAGACCTGCTGATGGCGCAAAACAGAGTGATAATTTCAGAAGAGGACGTGGACACGGTTCTGGAAATGGTAAGACAGCCGGTAAGGGACACAAAGGTCAGAAAGCTCGTTCAGGAGGTACAAGACCTGGTTTCGAAGGTGGTCAGATGCCATTATATAGAAGAATACCAAAGAGAGGTTTCACAAACAGAAACTCTAAGACAATCGTTGGTATTAACGTAGAGGCCCTGGAAGTATTTGAAAACGATGCAGTAGTAACTGTTGAGACATTGATCGAACAGGGAATCGTTAAAAATCCAAGAGATGGAGTTAAAATTCTTGGAAACGGTGAGCTTACAAAGAAGCTTACAGTACAGGCTAACGCATTCAGCGCAGGCGCTGTAGCTAAGATTGAGGCTTTAGGTGGAAAAGCAGAGGTGATCTAATGTTAGAAACTTTCCGAAGAGCATTTGGAATTAAGGATATCCGTAAGAAGATCGGGTATACATTTTTGATGTTGATCGTGATCAGACTTGGTTCCGAACTGCCGACACCGGGAGTCAACCCGACTTATATTAAAGAGTTTTTTGCACAGAATACCGGGGAAGCGTTTAACTTGTTTAACGCTTTCACCGGAGGTTCTTTTGAGCAGATGTCTATATTTGCTCTGAGCATTACACCGTACATTACATCTTCTATCATTATGCAGCTTCTTACCATTGCAATTCCAAAACTGGAAGAAATGCAAAAAGAAGGTGAAGACGGAAGAAAGAAGATTGTAGCAATTACCCGTTATCTTACAGTAGTACTTGCATTGATCGAATCTACAGCAATGGCAGTAGGATTTGGTCGTCAGGGACTTCTGAAGGAATATAACTTTGTAAATGCTGCGATCGTAGTTTTGACGCTGACTGCAGGATCTGCATTCCTTATGTGGATCGGTGAGAGAATTACAGAAAAGGGTGTTGGAAATGGTATTTCTATCGTACTTGTAATCAACATTCTCTCCCGTGTGCCAAGTGATATGACAACACTGTTCGATCAGTTTGTGAAAGGCAAGAGTCTTGCGTCCGGTGGACTTGCTGTACTGATCATTCTGGCAATCATTGTTGCTATGGTCGTATTTGTTATTCTTCTTCAAGATGGAGAGAGAAGAATTGCGGTACAGTATTCACAGAAGATCGCAGGAAGAAAAACTTTCGGCGGACGGTCCACACATATTCCATTAAAGGTAAACACTGCAGGTGTTATTCCGATCATTTTCGCATCATCCTTGATGCAGTTCCCGATCGTTATCGCGTCTTTCCTTGGTAAGGGAAATGGAAGCGGAATCGGAAGTGAGATCTTAAGAGGAATGAATCAGGGCAACTGGTTGAATCCTGATCAGATCAAATATTCATGGGGATTGATCGTATATATTGTACTTACTGTATTCTTTGCTTACTTCTATACATCAATCACATTTAACCCATTGGAGATTGCAAACAATATGAAAAAGAGCGGTGGATTTATTCCGGGTATCCGTCCGGGTAAACCAACGGTTGAATATCTGACAAAGAGATTAAATTATATTATCTTTATCGGAGCATGTGGTCTCGTTGTAGTGCAGGTTGTTCCAATCTTCTTCAATGGATGGTTCGGAGCAAATGTGTCCTTCGGTGGAACATCATTGATTATTATCGCCAGTGTTATCTTAGAGACTCTGAAGCAGATAGAATCGCAAATGCTTGTGCGTAACTACAAAGGTTTTTTAAGTAATTAAGCAATAAATGTATTTTGACTCGCGGAAATTTTTCGCGGGTTAAAATGCTATAAGGAGGAACTTACATATGAAAATAATTATGTTAGGCGCGCCAGGTGCGGGCAAAGGTACTCAGGCAAAGAAAATTGCCGAAAAATATAACATTCCTCATATTTCTACAGGAGATATTTTCAGAGCGAACATTAAAAACGGAACAGAGCTCGGAAAAAAAGCAAAGACTTATATGGATCAGGGACTTCTTGTTCCGGATGAACTGGTAGTAGATCTGGTAGTAGACCGCGTAGGTCAGGAAGATGCAAAAAACGGTTATGTACTTGATGGATTCCCGAGAACAATCCCACAGGCAGAGGCTCTTGACAAAGCGCTTGCCGGTCTGGGAGAGAAAGTAGACTATTCCATTGATGTAGATGTTCCGGATGAGAATATCGTGCACCGTATGGGCGGTCGTCGTGCCTGTGTAGGCTGTGGAGCTACTTATCATATGGAATATGCGCCGACAAAAGTAGAAGGTATCTGTGATACATGCGGCAAAGAGCTGATCTTAAGAGACGATGACAAGCCGGAGACGGTGTTGAAACGTCTTGGCGTATATCATGAGCAGACACAGCCATTGATTGATTATTATACAAATGCAGGAATACTCAGAACAGTAGACGGGACAGTAGACATCAATGACGTATTTCAGGCAATCGTGGATATTTTAGGAGAATAAGAACATGCCAATTACAATTAAATCGTCCAGAGAAATAGAGCTTATGACGGAAGCAGGACGGATATTGGAGATTGTTCATAATGAGCTTGGAAAAGCACTTCGTCCGGGAATGAGTACGAAAGCTATTGATAAACTGGGGGAAGAAGTGATCCGCAGTTATGGATGTATTCCGTCATTTCTGGATTATAACGGATACCCGGCATCGATATGCGTCTCTGTGAATGATGAAGTTGTTCACGGAATTCCTTCCGAACACCGCATAATTCAGGAAGGAGATATCGTAAGTCTGGATGCCGGAGTCATTTACAAAGGATATCAATCTGATGCAGCGAGAACGCATGCGGTTGGAGAGATCAGCGAAGAAGCAAAAAAACTGATCGAAGTTACAAGAGAAAGTTTTTTCGAAGGTATAAAATATGCCAGAGAAGGCAATCATCTATTTGATATTTCAGCAGCGATCGGTAAATATGCCGAAGACAGAGGATACGGAGTAGTCCGTGATTTATGTGGACACGGTATTGGAACTGCCCTCCATGAAGCCCCGGAGATACCAAACTATGCAATGAATAGAAAAGGTGTAAAACTGAAAGCGGGAATGACACTTGCCATTGAACCAATGATCAACATCGGGGGATGGGAAGTGGACTGGATGGATGACGATTGGACTGTAGTGACAAGAGATCATTCATTGTCTGCACATTATGAGAATACAGTGTTGATCACTGAGGGCGAACCAAAACTTTTGACATTGACCTCAAATGTATAGTAATTTAGAGAATTAAAAATGAGGTCAGAGCTTGAGGAGGCTCTTCGGACACATCAAGAAGAACTTTCTTAATATAAAGTGGAGAAGAACTATGGACAGATATGAAACGGGAATGCTTGCACGTTCCAAAGCCGGACATGATGCAGGTTCAGTATATGTAATAACAGATACAGATGACGCATATGTATATCTGGTGGACGGTAAACTTAGAACATTTTCCCGCCCGAAAAAAAAGAAAAAGAAACACGTGCAGATTATTTTAAAGAAATATGACATTTCAAATGCAGACGATGTCAGGATTAAACGGATATTGAAAGAATGGAATCAGGAAGAGGAATCATAGGAGGATTAAAACATGTCAAAAGCTGACGTAATTGAAATTGAAGGAACTGTAGTAGAGAAATTGCCAAACGCGATGTTTCAGGTAGAACTTGAAAATGGTCATCAGGTTCTGGCTCACATCAGTGGAAAATTAAGAATGAACTTCATTAAGATCTTACCGGGGGACAAAGTAACATTAGAGTTATCCCCATATGATCTTTCTAAAGGAAGAATTATCTGGAGAGATAAATAAGAAGATATGTGAAAGAAGCCTTGTATCAAAGACAGCTGTCGATGGTACAAGGTTTTTGTGATTATTATAAAATAATTATTGACTTTCTTATGTATAAAGTGCTATACTATATGAGCACGTTTCTAGGCATTAGTCTGCCCTTTGGTCTTAGAGTTGCACAAAGAGCAAAGGAAGAATGTGAGAAATCGTGTAGAGACAAGAGGCAGAGCAATGGATGAAAGGAGGATTTGACGTGAAGGTTAGATCATCAGTAAAACCAATTTGCGAAAAATGCAAAGTAATCAAAAGAAAAGGAAGCGTTCGTATTATCTGCGAAAATCCAAAGCATAAACAGCGTCAGGGTTAATCACTGGAATGTTTATGGAGAATTGGAAGCTAGTTAAGGCGGCTGATAGCCGACACGCGGGGACGTGTGTAGACTATTTCAAATATACAAGGAACACCTGTAGCCGGTGGACATCCTTCGTATATTGCTTCTAATGCCGGCAGGTCATTGCCGAATTATTATAGAAGATAATCGGGTGCCGGAAAGGGTGCGAATACCGACGCACCTGGGTGGCGCGAAGCGCAACCCCTATTAAAGACGATGTGCGTAAGCTGAAAAGTGCATAGGTTGCACATCGACTGTGTGAGTTTACTCACAACAGGTGAATGTGCAAGATATATAGGGCGAAGCCCGACAACGAGATGAAGCGATAGCGAAATCGAGTTGCTTTTCAGCAAGAACAAAAAAATCAAAAAACAGAAAATGGAGGAAATTCACAATGGCTCGTATAGCAGGTGTAGACTTACCAAGAGACAAACGTGTTGAGATCGGATTGACTTATATCTACGGAATCGGTAGAACAAGCGCAACTCGTATCTTAGCAGAAGCAGGAGTTGATCCAGACATTCGTTGTAGAGATCTTACAGACGAGGATGTTAAAAAGATCAGCGCTGTAATCGATGAGACACAGGTTGTAGAGGGTGACTTAAGAAGAGAGATCGCTCTTAACATCAAGAGATTACAGGAGATCGGATGCTACAGAGGTATCCGTCACAGAAGAGGACTTCCGGTTCGTGGTCAGAAGACAAAGACTAACGCAAGAACAAGAAAAGGTCCTAAGAGAACAGTAGCAAACAAGAAGAAATAATCAAAGAAAAAAGAAAGAGTAGGTTAGTTTTATTATGGCAAAGAAAGTTACAAAAAAAGTGACAAAAAGACGTGTCAAGAAAAACGTTGAACACGGACAGGCTCACATCCAGTCATCTTTTAATAACACAATCGTTACATTAACAGATGCTCAGGGAAATGCTCTGTCATGGGCAAGTGCAGGCGGTCTGGGATTCAGAGGTTCAAGGAAATCTACCCCATATGCAGCTCAGATGGCAGCTGAGACAGCAGCTAAAGCAGCATTAGTACATGGTTTAAAGACTGTTGATGTTATGGTTAAAGGACCAGGTTCAGGTAGAGAAGCAGCAATCCGTGCCCTTCAGGCATGCGGAATCGATGTAACAAGCATTAAGGATGTTACTCCGGTACCACACAACGGATGTCGTCCACCGAAACGCAGAAGAGTCTAATCAGATTGCGAATATGCATTTAACCATAAGGTCATATTAGGAGGAAATTAACATGGCAGTAAATAGAGTTCCAGTACTTAAGAGATGCCGTTCCCTTGGAATGGATCCAGTATATTTAGGAATTGATAAAAAGTCTAACAGACAGTTAAAGAGAGCAAATAGAAAAATGAGCGAGTATGGTCTTCAGTTACGTGAGAAACAGAAAGCAAAATTTATCTATGGCGTATTAGAGAAACCATTCAGAAACTACTACAAGAAAGCTAAACAGATGACAGGTATGACAGGTGAAAACTTGATGGTACTTCTTGAGTCCAGATTAGACAACGTAGTATTCCGTATGGGATTTGCAAGAACAAGACGTGAAGCTAGACAGATCGTTGACCACAAGCATGTTCTTGTTAATGGTAAGCAGGTTAACATCCCATCTTACCTCATCAAGGCTGGAGATGTGATTGAAATCAAAGAAGCTAAGAAGAGCTCACAAAGATACAAAGAGATCGTAGAGGTAACAGGCGGACGTCTTGTACCGGAATGGCTTGATGTTGATGCAGAAGCTCTGAAAGGAACAGTAAAAGAACTTCCTAACCGTGAAGTGATCGATGTTCCGGTAGATGAGATGCTCATCGTCGAATTATATTCTAAATAATAACCCGTAACACCACAGGAGGTGGACTTAGTGTTTGATTTTAATAAACCTAATATTGAAATAGCTGAAATTTCAGAAGATAAGAAATATGGAAGATTTGTTGTAGAACCTTTGGAAAGAGGTTATGGTACAACATTAGGTAACTCTCTGAGAAGAATTATGCTTTCATCATTGCCGGGTGCTGCAATCAGCCAGGTAAAGATTGATGGAGTTCTGCATGAGTTCAGCTCCATCCCGGGGGTGAAAGAGGACGTTACTGAGATCATCATGAACTTGAAGACGCTGGCTATTAAGAACACATCTGAGACGGATGAGCCGAAGACAGCATACATTGAGTTCGAGGGTGAAGGTGTTGTCACAGCAGCAGATATCCAGGTGGATCAGGATATTGAGATTATGAATCCTGAGACAGTTATCGCAACTCTTAACGGCGGGGCAGACAGCAAGCTTTACATGGAACTGACCATTACAAAGGGAAGAGGATATGTGAGTGCTGATAAGAATAAGAACGACGAGTTACCGATCGCGGTAATCCCGATTGATTCTATCTACACTCCGGTAGAGCGTGTAAACCTCACTGTAGAAAATACACGTGTCGGTCAGATCACAGATTTTGACAAATTGACATTAGATGTATATACTAATGGAACATTGCTTCCGGATGAGGCTGTAAGTTTGGCAGCAAAAGTGTTGAGCGAGCATCTGAAACTCTTCGTAGACTTGTCAGAAGTTGCTCAGGCAGCAGAGGTAATGATCGAAAAAGAAGATGACGAAAAAGAGAAAGCGCTTGAGATGAGCATTGACGAATTAGAGTTGTCTGTACGTTCTTATAACTGCTTAAAGAGAGCAGGTATCAACACTGTGGAAGAACTGACAAACAGAACTCCGGAAGATATGATGAAAGTACGTAACCTTGGACGTAAGTCTTTAGAGGAAGTACTTGCAAAACTTGATGAGTTAGGATTAGCTCTCAGCAAAGGGGAAGAGTAGAGTACCTTGTGCCTTCCGCTGATAAGCCCGAAGCGCACAGCGGAGCATTTGGCTAGTAAGCCCGAAGAAGCATAACCAAGTGTTAAATAATGGAGGATTAGAAAATGGCAAAATATAGAAAACTCGGCAGAACATCAAGCCAGAGAAAAGCATTATTAAGAAACCAGGTAACAGCTCTTATCAACAACGGTAAGATCAGAACAACAGAAGCAAAGGCTAAAGAGATCCGCAAGATCGCAGAAGGTCTTATTGCATTAGCTGTAAAAGAGAAAGATAACTTTGAAGAAGTTAAAGTTATGGCTAAAGTAGCACGTAAAGACAAAGATGGAAAACGTGTGAAAGAAGTTGTAGACGGTAAAAAAGTTACTGTATACGATGAAGTTGAAAAGACAATCAAGAAAGATATGCCAAGCAGACTGCACGCTCGTCGTCAGATGTTAAAAGTTCTCTATCCTGTAAAAGAAGTGCCAACAGCACAGGCAGGAAAGAAGAAAAACACAAAGGAAATCGATCTTGTTGCAAAACTTTTCGATGAAATCGCACCAAAATACGAGAACCGTAACGGTGGTTACACAAGAATCGTTAAAATCGGTCAGCGTAAAGGTGACGCAGCAATGGAAGTTCTTATCGAACTTGTATAATCGCATAATAATTTTAAGATTTGCAGAACGCATCCTGAGAAATCGGGATGCGTTTTTTTGTTCTCGTTAAAAATCTGACTATTTTGTTAAATAATCTACTTTTGTCAAATATAATTACAAATTGTAATAGAGATGATATAATATATACACTTATGCAGATAACATAGATTTACAATTGCTGTGGGAAAGTGATTGTAAAGGAAAGGACGGTAAAAAGAATGAGCAGATTAGAGCTTGCTTCCCCGACGAGAGCTGACATTATTATGGAAGAACTCTACAAGGATCTGGAACGTAGAATTGAGTCCAGCCCTCCGGGGTTATGCCCGGTTGATATGGCAAGAGCATTTTTGGAGTTGTGTCATGCACAGACTTGTGGAAAATGTGTACCATGTCGCATTGGACTTGGACAGTTGAATGGATTTATTAAAGATGTACTTGATGGAAATGCAACAATGGAAACACTGGATATTATGGAGGAGACCGCGCTGTCGATCATGGAATCCGCAGATTGTGCCATTGGTTACGAGGCGGCACACACGGTTTATAAAGGACTGATCGGATATCGTGATGATTATGTGGAACATATTAAAAATGGACGTTGTACATGTACATATAGTCAGCCAGTTCCGTGTGTATCTTTGTGTCCGGCTCATGTAGATATTCCGGGTTACGTAGCTCTTGTACGAGAAGGACGTTATGCGGATGCCATTCGATTGATCCGCAAGGATAATCCATTTCCGACTACATGCGGCTTTATCTGTGAGCATCCATGTGAGGCAAGATGTCGGAGAAATATGATGGATGATGCAATTAATATCCGTGGCTTGAAACGAGTAGCGGCAGACTTTGCCGGTGAGGTAGATCCTCCGGCATGCGCACCTTCTACAGGAAAGAGAATCGCGGTTCTTGGCGGAGGACCGGGCGGATTAAGTGCTGCTTATTATCTACAGCTTATGGGACATCAGACCACAGTATATGAAATGCTTCCAAAGCTTGGCGGAATGCTTCGTTATGGAATTCCGAATTACAGACTTCCAAAAGACCGTTTGGAGGAAGATGTAAATGCAATCTTAAAAACGGGTGTGGATGTAAAATATGGATTAAAAATCGGAAAAGATATTACGATACAGCAACTTCAGGAAGAATATGACGCAGTACTGATCACTATCGGAGCCAGCACAGATAAAAAACTTGGTCTGGAAGGAGAAGGCGCAGAGGGCATTTTCTCAGCAGTGCAGTTTTTACGAAATGTTGGTAAAAATATCATTATGGATCTGACCGGTAAAGAGGTGGCTGTAATCGGAGGAGGAAACGTAACGATGGATGCTGTTCGCACAGCAAAACGTCTCGGAGCAAAGAAGGTTAGTGTTGTGTATAGAAGAAGAGTTGCTGATATGACAGCGCTTCCATCTGAAATTGAAGGAGCAATCGCGGAAGGCGTTGAGGTTCAGACATTAAAGGCGCCGGCGTCCCTTGATGTAGACGAGAATAATCAGATTAAAGGAATTTATGTAACGCCTCAGATGATCAGTTCAATTAAGGACGGACGCGCAAGTATCAAACCGACAGGAGAAGAAGATATTTATATTCCATGTGATGTGCTTGTAGTAGCTATTGGACAGAATATTGAGACAAAACACTTTGAAGATGCTGGAATTCCGGTAAATCGAGGAAAGATTGTTACTAAGAGTAACGGATCAATCGAAGGAATGCCGGGAGTATTTGCAGGTGGAGACTGTGCCAGCGGTCCGGCATCTGTAATCAAAGCGATTGCAGGGGCTAAGGTTGCTGCGGCTAATATTGATGAATATCTTGGCTATCACCATGAGATTTCCTGTGATGTGGAGATCCCAGAAGCAAATTTGGATGACCGTACACCGTGCGGACGAGTAAACTTAACAGAGCGAGAAGCAAATGAACGTGTAAATGATTGGGATGCCTGTGAAAACTGTATGACAGAAAAAGAGGCAAAGCAGGAGGCAGGAAGATGTCTTCGATGTGATCATTTCGGATACGGAATCTTTAAAGGAGGCAGAGAAAAATTATGGTAAATCTTACAATAGACGGAAAACAGATCTCTGTAAAAGAGAATACCACAATCATGGAAGCTGCCGCTTCAAATGGAATTCCGATTCCACATCTGTGTTATTTAAAAGAGATCAATGAAATTGCTGCCTGCCGTGTGTGCGTGGTTGAGCTGGAGGGAAAAGATAGACTGATTACATCCTGTAACAATGTGGTGAAAGAGGGAATGGTCATTCATACCAATAGTCCGAAGGTACGGAGACACAGACGTACGAACGTTGAACTGATTCTTTCACAGCACAATTGTGAGTGTGTAACCTGTCCGAGAAGCGGAAACTGTATGCTGCAGACGGTTGCAAATGATTTGAATATTATTGATATTCCATACAAAATGAAAATCGAGAAACAGCCTTGGAATAAGGAATTTCCACTGATCCGCGATTCTTCAAAATGTATTAAATGTATGCGCTGTATTCAGATCTGTGATAAAGTACAGTCCTTAAATATATGGGATGTGGAAGGCACAGGTTCAAGAACAACCGTAAATGTATCCGGTCATAAAACAATTGAGCAGTCTGACTGTTCGCTGTGTGGTCAGTGTATTACACACTGTCCGGTAGGGGCACTTAGAGAGCGTGATGATACAGAGAAGGTGTGGGATGCATTGGCAGACCCGAATAAGATTGTTGTGACACAGGTGGCTCCTGCTGTCCGTGCGGCGTGGGGAGAAGAACTTGGATTTAAACCAGGAGAAGCAACGGTTGGAAAGATTCTGGATGCATTGAAGAGAATGGGAGCAGATTACGTATTTGATACTTGCTTCTCTGCAGATCTTACCATTATGGAAGAAGGAACAGAGTTTATTCAGAGATTTACCTCCGGCGAGTTGAAAGACCGTCCGATGTTCACTTCTTGTTGTCCGGGATGGCTACGATTTGCGAAGTCTCAGTTCCCACATCTTGTGAAATATCTTTCTTCTGCAAAATCACCGCAGCAGATGTTTGGCGCAGTGATGAAAACGTATTTTGCGCAGAAGCTCGGAGTAAAGCCGGAGCAGATCTTTACAGTATCAGTTATGCCATGTGTCGCTAAGAAGGGCGAACAGGAAATGGATCTTTTCTATGAAGAGTATGCCGGGAAGGATATTGATGTTGTCCTTACCACGAGAGAATTAGTGAAGATGATCCGTGCAGCACACATCAGTCCGGAGACTCTGGAAGATCGTGAAAGCGATCGCCCGATGCAGGAGGGAACCGGAGCAGGCGTGATCTTCGGGGCAACAGGTGGAGTTATGGAGGCTGCACTTCGAAGTGCATACTTCCTGTTAAAAGGCGAAAATCCACCGGCAGATGCTTTCCGTTCCGTAAGGGCAGAAGGTTTTAACGCAAATCATGGTGTGCAGGAAGCAGATTTTCAAATTGATGATATCACGGTGAGAACTGCAGTTGTCAGCGGTCTTGGAAATACTCGTGCACTGCTCAATAAGATTGAAAAAGGGGAAGTCCACTATGATTTCGTAGAAGTAATGGCATGTCCGGGAGGATGTGTAGGCGGAGGCGGTCAGCCGATTCATGATGGAGAAGAGCTTGCATTTGAACGAGGTAAGAATCTGTACCAGTTAGATGAGTCTGCAAACTTGCGTTATTCACATGAGAATCCGGATATCAATCTTCTGTACGAGGAATATTTTGAAAAGCCGAACAGCCATAAAGCACATATGTTGTTACATACAGATCATCTGGAAAGTATGGAGCTATATGGAACAGGATACTGTGATTACAGTAAAAAGTAATACATGTATCATAAAAAAAGGCTAAAATAGAATACACAGACAGAGAGGTGAGGCATATGCGTCACCTCTCTGTTACGTTACAAAAGCATTCGTTTAAAAATGTAAAGAAAATCTCTTGACAATACGCTGCCTGTGACATATGCTGATATTTCAGAGGCATATTGGACTTATCGGAGGAATGAGAAATGAATTATAACAAGATTGTGCAGGGAATTCTGGATATTGGAGAATCTATGCTCATCAGCGGAGCAGAAAACTATCGAATCGAGGATAGTTTATATAGAATGTGCAGAAGCTATGGCTTTGTAAAATATGATGTATTTGTTATTCCAAGTAATATTCAGATTACAGTGGAGACTGAGAACGGAGATATTATTACACAGGTGCGCCATATTGAAAATGCGGACATTGATTTTGACCAGCTTGACTATATGAATAACTTATGTCGATATGTATGCAGCCATACACCGGATGAAGAGGAGTTACAGAAGAAGTATCAGGAAGTGAAGAACCGTCCGCCGCAGCATCCGGCAGCCAAGTATTTTGCCGGCATTATGGGAGGCACCGGATTTGCGGTTTTCTTTGGATGTAATTTTAAAGATGCAATTGTAGCGGTGATTGTCTCTCTTATGATCGTTGTTGTGGGAAAATGGTTAGAGAAGAGAGAGGGGAATCTGTTTGTATATAATACGATTCTATCTTTCCTATCAGAAGTTATTATTGTATTATCTGTCAGAAATGGATTTGCAGATCATCCGGAACGGATTATGATTGGAATTGTTATGCTTCTTATTAGCGGACTCAGTACGACAAACGGTATTCGGGAAATTTTGCAGAAAGACTATATTTCCGGTTTTATCAATATTATGAATTCCATCTTAGGGGCAGCAGGAATTGCAGTTGGTACAGCGCTTGCTATGCTGATGTTAAATGATTTTTCCGCAGAAGGATTTATCCTGAATCACAGTATTCCGATTCAGTTAGTGTCCTGTACGATTGCCTGTGTAGGCTTTGCGTTTTGGTTCCAGATTCGCGGAAGACAAGTTATCTATTCCGGAATCGGTGCATTTATCACATGGAGTATTTATTTGATCGTGTTTGAGATTGAGCCAAGTAACTTCTTAGCAACACTGGTTGCGGCAATTTTTGTAGCAGCTTACGCATTTATGATGTCAAGAATTAATAAAGCACCGTCAACTATTTTCCTGACTGCTTCTGTATTCCCGCTCATTCCGGGACCGAATCTGTATTATATGATGTATGGATGTGTGACCAGAGATATCCCGCTTGCGTTTAGTGAGACGGTAGTACTGTTGGCAACTTGCCTTGCAATCGCGTTTGGCTTTAATATTGTGGATATTGTGGCAAGAAGTATCATGAACGCAATGAAACATGATTATCATATAGGGAAAAATTCATAGCAAGAAAAAAAGATGCATACTCTTGACACGGGGTGCATCTTTTTAAATTACATTTTTCTTTAAAATAGAGTAAAGATTTTGTCAGTTGAATAAAAAATAAAAGGGAGTAGTCATTGATCCTTTGATATAATGGTTTCGACGAAAAAACTACAAATATTAAAGGAGACTACTCTCATGGATATTGTAACATTATTAGAAGGATTAGTGAATGGGTTAATTGAAGCAGAGGAAAAATTTTTGAATGATCCGAAAGATTTCTATTCTTTGGAGAAGTCAGTAAAAGCTACTACAGAGTCATTTTCAGCAGGATTTTTAGGCGCAGTGCTTTCAAGTGTTAATGAACAAATATGTAATAGTATTTGGCGACAGGGAAAATATATCATTCAGCGAAATGATAAGAGAACTTTGATAACGTCTGTAGGTGACGTGACATTTGATTGCACATATTTTAAAAGAGTGTCTCCTAAAAGTGGATATACATATCTTCTTGAAGATATGATAAGTTTAGATAAACACGAGAGATTTAGCGAAGAAGCGGAAGTTCTGTTACTCACCGAGGCTCTTAAAACAAGCTATCAGGGGCTATCGGGAAATAGATAGTTCTAATAAGGGGCAGATGTGACTCGTGCGAGTCACATCTGCCCCTGAAACTTTTCCATAAAAAGAGAAAAAGATGGCTAACGACAACCATCTTTCACTCCGTTCCATGTTATAATGGAACTATGATAACCAAAGATTATTATAACGATTTTTTTGAATTAGGGCAACAGAAAATTAACTTCAGTTTCTTCGAATTGTGTTTACCTGCCGACGATCCAGTCTATACCCTGAAAAAAGGTAAGCGCCAAATATTAGAGCGGATGGTGTTCTGATTCTCTATTCGATACAATTGTAGAAAAGATACTTAGAGTATTTCACTACAATTATGGAGGATATCCCATGTCAACCACTCGCAAAAATCGCGTTCCCATGTCGGAACAACTGAAACTTATCAACCAGTGCCGTCAGAGCGGTCTGACTGATGCTGACTGGTGCCGCGAAAACGGTATTGCTCCCAGCACTTTCTATAACTGGGTCAGCCGATGCCGTAAAGCTGCATCCGATCAGATACAGGAAGCTTCTTATGGACATTTGGAAACTCCGCGTCCAAGACAGGAAGTCGTTCCTGTGGAGATCGTTCCGGAATCGCAGCCGGAACCGGTCACAACAAGTGCTTTTACACAGCATGAACAGAACCTTGACAATTCACATACGATCGAGATCGCCATAAAAGATCTGAAGATACGGATCACGAACGAGACGGACCCGATTCTGTTATCCCGAACACTGCATATGCTACGGGAGTTCTTATGTTAGGCGATATTTCCGGACTGGACCGGATTTACATTGTCTGTGGTTATACTGATATGCGCAAGTCCATCGATGGTCTTTGTGCAATCATAGAAGACCAGTTGAAGGCTAGTCTGGATTCCCGTTCCCTGTTCCTCTTCTGTGGACGTCGGCATGACCGGATCAAAGCACTTTTTCGTGAACCGGACGGCTATGTCCTTATCTATAAGTGGTTATCTGTAAAAGGCGGATATCAGTGGCCAAGAAAACAATCCGAAGTCCGGAACCTGACCTGGAGAGAATTCGACTGGCTGATGTCCGGGATTGATATCGACCAGCCCAAAGCATTATTAGTGGAGAGTAAAAAGCTCCAATACTATCTATCCTGCCTGATCTATGGTATACTGTATCTATCAAACCGAAGGAGGATGGATCTGTGGCAGCCAGTTCAAAAGACATCCAGCTGCGCGAGCTGAAAGATACGATTTCACAATTAAAGACCATGATGTCTGAACAGACTGATCTGATCAAAACGCTCCGTCTTGCTATTGAAGAAAAATCTGACAAAGAGCGTATGCTGCAGGAACAGAACAAACTCCTTCAGGAACAGATCGATTTTCTCACCAAAAAGCTCTTTGGAGCATCCAGCGAGAAAAAAGTATTAGATGTACCGGGACAGTTAAACCTCTTTGATGAAGCTGAGGTCGAACAGGATATGTCTCTGCTTGAAGAAGAAACATGTATCAGAGAACATACCCGTAAAAGGAAAGCAACCCATGCAGATGTTTTTAAAGGTTTAAAGGTCAATAAGATCATCGTGCCACTTTCTCCAGAGGAACAGATCTGCCCGGTTTGTGGAACCGGGATGGAACTGATCGGAGAAGAATATATCCGCAGGGAGTTAATCTTTGTTCCAGCCAAGTGTGAGATCAATGAGTACTACAGCCAGAACTATGGATGTCCGAACTGCAAAGAGGGAAATGGTGATACAGAAACAGCAGTTATCATCAAATCCAAAGCTCCGGAGGCTCTGGTTGGTAAAGGACCTGCTTCTTCCACAACAGTTGCCTGGACGATGTACCAGAAGTATGCAAACGGCATGCCTCTGTACCGTCAGGAAAAGGACTGGAAACAGTATGGTGCCGAGATCAGCCGCACGACATTGGCAAACTGGATCATTTACTGCTCGCAGCACTATTTCCAGCCGGTCTACGATTATTTCCACCGCGAACTGCTGAAACGCAGCTTTGCAATGGCGGATGAGACCAGGATTCAGGTACTCAATGAACCGGAGCGCCGTGCAGAAAGCCAGTCTTTCATGTGGCTGTTCCGGAGTGGTGAAGATGGGCTTCCGCCAATACTTCTTTACGGCTATTCTCCAACAAGGAGCGGAGATCACGCCGCTGAATTTTTGAATGGATTCCAGGGGTATCTGGAAACAGATGGATATCAGGGTTATAATAAAGTTCCGGGTATCAAACGCTGCTCCTGCTGGGCTCATATACGCAGGTACTTTATTGATGCGATACCAAAAGGCAAGCAGTTTGACTATACCCAGCCTGCTGTTCAGGGAGTCCAGTACTGCGACCGTCTGTTCCGTATTGAGGATTCCATCAATAAGAAATATCCTGGTGATCATAAAAAACGGAAAGAACTCCGTCTCGAGAAGGAAAAACCGATCCTCGAGGCTTTTTGGTCGTGGCTTGACGCTCAGCATCCAATAAAAGGATCCAGAATGGAAAAAGCAGTCATTTACGTAAAGAACCGGCGCACCACAGCCGAAACCTATCTTGAAGATGGCCGTTGCAGTTTCACAAACAATCTGAGCGAAAATGCGATCCGTCCGTTCACGGTAGGCCGGAAGAATTGGCTGTTCAGCAGTTCTGTTGATGGTGCGAATGCCAGCGCAGTTGTTTATACAATGGTAGAGATGGCAAAAGCACATGACCTGAACATTTACGAGTATCTGAAATATATTTTAGATAAATGCCCAAATCAAAGCTGGTCTGACGAGCAGCTTTCTGAATTGGCACCGTGGAGTGAAAAACTCCAATCTTTAAAAACTCGCATGTGAATTATAGTGAATTACTCCACCTCGCAAGAGCTGGGGTAATTTTTGTTAGGTGGTCGTTTGGGACCGCCCTAATATTTGGCGCTTACAAAAAAAGTAATGGAGGATTTAGATTTTTCTGGCTTGTTAGCCAATTGTTCAGATAAGGGAAGAATCGGGTTTAACCCAATTATGATGTATGCTGTCGTTACTTACGCAAACATGCGAGGGGTTCGAGCTGTTGACCGTATTGTGGAGTTATGTGAAAGAGACCTTGCTTTTATCTGGCTTACCAAAGGACAGAAACCAAAAAGAGATGCTTTTTATGAATTCAAAAACAAAAAACTCACTGCTGATGTATTGGATGAACTGAACTACCAGTTTCTTCGTCGCCTGCAAAAAGATGGATTCATTACGTTGAAATCACTTTTTATTGATGGAACCAAAATAGAAGCCAATGCAAACCGTTATACATTTGTCTGGAGAGGGACACTCAACTACCATCTTGCAGGATTGTTAGATACGATTGATTCTCTGTATCAGAAATATAATGTTCTGATTGATGAAAATGAGTATGGCATCAAATATGACATTCCCCATGCCCATATGTTTGTGATCGAAGGAATGGAGAAAGTGAGGGATGTCATTGAAAAGAACCGGAAACGAAAACTGGCAAAACATAAAAAGCTATCAAATAATACAATCATCGAAATTGACAACTGTTCTCCCTTGGAGGTTCTGAAGCTCCAGAAAAATCTGCTTCAGATCGCAGAGCAGGAACATATCACATTTGTTTATGGAAAAGGGAAAAGAAAACCAGAAATCCAACAACTATATGAGGAGCTGGAAACCTGTGGTGAACGTCTCAT
>UMFB01010415.1_pt1 | contig 22327 bp, 19 predicted proteins | sample 1964921 | NCBI WGS metagenome assembly UMFB01 (sample SAMEA4836037, study PRJEB28245) | human gut metagenome | biome: gut microbiome; material: fecal sample | place: Denmark | collected 2008
CGCCGATCTCCATCGTGTGCGGTGTCGTGTTGCTGTACTGGAACACACCCGTGTCGTGCACGATTCCCATATAGATTGCCTTTGCGATATCTGCATCGATAAGGCTCTCATCCAGAAGCTCATATACAAGCTCCGATGCAGAGCTTGCGTCAGACCGACAGTAATTGATCTGTCCGCTGCCGGAAGCATTGCTGATATGATGATCGATATTTATGGTCTTTTTTGCCGTTTTAAAATATTTCTCCGCTCCGCCCAGACGGCTGCTCTCCGTATCGAGTGCGATACATACGTCATAAACGATATCCTCGCTGCAGTCCGTTTTTATCTCGTTTATCCCTTTGATGCAGGAAAATACCGGCGCCGGGCTTTCCAGATAAACGTCTATCTTCGCCTCCGGCAGAGCTTTTTTCAAATAAAGGTACATCCCCATGCACGCGCCGATACAATCCCCGTCCGGACGCACATGTCCGCTGATTGCGATGAGGCTGTTATTCTTCACTTCCTCCAGAATTTTCTGCATCCTCATCCTCCCCTTTCTTCGCACGCTGGTCTGCCATTACCATATCTATCTTATGCGACATATCCACGCCATAGGCGATGGACTGATCCATAATGAAGTGTATCTCCGGCGTATTCCGCAGATTTATCTCCTTTGCCAGACGGCTCCGGATAAATTTCTCCGCACTCTTTAAGCCTTCGAGCGTATTTGCCGCTTCCTCCGGCGTGCCCAGTACGCTGATATAAGCACGGCACGTTTTTAAATCCGGCGCGACCTCCACGGAAACCACGCTCGTCATAGGCGCTATTCTCGGGTCCTTGATATCCCCGCGGATGACCTCGGCCAGCACGCGCTGCACTTCACCGTTGACCCTGCTGTTTTTTACACTGTTCTTTCTCATTCCAACCTCTATTTCTGAAGCGCCCTTCTTCCGTCGGAAAAAGGACGCTTCCTTACAAATGCCGTTTATGAAACTTTATCGGGGCACTTCCACCATCGTGTAGGCCTCCACGATATCAAACTCCTGCATTTTATCAAAACCTTCAAATACAAGACCGCACTCGAAGCCCGCTTTTACTTCCTTTACGTCGTCCTTAAACCGCTTTAAGGAAGCCAGAGTGCCCTCGAATATCTGCTCGCCCTCTCTGGAGATGCGGACCTTGCATCCTCTTGTAAATATGCCGTCCAGCACATAGGAGCCGGCGATATTGCCGATTGCGGACGCCTTGAATATCTGGCGCACCTCCGCATGACCGATGACCTTTTCCTCGAATACAGGATCCAGCATACCCTTCATGGCAGCTTCCACATCTTCAATCGCCTGATAAATAACCTTGTACAGGCGGATATCAACGCCTTCTGTCTCCGCTATCGCCTTTGCCGTCGCATCAGGACGCACATTGAAGCCGATAATAATAGCATTGGATGCGCCCGCCAGCGTTACGTCGGACTCGTTGATAGCACCTACGCCGCCGTGGATACATTTTACAACGACTTCCTCGTTGGAGAGCTTTGTCAGACTCTGCTTTACCGCCTCTACGCTTCCCTGTACGTCCGCTTTTACGATCAGGTTCAGCTCCTTTAAGTTGCCTTCCTTTATCTGATTGAACAGGTCGTCAAGAGACATACGGGACTTGGTCTCTTCCAGCTTCTTCTCCTTGTTCTGCTCGATGAACGCAGCCGCATAGGACTTCGCTTCCTTATCGCTCTCATGGGCAAGGAATACATCGCCGGCCTCGGGAACATCTGACAGACCGAGTATCTCTACCGGAACGGAAGGACCCGCCTGTTTTACACGACGTCCCTTGTCATCTATCATCGCACGGACCTTACCGCTGCAGGAACCTGCGGAAACAAAATCACCCACATGCAGAGTACCCTTCTGAACAAGCACACTCGCCACAGGACCACGGCCCTTGTCAAGCTGCGCCTCCAACACGATACCTCTCGCATTTCTGTTGGGATTCGCCTTCAGCTCCTGAACCTCTGCCGTCAGCAGTATCATCTCCAACAGCTGCTGGATGCCTTCGCCGGTCTTTGCGGAAACAGGCACGAATATCGTGCTGCCGCCCCAGTCTTCCGCTATGAGCTCGTACTCTGTCAGCTCCTGCTTTACGCGGTCGATATTTGCACTCGGCTTATCCACCTTGTTGACTGCAACGATGATCTCGATGCCGGCAGCCTTCGCATGGTTGATAGCCTCTACCGTCTGAGGCATTACGCCGTCATCGGCAGCAACGACCAATACCGCGATATCCGTCGCATTTGCGCCGCGCATACGCATTGCTGTAAATGCTTCGTGTCCGGGCGTATCCAAAAAGGTGATGGGCTGACCGTTTATCTGTACGGTGTACGCACCGATATGCTGCGTAATGCCGCCCGCTTCACGGTCAGTAACATTCGTTTTTCTGATAGCATCCAGAAGGGAAGTCTTACCGTGGTCAACGTGACCCATGACACAGATGACCGGAGCTCTGGAAATCATATCCTTCTCGTCCTCGTCCTCTTCCTTTAACAGCTCTTCTATGACATCGACCTTTACTTCTTTTTCACAGATGATATCGTACTCTATTGCGATATTCTCTGCATCCTCATAGGAAATCTCCTGATTCACGGTCACAATCTTGCCTTCCAGGAACAGCTTCTTGATGATAGCTGCCGCCTGTATCTTCATCTTTTCAGCAAGCTCTTTTATCGTGATAGTCTCCGGTACGGTTATCACCTTTATCGTTTCTTCCGGCTCTACCGGCTTGGGCTCAGGCTTGATAAAGCGTCCTGCTCTCTTATTGTTTTTGAGTTTCGCTGCGTTGTCCTCTTCGTACATCGCATCTCTTCTGGACTTCTTATCGCGCTCCTGCTGATTTAAGCTTCTGTTGTCACGGCGCTTATCCGTATCTTTTGCCGGAGCTTCCGGCGCAAAGCCTTTAGACGCCGCCGGCTTTCTGAATCTATTGTCCTGCCGGCCATCGCTGTTCTGAGGGCGTCCGCCATTTGTACCAGGACGGTTATTGCCCGCACCGCTCCTGCCAGCGCCTGCAGAACGATTAAAGCCCTGACCATCCCTTGCAGCGCCGTTATTGCCCGGACGGCCATCCCGTCTCTGGGTCCCCAGCTGTCCCTGACCATCTCTGCGGCCCTGTCCGTTTCTCTCGCCGCCTCTGTTGTCACGGTTCTGATAACCGCCTCTTTCGCCGCGGTTTGCGCCGTTTCTGTCATTGTTTCTGTCACCGCCTCTGTTATCGCGGTTCTGATAACCGCCTCTCTCGCCGCGGTTGGAACCGTTCCGGTCATTGCCCCGGTCGTTATTCCTGTCGCCGCTCCTGTCATTGCTACGGTCGCCTCTCTCGCTGCGGGCTGTCCTCTCAGACTTTTCAAGACGCTCTCTTGCGGCTGCCTCCGCCTTCTTCTGCGCTTCTATCTCCGCAGCCTTTGCAGCGCGCTCTGCCTCTGCGGCTGCTTTTGCAGCTGCCTCCTTTGCGGCGCGTTCGATGCTCAAAAGCTTTTCATCCGGCATCACCGGCTGGGAAGGCTTTGTCAGAGGCTTTATCAGCGGACGGCTCTCCATCCGCATTCCGTTCCCGCCTTTGCCGTTCTGACGCTTGCCGCCGTTTTTATTCTGTTCGTTTCTGCGTCCGTTATTCCCGTTTCCGCTGTTTCCGCCGCCTTTTCTCTCATTTCCGCCGTTCCCGCCGTTTTTCATACGGCTGTTCTGGGGATTATTCACCACGATAATGGTCTTTGCCTTTTTATGGGATTTTGCATCCTTCTCTGTTGTCTGTATATCTTTTGCCGCCTGCGTATCCACAGTCTGCTTTTCTGCTGTTTCCGTCTTCTCCACCTGCGCCATCCTTTCCTCCTTGACTGCTTTTTCCTCCGGCTGACTGACCTTCGTATCCAAAGCAGTCCCGAACTTCTTTTTCACCAGTTCTGCCGCATCGCCTTCGACCGTGCTCTGGGCAGCTTTCACATCAACGCCCTTCTCCTGAAGAAAACCGATGATGTCTTTACTTTTTATATTCAGCTCTTTTGCAAGCTCATGCACCTTTATTTTTGACATTCCGTTACCTCCGCTTCACTCACCGCCGTTTCCAGCTGCTTTTTCAGAGTCCCGGCAAAGCCATCGTCTATCACTGCCAGCGAAGCCCGCATTTCCTTTCCTGTCGCATGCCCCAGCTCTTCCTTTGTCCCGTATTCATAATACGGCACTTTGTAAAAGCTGCACATATCGCGGAAATTCTTCTTCGTGTTCGCTGAAGCATCCGTTCCTACGATCACCAGGCGCGCGCTGCCGTCCTTAACGGATTTCTCCGTCATAAACTCGCCGCTCACACAGCGTCCCGCTCTCGTAGAAAGTCCCAACAGGGAAAATACCTTATTCGGTCTCACTCTCACCAAACTCCTTTTCCAGACTGTCATAGACCTCATCCGGAATACTCATTCGGAAAGAACGTTCAAGCCCCTTGTTCTTTCTCGCCATTTTCAGGCAATCCAGACTTTTGCACACATAAGCGCCTCTCCCGTTTTTCCTGCCTGTCGCATCCAGGATAAAGGTCTGCTCCGGCGTCCTCAAGACACGCATCATATCCCGCTTTGCCTTCATTTCACCGCAGCCCACACATTGCCTCATGGGGATTTTTTTATTCATCGCTGCCCTCGCTGTCATCCTCTGACGCCTCTTTGGTCAGTTCTGCCGCTTCCGGCTCAGCTTCTTCATATTCTTCAGAAGTTTCCGTGTATTCTTCTGTCACATCCTCGTCTTCTGCATATTCTGCATCGTTTCCGTACTCTTCCTCATTTTCATCGTAATCATCTTCAAGATAATCCTCATAACGGAAGCCCGGTGCATCCTTTGCCTGCGTCTCGCTCTTGATATCTATCTTGTATCCGGTCAGGCGCGCCGCAAGGCGGGCATTCTGTCCTTCCTTACCGATGGCCAGCGAAAGCTGATAATCCGGAACGACAACCTTTGCCGTACGCTCGTCGGGGTCTGCAAAAACAGCCACTATCTTGGCAGGGGACAGAGCATTCTGTATCAGATTGCCGGGGTTTTCATCCCAGTTTACGATATCTATCTTCTCGCCGCGCAGCTCGTCTACGATAGCGTTTACACGGGAACCGTTCATGCCGACACATGCACCTACCGCGTCTACGTTCGGATTATTGGACCAAACAGCGATTTTTGTACGGCTTCCCGCCTCTCTTGCGATGCTCTTGATTTCTACAACGCCGTCGCGTATCTCGGTCACTTCTGCCTCAAACAGACGCTTCACCAGCTCCGGGTGTGTCCGGCTTACCAGAATGCGGGGACCCTTGGGCGTATTTTTTACTTCAAGGATATATACTTTGATGCGCTCGGTCGGCTTAAATACTTCACCCTTTACCTGCTCGCTCTCGTTCAGTATCGCATCTGCCTTACCCAGATTGATGCTGATGTTGCGTCCCAGATAACGCTGAACAACGCCTGTCACAACATCCTTTTCCTTTTCAAAATACTGGTTGTAAACAACGCTTCTCTCTTCCTCGCGGATTTTCTGTAAGATAACGTTTTTGGCATTCTGCGTTGCAATACGCCCAAACTCCTTGGACTTTATCTCCACGTGGATGATGCCGCCCACTTCCGCGCGTCTGGAAATCTCCCTTGCTCTGTCCAGGCTGATCTGCATGCAGTCATCCTCCACATCCTCTTCCGTAGGAACGATTTCTTTTTCCGCATAGCAAAGGAAATCACAGGTATCGCGGTCGATCTCTACCCTCACGTTGTCCGCTTTGCCGAAATGCTGTTTGCAAGCCGTGATAAGGGAGTTCTCGATAGCTTCAAAAAGAGTCTCCTTACTGATCTCTTTTTCCTTCTCCAGTATATCCAATGCTTCCTTTAATTCCTTGTTCATTTCATCCTCCATTTTGCCTTCAGGCGGGCGGTGTGCCCTTTATCGTTTAAAAATCCAACGCCAGCCGGATCAACGCGATCTCTTTTCTGGCAAATGTCATCTCTTTTTCCGCTGTTTCAACTGTAATGCTGTCTGCATCAAAGCTCTTTAATGTCCCGGTAAACTCCCGGCACTTCTCTACCGGCTTATACAGCCGCACTTCAACCTCTTGCCCAAGACTCTTTTCCAGATGCTTATCTTTTTTAAGCGTCCTGCCAAGCCCCGGCGAGCTGACTTCCAGAATATAGGCATCCTCAATGAAATCCACTTCATCCAGCTTATCCGACAGCGCACGGCTCACCGCTTCACAGTCGCCAATGTTGACGCCCTCCTGCTTGTCGATGTAGGCACGCAGATACCAGTCGCTGCCCTCCTTCACATATTCCACGTCGTATATCTCTACGCCGTTTGCCTCTGCGATAGGAATGAGCAGTTCTTCTGTCCTGGCTTCGTATGTCTCTCTTCTTGACATTCTCTCACCTTCCTTATTCAGTTGTCCTCTGCTGAAAAAAACGTCCTCTTTTCAGCAAATAAGAGTGGACTCATCGCCCACTCTTACATTCGTAACATCTATCATCTCTGTAACCATAGCACGAACCCGCATAAAATGCAAGGGAATTTCGTAAATAAATGCAAAAATGTCCGAAAACTTCACGTTTCCGGACATCTGTAGCAGCCAGTAGGGGAATCGAACCCCTGTTTCCGCCGTGAGAGGGCGGCGTCTTAACCGCTTGACCAACTGGCCATCTGCAATCTGTCTTCCTGCCGAATCATATTTAAAACTGATATGGCAGAACGTTTCTATTCTCACCAGTAATCTGATGAACAGCCAGTAGGGGAATCGAACCCCTGTTTCCGCCGTGAGAGGGCGGCGTCTTAACCGCTTGACCAACTGGCCATCTGTTCATTCCGTCATAGCTGTTTGCCTGACGCTTGATTACTATACAACATTCTCCGACAGATTGCAAGTACTTTTTTGAAATTTTTTAAAAAATTTTTTTGAAGCGTTTTTGAAGCGATTCTAAAACGGCTCCCTAAGCGCTGCGCAGCCGCCTGTCCGGCAGGAATTTTCAACGCCCGATCCTGCTGTACTCCATTCCAAACAGGCTTTCCCAGACATGTATTTCTATCATATCCCCTGTTTCTGCCGCGTCATATATCTCCTGCGGCACTAAAAAGCGCTGCCCGGTCTGATTCCGCCAGTCTGCTTCCAGAATATAGTCCCGCCCTCCGGTGCTTCTGCTGACACTGTTTTTTTCGGACACGATCCCGGTTTCTGTCCGCGCTTCTTCAAATGTCAACGCATACTGCACTGGAAACGTGACCAAAAGCGCTGCCGCAATGCCCTCTGCCGCCAAACGCCCCAGACAGGGTAAGGGGCTTGTCTTTTTGATTTTTCTGACCTTTAAAAGCAAGGGAAACTCCACTAGCACTGCCGTTACCAGCGCATAACCAAGAAAATCCGTTGTTTCAAACTCATAGGGGAAAACCAGAAGGATCGCCCACATTGCCGCAAGAAGCACAGAGATTTCCGGCACAAAATAAAACCGTTTTCCGTCTGCCCCCTCTGTGTCCTTCCCGGAAGTCCGAAAATACTGGGCAGGGTATCCGTACACACGAAGCCCCCATGCTGACAGCAGGACGGCAGAAGACAAAAATGCCGCCCCCTTCCTTCCTGCTGCAAAAGCTGCTGCCGCCGCAAAAAGCCAGATCCATCCTGCCGCCCTGTATTTTTTGATATATGCCTCGCAGCGCCTGCGCGCTTCCCCGTAACGATCCTTCATCTCACCTGTTTCCTTTTTGATTTTTCCGCTTCTCCCAATCAGCCTGTCATAAAATCAAACAGGCTTATCTGGTTGGATTCCGGCAGGTCGCCCAGAATGCCAAGGCTGTCTAAAAGCTCCACAATCGTCTTACTCGCCTTGGAACGCTCCCTAAAATCATCCTTACTTAAAAACGGTCCGTTCTTTGCAGCCTCCACGATGGAATCCGCAGCCTTCTCACCCAGACCGTCTATGCTGTTTAAGGAAGGCATTATCTTCCCGTCCATGACCTGAAAATTTCTGGAATGGGCTTTAAAGATATCGATAGGCTCAAATTCAAAGCCTCTCGCATACATTTCCTGCACGACCTTCATGTCTTTTAACGATGCCTGCTCCTTCTGGCTCAGACTGTCCGAACGCTTTTTATAATCCGCCATCACTGCATCCAGATGCTGACGTCCCTGACACATGATTTCATAGGAAAATGCCGAAGCCCGGATTGAGAAGAACGCCGCATAATATGCCAGCGGATAGTTCACCTTACAATAGGCGATACGCCACGCCATCATAACATATGCCGCCGCATGGGCTTTCGGGAACATATACTTTATCTTTTTACAGGACCAGATATACCAGTCCGGCACGCCGGCCTCCGTCATGGCAGATTCCATCTCCGGCTTTAATCCCTTTCCTTTTCGCACGCTCTCCATTGTTGTAAACGAAAGGCTCGGATCCATTCCTTTGTTTATCAGATATATCATAATATCGTCACGACAGCATATCGCGTTGGAAATCGTCGCCTTTCCTTCCTGAATGAGCGTCTGGGCATTTCCCAGCCATACGTCCGTTCCGTGTCCCAGACCGGATATTCTTATCAGATCCGAAAAGCACTGGGGTTTCGTATCCAAAAGCATCTGGATGACAAACTCTGTTCCAAACTCCGGGATACCCAAAGACCCCAGCGGGCAGCCGTCTATCTGATCCGGCGTGATGCCCAGCGCCGACGTATTCTGAAACAGGCTCATGACCTGCGGATCATCCAACGGTATTTTTGTCGCATCAATGCCCGTCAGGTCTTCCAGCATCCTTATCATCGTCGGGTCATCGTGTCCCAGGATGTCCAGCTTTAACAGGTTGTGGTCGATGGAGTGATAGTCAAAATGCGTCGTTACCGTGTCCGTCGTCATATCGTTTGCCGGATGCTGCACCGGCGTAAAGGAATTGATATCCTCTCCCACCGGAAGCACCACGATACCTCCCGGATGCTGTCCCGTGCTGCGGCGCACACCCGTACACCCCTGCACTATCCTGTTTATCTCACAGTTGCGCTTCTTGCTGCCGCGCTCCTCGAAATAATTTTTCACATAACCAAATGCCGTCTTGTCTGCCAGCGTGCCTATCGTCCCTGCCCGGAACGTCTGTCCTGCCCCAAATATGACCTCCGTATATTTGTGCGCCTTACTCTGATATTCACCGGAAAAGTTCAAGTCGATATCCGGCTCCTTATCGCCCTTAAATCCCAAAAACGTCTCAAAAGGGATATCAAATCCGTCCTTGACCAGAGGCTCACCGCATACCGGACATGCCTTATCGGGCATATCGCAGCCCGCATTTCCCGAAAATGCCTTTACCTCAGGCGAATCAAAATCATAATAATGGCACTTCGGGCAGCGATAGTGCGCACTCAAGGAATTTACCTCCGTGATGCCCGCCATAAACGCCACAAGCGATGAACCGACAGATCCTCTGGAACCGACCAGATAGCCGTCCTCCACCGATTTCCACACGAGCTTCTGCGCAATGATATACATCACTGCAAAACCGTTGCTGATGATAGAATGCAGCTCCTTTTCCAGACGGTCCACCACAATCCGGGGAAGTTCTTCTCCATAAAGCTCGTGGGCCTTGCGGTAACAGATATCCGTCAGCGTCTTATCACTGTCCGGAATGACGGGCGGGCACTTATCCGGGCGCACCGGTGATATCGTTTCTATCTGGTCTGCTATCAGATTCGTATTCGTTATAACGACCTCTTCCGCCTTTTCGCTTCCCAGATACTGAAATTCCTCCAGCATCTCCTCTGTTGTCCGCAAAAACAGCGGTGCCTGCTCATCCGCATCTTTAAAGCCCTTGCCTGCCATGATAATGCGGCGATACACTTCGTCGGCAGGATCCAGAAAATGAACATCACAGGTCGCAACTACCGGCTTGTTAAACTGCTCTCCCAGCTTTACGATCCGACGGTTCATCTCCTGGATATCCTCCACTGAATTGATATTTTCCATTTTTTCGGAATGTATCATGAACATATTATTGCCCGTCGGCTGAATCTCCAGATAATCGTAAAAATTCACTATCCTCGCGATATCTGCATCGGACTTTTCATCCAGAAGGGCACGGTATAATTCGCCCGCCTCGCACGCACTCCCCAGTATCAGCCCTTCTCTATACTTCATCAGAAGGCTCTTGGGTATCCTTGGCGTCTTATGAAAATAAGTAAGGTGCGATTCCGATACAAGCCGGTAAAGGTTCACGCGCCCCACATCATTTTTCGCCAGAATGATGGCATGATAAGGGAACAGACGCTTCACGATATCCGGGCTGGAATCGCCCAGATGATTAACATCCGACAGCGTATGACAGTCTCTCTGTTCCAGCATCGGGATAAATTTCACAAAAATCTCCGCCGTTGCCCCTGCATCATCCACTGCCCTGTGATGATTTTCCAGAGAAACGCCCAGCGTCTTTGCCACCGCGTCCAGCGTATGCTTCGCCTGATGGGGCAGGAGCACGCGTGCGATGCCGACGGTATCCACATAGGTCGGGTCCAGAGGGATGTTCTGGCGCGCCGCATTTTCCATGATAAAACTCATATCAAAGCTCGCATTGTGCGCCACAAATATCGTTCCCTCACAGAATTTCAAAAATTCCGGCAGAACCTCCTCTATTACCGGCGCATCCATGACCATCTCGTCGCTTATGCCCGTCAGCTGTTCTATCCTGAACGGGATGGGCGTTTTGGGATTAACGAAGGTGGAAAATTTATCAACTATCCTTCCATCTTCCACTTTGACCGCGCCTATCTCTATAATCCTGTTCTTTACCGGAGAAAAGCCCGTTGTCTCAATATCAAACACCACATAGGAATCCCGCAGCGGCTGTCCCTTGTCTCCCGTCACGATTTCCTTTAAATCGTCCACAAGATATGCTTCACAGCCGTATATTACCTTAAAAAAATCGTTTCTGTCAGGATTTTCCTCCCCGGCTTCCTTACGGCGGTTTTTTTCCGCCTTCCACAAATCGTCCAGCAGATGATTGGCATCCGGAAACGACTGCACCACGCCGTGATCCGTGATCGCTATCGCAGGATGTCCCCACTGATACGCACGCTTTACCAAATCCTTCGCCTCGGAAACGCCGTCCATATCGCTCATCTTCGTATGACAGTGAAGCTCTACGCGCTTTCGCACAGACATGTCCACGCGGGCGCTCGTAAAGTCGGAAATCTTCTTAACGCCAACGATGGAACCCACGGTAAGCTCCCCGTCAAATTTATCCACCATCGTCAAGCCCTTTATCTTTACAAACGCGCCCGGCTTTATCCCCGCCTTAACCTCATCAAGCTGTTCGTTCAGCGTAAAAATCTTTATCGTCATCGTATCGGTAAAATCCGTCACGTCAAATATCAATATCGTCCGCTCGTTACGTATCTCCCGCTGATCCATGGCAATTATCTTGCCGCGTATCACGACTTCTCCCATTTCTCCGATTATCTCTTCGATGGGTATCGCCTCTTCGTCAAAATCTCTGCCGTACAGCACATCCGGATTATCGCTCTTTTTAACGCCGCGTCTGAAATCGCCCCTGCCTTCCCGGTTGAGCTTTCCTTTTCCGTATTTTCCACCGGCACCGGAAGCTGCGTTTCTGCCATCGCCCCGCACGTTTCCCGCCGGACCAGATACCGCGCCGCCTCCTGCTGCCAAAACGCCTCCTTCCTGACCGTGTCCCATCGCTGCTGCCGCTGCCATCACATCCGCAGGAATGACCGTTCCACCCTCAAAGGGCATTTCCTGTGCCATCGCTCCGGCTTCCGCCAGATAAGCCTCGTATCCGGCGTCCATCCCTGCACTGCCTGCGGACGAAGCGCCCCGGTTTTCGGCCGCACGTTCCATTCCGGCTGCATCGCCTGCCGCATAGCCTCCCGCACTGTAGCCGCCGCTCATCACACTGTTTAACTGTTCCGGACTCATACGGTAATCAGAGGCTGCCGGACGTGCGCCCGCCTTTGCCGCAATGACCGCCACCTTGCGTGCCATCGCTATCTCCTCCTCTGCCTTCCGCGGATTTTCCTTCGGCAGGACAAAGCAGGGAGTCACTCCCATCGGCACGCCGCAGCGTTCGCAGCATATCTTTTCCAGTATCCGTACAAGCTCCGGGCATCTTTCGTGAGCTATCACTGTATCCGGCACTTCCATCTGAAGATTTCCTTCCCCCTCAAACGAAAGCTTCGCAGACCGAAACAGGCTGTATTCTACCGGACTGCATTCCTTTAATTCCAGCAGGATACTCTCATGATAGGCTTCCAGAAGCGTCTTCGGGTCATACTGGGCGGACAGATGAAACTTCTCCTGTATCTTGACCGTAATATTGCAGTCCGGGAAAAGCTGCTTTTTTATTTCCTCCTCCATTGCAAAGACAGTCTGCTTCGGTATCAGCCTGTCACAACTGATATAGATTCTGATAAAATCTTTCTGCCGGGTCGCTGTAACCCGTTCCACCGTCACTTTTTCAAATAATCCCCGAATACTTCCCTCCAGCTTCAGCCCCGGGAAAACCTCCATGAAACCTTTTGCCATGTTACTCCTGTTCCTTCCAATGCTCCAGCTCATACCGCAAAGTGGAGACAAACTCTGCCTCAGGCACTTTGCGGATGATCTGACCCTTCTTTATCAAAAGCCCTTCTCCTATCCCTCCGGCTATCCCCAGATCGGCCTCCTTTGCCTCTCCCGGGCCGTTTACCACGCACCCCATTACCGCCACCTTGATGTTTAAGTCCGGGAACTGTGCAGCCATCGTTTCCACTTCGTTCGCCAGTTTTATCTGGTCTATCTTCGTACGTCCGCATGTCGGACAGCTTACAACCTCGATGCCGCCTTTTCTGAGTCCAAGAGTACGAAGAATGAGCTTCGCGGACTTTATCTCTTCCACAACGTCCCCTGTCAGGGAGACGCGTATTGTATCACCAATGCCCTGATTCAGGATAAGTCCCAGACCTATCGCGGATTTGATGTTGCCGGACAGTACAGTTCCCGCTTCCGTTATCCCCACATGCAGCGGATATTCTGTTTTGCCCGCCAAAAGCTCATGCGCTTTCACGCACATCATCACATCTGAAGATTTGATGCTGATAACCAGTTCGTGATAATCCAAATCTTCTATCATCCGCACCTTATCCAGCGCGCTCTCCACAATGCCTTCTGCCGTCACGCCGCCGTATTTCTCCACGAGATCCTTCTCGAGGGAACCGCTGTTTACGCCGACCCGGATAGGCACCATACGCTCCTTCGCTGCCTTTACAACCTCCGCCACGCGCTCCGGCCCGCCGATATTGCCGGGGTTGATACGTATCTTATCCGCACCGTTTTCAATCGCCGCGATTGCCATTTTATGATCAAAATGAATATCCGCCACAACCGGGATGGATATTTGCTTTTTAATCTCGGAAAGCGCCTTTGCCGCCTCCATGGTCGGCACAGTACAGCGTACTATCTCACATCCCACCTCTTCCAGGCGATGTATCTGCGCCACAGTTGCCGCCACATCTTCCGTAGGCGTATTCGTCATGGACTGTATCAGTATCGGATTTCCTCCGCCTATCACTCTGTTCCCTATCTTTATGACTCTCGTATGCTCTCTGTACATAAATGCTTCCTCCCTTTTTCCGTTTCTATTTCCGGCAGCCAAAGCTGCAAATCGTCTATTGCCATTTTAGCACTTCGCCTATGACTGTGCAATCATTTCAAGGCAGCATCCACCTTCCCGGACTTTTTTCCGTCCGCAAAACGCTCTGGAGCGGCTCGCACACCGCACAGCCCGGGCTCCGCATTTTTTTCCGGAAAAAATCCGCCAGATATCCTAACAGCACTGTCCAAAAAAGCAGGACAATACTGCCATATACATTCTCTTTTTTTCCGGATGCCTCCCGCAAAAACAATGCTCCTGCAGTAAGCGTTGCCAAGGGAAGGAGCACTGTATACAGCCTGTGCCCCAGAAGCTTCCCTTTTCCAAACGCTCTGCTCTTTCTCCCGTCTAAAAGCCCCTCCAGCGCTGCCTTAAGACCGTCCATCGTCTGAAACCTTTCCTCCGGCACGGATGCCGTACATTTTTCCACTATCTCTTCCATTTCACGGCTCACATATACACACCTTTCCCGCAGCCGGCATGCGGCATAAGGCGGCCGCGCCATATCTGCTCCGGTCAGCAGAGCATATAGAGTGCGCCCCGCTCCGAACACATCCGTTCTTACGTCGACTCGTCTTTCCTCCCGATTCCTCCTCATCTGCTCCGGTGCGGCAAAACCCGGACTTGCCGAAAACCCTTCCGCTTCCGGAGACTCCATCATCGCCGCACTCCCAAAATCGATCAGCTTCAGATTTCCTGCGCTGTCTATCATGATGTTGGATGGCTTACAGTCCAGATAAAGCACCGGCGGCTGCATCTTGTGCAGACTGCCGACCGCACGGCACAGCGCGATACCTATCCGCGCTGCCTCTTCTTCTCCAAACGCCCCGTCCCGCTGCATCTTTTTTTCCAGCGTTTCCCCATCTATCCAGTCCATGATAAGATAACGGCTCTCTCCCTGCTCCACAACATCCACTATCCGCGGAAAAAAATCACATCCAAGCCGCCCCAGCATCAGCTCTTCTGTTGTAGCGCCATCTTTTTTCAAGCACTTTGCCGCCCACACCTTCTGCAGACGCAGGTCATATACCCTGAAAACGCTCGCCGTCCCTCCCTGTCCGAGCCGTTCCAAAATCTCATATTTTTCTCCTATCAGTTGCTCTTGCATCCCCGCTTTTCCTCCCCTCATAACGCACAAAGACCGCCGTCATATTATCCTTTTCTCCCTGTGCTGCCACAAAGCCGCCTATCCCCTTCAACCGTCGATAGCAGTCCCTGCTCCCGCTGCAGTCCGCAAAACAACTTTCAAAAAGTCCCTCCGGCACAAGCCTGCAAAAACCATCCGTACACAAAAGCAGTCCCTCCCCCTTTTTCAGAAAACCGGTCATAAACTCTGCCTCGTCCATCCCGAATGCCCCCAGACATTTTCTGAGCACACCACCTTCCCGATGATCCTTCGTCAGACACACCTCCCCTGCGCCGATACGGTATGCGCGGCTGTCACCCATGTGGGCAAGCAAAAATCTGCCGTTTTTAACAAGCACCATCGTGCAGGTCGTTCCGCAGCAGATATCTTCTTCCCTTTCACACCTCTCCAGCCCGCTCTGAATATCAAAAAACGCCTTTCTTACAAGCTTTTTCATCCTTCTGCGCCAGAATATTCCTTCCATACAGACGCCCGCCTCCCTGTAAAACCACTCTGTCAGCCGCTCTGCCGCAAAACCGCTGGCACACTCGCCCTCCGGAAGTCCGCCAATCCCGTCACATACCGCTAAAAAGACGAGCTCTGTTCCGTTCCTCATCACCCTCTGCAACGAAAAAGAATCCTCGTTTTTTTCACGGAAACGCCCTTTATCCCAATACCAGGACGCAATATATGCCATTCTCCCTCTCTTTCTGCCGCGCACGGCATTTTCAAAAATCCTTTAAATAACTGTAAACCGGCACGGACAGAACCTCCGCGCCCCCGGCACGACTGCCGGATGCGAACCGCATGAATCTCCTCTGAAAATGAGGTTATTATGATTATAACTCCGCACTGTGCAAAGGTCAATACAACACAATACGGGAGCACGCCGTCGAAGGGCTGAACTGTTATCTGCCCCCGACGACCATGCTCCCGCTGTTTTAATTTCCGCACTCCACGCTGATACGGTTAAATATCCCCATGATATCTTCCACATCCAGCATCTTTTTTTCTTCCCCTGTCTTATCCAGAACGATTTTCCCCTGATGCATCATCAGAAGTCTGTCTCCGTACTCTAACGCATAACGAAGGTTGTGCGTGACCATGACCGTTGTCATCTTTTTTTCACGCACTATCCTGTCCGTCAGCTGCATGACAATTTCTGCCGTTCTCGGATCCAGCGCCGCCGTATGCTCATCCAAAATAAGAAAATCTATCGGCGTCATCGTTGCCATCAAAAGTGCGAGCACCTGACGCTGTCCGCCCGACAGGACACCTACCCGCGTTTCCAGCTTATCTTCAAGTCCAAGACCGAGGTCTGCCAGCATTTCACGGTACTCCTGACGCCGCTCTTTTCTGACACAACGTCCCAGACCGTACCCCGTTTTCTTTTTATCCGCTATCGACAGATTCTCCAGCACCGTCATTCCGGGACAAGTCCCTGCTGCCGGATTTTGATAAACGCGCCCTATCTTTTTGTGACGCATATATTCTTTCTGGGAAGTGATATCAGAATCGTTGACGCATATCTTTCCCGCGTCTGCCCCGATGCTCCCGCAGATAAGGTTCAACATGGAAGTTTTTCCGGATCCGTTGCTGCCTACTACGGACACGAACTGCCCCTCAGGAATACTCAGGTTAAAATCCTGAAACAGACACATTTCATTGACCGACCCCGGATTATAATATTTATCGATATGTGAAAGCTCAAGCATCTTTCTTTCCCTTCCTTTCCCGGCTTACCATGAGTGCAACCAGCAAAAGTGCCGCAGTTATCAGCTTTAAGTCCCTCGGGTCGCTGAATCGGAGCGCCAGCGAAATACATCCCTTATATAAGATCGAACCCAACAGCACGCTCAGCGTCAGCATCCCTATCCGGATACGGTATAAAAACTTTGACATCTGACCAATGCTTTCCAGCTTCTGATACAGGCTCGTGCCGATGATAACGCTGGCAAGCCCTATCACTACCGCTCCTGTTCCTGTGGAAATTTCAAAAAACTTCTGCTGCTGCGCAAACAGACTGCCCGACAGGGCCACAAGACCGTTTGCCGCCGAAAGTCCGAGTATCTTGATCCTGCCCCGATCCTGTCCCATCGCCGTCACGATGGAAGGATTGTCGCCTACCGCACGGAGCAAAAAGCCCGATCCCGTCTGCAGGTACCAGTCCAGTATGAGCTTTACAAGCAATACGATGACTATCATTACGATGACCGTCTGCCACCTGCCCGTCTGTCCCAGAATACCATTGACCGCATCATTATCAAATATAGTCGGCTCTTTGTAAAAAGGAAGGTTTGCCCGCCCTGCTGTCCGCAGGTTTACCGTATAAAGCACCGTCATCATAATGATACCGCTCAAAAGATCTTTGACCTTCAGCTTCACATGGATAAATCCTGTCAACGCACCCGCAAGGGCTCCTGCCAGAAAGCTGACCGGCAGGGCAAATCCCGCCGGAATCCCTTTTGTTACCATTACGGCTGTGACCGCCGCTCCCAAAGGGAAGCTCCCGTCCACCGTCAGGTCCGGAAAATCAAGTATTTTATAAGTAATATATACGCCAAGTGCCATGATACCATATATCATTCCCTGCTCCAGCGTGCTGATCAGCAATTCCATTTTCTTTTATTCTCCAATCGTCTCAAATACTTCTTCCGCCTTTTCTTCATAGCCCTCCGGGAATCCAATTCCCAGATCTGAAGCTGCCTTTGCGTTGAGGTATAATTTTGCACCCTCACACGTTTCATAAGGCATCTCGGAAGCCTTTGCCTCACCTTTCAGAACCTTTGCCGCCATTGCGCCGGTCTGCTTTCCAAGCTCTACATAATCAATGCCCTGCGCCGCCAGGCAGCCGTTTTTTACCTGTTCTATTTCCGAACCAAACACCGGTATGTTTTCCGCCTCTGCTTTTGCAAGGACGGTCTGGAGTCCCTGCACCACCGTGTTGTCCGTCAGATTGGAAATACAGTCGACCTTTCCGGCCAGCTCTGCAGCTGCCAGATCCACATCCGCCACCGTATTTATGCCGGACGCCATGATTTCAAAGCCATATCCGCCCGCCAGTTCCTTATAGGTTTCTATCGTGCTGAGCGAATTTTCCTCGCTGGTCGTATATAAAATTCCTATTGTCTTCGCATCCGGCAAAATTTCCCGTATCATTTCCAGCTGTTCTTTCACAGGAAGGGTATCTGCCGTTCCTGTGATATTGCCTTCGGGCATTCCGTCTGCACTCGCTATCCCTGCGCTCACCGGATTGGATATTGCCGTATAGATGACAGGAATCTCCGTTGCCATCGCTGCATTATATGCGCTCATCGCAGAAGGCGTTGCTATCGCACATATCATATCTACCTTCTGAGACACATAATCATCTGCAATGAGTCCCGCCGTAGCCGTATCCGCCTGAGCGTTATCAAACATCACTGTCAGATTTACCCCTTCTTCAATGCCTGCCTCCGCAAGCCCTTTCAGAAAACCTTCCCGGCAGTTGTCCAGTGAACCATGCTCTGCGAACTGTGTGATCCCGACTACATAGGAATCATTTCCTCCTGTTTCCGCATTCTGCCTGCAGCCCGTCATCAAAGCTGCCGTCATCATCGCTGCCATCGCGAATCCCATTGTTTTCTTCTTCATATTTCTGTTCTCCTTTTCTGAAAAGATTTTGATGAAAACAAAGAAGAAAAGGAAGGGGCATGTGAGCAGCTACAAAGTAAGGCAATTTCTTACGGAGAAACACAGTTTCTTCATTGGGCAATCGCATATAAATGTGTATTTTATTTGAATCAGGAAAGAATCTTTCCTGTCAAACAAAAAACCGCCTCAAGCTATATAATGCTTGAGGCGGTAATGTTCATTATCGCGGTGCCACTCAAATTGACTTAAAAGTCCACTCATTTCATGTACTATCATACACGCCGGATTGATAACGGGTCCGGTTCCCGCCGACGCCTACTGTCAGTTCGGAGTCAGCCTCGAAAGTCCATTCCCCAAATGCTCCCATGCTGCGCTCACACCACCCGCAACTCTCTGAAATGTTCGCTGTCTGAGTACTCCTCTTTCTCATCGGTTTCTCTTTGTTTTCTATACTGTACTACAATAAAGCAAAAAAATCAACCCTTTTTTAACAATTCATCCACGTAACTTTCCAGACCTCCGGCAACGACCGACGCTGTGCCGTCTCCGTCCTGTACGTTATCTTCCATTCGCCCTGTCCGCAGCATCGGAAACCGCATTTCCTGCATCCTTCACCGCGTCCGCTGCACCGTTTGTCAGACCTTTTACCGCATCTGCTGCTCCGTCTGCAGCATCCTCAACCATATTCCCTGCGCCGTCTATTATATCTTTTCCGGCATCCATGATATCGTCCGCTGCATTGTCTGTTCCGTCATGAACTCCAGCAGCATCCGTACCGTTCGGATCTGTCACAGAGTTATTCCTGTCGTTTGTCTTGTCCCCGTCAAAAGTCTCCGTATCTTCCCTGTTAGTCTCCTTCTGAGGGAAGCTCTCTGCAGCAGAGCTTCCCGCCATATCCGCCTCATTTCTATCCTTTTTGGATGTGCCGCAGGCGGCGGTAAATGTCAGCATTCCCAAAAGAAGCATTACAGCAAGCCGTTTCCCCATTTTTTTCATTCTCTGATTCCTCCTTTCAACACATAACCGTGCCTGTATTAGTATGGTTTTTTCATTGCATAAAATACATTCATCAGAAAAATGAAAAAAGCAGCAATCCTAAAAAAGAAACAAAAACACAGCGTCCAAAACAGCCATATCCACATCACTATCGCAAGCGCACTCACCCTGTGCGGCTGAAAGCATTCCTTAGAAGAGACTCTGCGATACGTAAACAGACGATCATATGCCTTTTTCTATCAGCACGCCGTCTCTGTAAGCGTCCAGAAGCCTTTCCAGATGTCCGATACTCTCCCGAAGCTCCCTTCCGATATCCGTATCCGCAACCAATATTCTGCGCGATGCCGTTTCCACCAATATCGAATCAGAAACCATATCCGTCTCATCCCTTATCGCCACCTCCGCAGATTCAAACGGGCGGTGCGCCACCAGATTCATACCATGGGAATTCGCCACCAGCGTATAACCTGCGATACCTGTTTTCCCCTGATATGCCTTCGAAAATCCGCCGTCAATGATCAGCAGCTTTCCGCCGCACTTAATGGGCGTCTCCCCCTTTTTTATCTCTACCGGAACATGTCCGTTGATGATATGGGAACACTTCTCATCCAGACCGAATTCCCGGAGTATCCTGTTTAACATCTCTTCATTATTACATAGACGATAATATGCGTTTTTTACTTCTTTATGAGTTTCCTTATCCTCTATAAAATACCGTTCAAACGTCGCCATCTTGTCTTTTCCGAATACCGGCGACTTCGGCCCCGCCCAGATATACCAGATGATATCGCGCCCTTTGCGGCGTTCCTCCCTGTCCTGAGAATAATAACCTTTCCTCGCATACGTTTCCAGCACATCATAAAGCTTTTTACCGCAATATGTTTTGCCGTACACATTTACCTGTTCAAAATTTCCGTCCGCATCCATCGGTACACAGCCATGATAAAGCAGATTGGAGTTAAATACTTTATAAAGGCTTCCCTTTGCAAAAAGAAAACGTACATGACGCTGCAGCTTTTCGCAGTGTACAAACGCATGGCGCAGCCGCTCCACGACAGCCTCTTCCTCCGGTGTAAGGCGATAGGGATCTTTCGGATCGATGGTCGGAAAATCCATATCCTTCATAATATAGTCTTTATCTCCGATACGGACTGTTCCCTTTTCAAAATCTATCTTATCCAAAAGCATCCTGTCTTCCATTTCAAATTCCGGGTGCTTTTGGATCAGCTGTCCCTCCAGTTTGAACTGGATAACCGCGATGGCTTTGTGCATCCGCATGTCCAGCGGGAGGTCGCGTACATCATAATCTTCCCCATATTTGATGGAAAAAGCACTGCAGTCGGCATTCTCATAAGCGTTCATGGCAAATGTCGCAAGAGGTATCAGATTGATACCGTAGCCTTCCTCCAACGCATCGAGATTTCCATAACGCGCAGAAATCCGAAGCACAGTCGCAATGCACGCAGTCTGCCCGCTGGCAGCTCCCATCCATACAATATCATGATTTCCCCACTGGATATCCACAGAATGATACTCGCTCAGCGTATCCATAATGATATGAGGACCTCTTCCCCTGTCATAAATATCCCCTACGATGTGGAGATGATCGATAACAAGCCTCTGTATCAGATTACAGAGCGCCGTAATGCACTCCGGTGCACGTCCAATACGTATTATCGTATTGATTATCTCGTTATAATACAGTTCCTTATCCTGAATCTCTTCCTTCTCTGTTATCAGCTCTTCAATAACGTAGGAAAAATCCTTCGGGAGGGCTTTTCGTACTTTTGACCGGGTATATTTTGACGATACGCGCTTTGTCATCTGCACAAGCCTGTGTATCGTTATCTTATACCAGTCCTCCATCGTCTCCTGATCTTCTTCCTCCTGCGCAACTATCTCAAGCTTTTCCTCAGGATAATAGATGAGCGTAGCAAGACTCCGCTTGTCCTTCGCACTCAGCGTATTCCCGAATTCCTCGTCTATCTTGCGCTTTACAGAGCCGGAACCGTTTTTGAGCACATGATTGAACTGCTCGTACTCCCCGTGGATATCTGTCAAAAAATGCTCTGTTCCTTTCGGCAGGCTCAAGATTGCCTGCAGATTGATTATCTCTGTTGCCGCATCCGCGATAGTCGGAAATTGCTTTGATAAACTTTTCAGATAAATTTTGTACTCAAAATCCTCCATGAAATACCCCTCCATTTCAGGCTGTTCTGTACCTTTTATTGCTTTATCAAACACACTCTCTACGCTTCTGCGTCTATCACATCGCTCATATCATACAGCCCGGCTTCTTTTCCCGCCAGGAACTTGGCTGCCTGAACCGCCCCCTTGGCAAATACGTTTCTCGAATAAGCCCGATGCGATATCGTTATCACCTCATCCGTCCCCGCAAAGATAACATCATGGTCTCCCACAATAGTCCCCCCGCGCACTGCAGAAATTCCTATCTCTTTTTCGGGACGTCTTTCCCTGCGCGCAGATCTGTCATACACATATTCATAATCTCCCCCAGCCGCTTCATTTACGGCATCCGCAAGCATCAGGGCAGTCCCGCTCGGAGCGTCCACCTTCTGATTATGGTGCTTTTCCACTATCTCCACGTCAAATCCCGCTTCCGCAAGAACGGGTGCCGCCTGATGCAAAAGCTTCAGTAAAAGATTGATACCAACGGACATATTCCCCGAACGCAGTATTGCTGTCTTTTTGGACGCCTCCTGTACATGGGAAAGCTGCTCTGCCGAAAGTCCTGTCGTACACAGCACACAAGGAAGCTTTTTGGACACGCACGCATCCAAAAGGGCATCCGTCCCCTTTGCATTGGAAAAATCTATCACCACATCGGCATCAGTGCTGCACTCCTCCAGACTTTTAAATACCGGATAAGCATCTTCCACGCAGTCAGACACATCTATCCCTG
>UMFB01043336.1_pt1 | contig 22032 bp, 14 predicted proteins | sample 1964921 | NCBI WGS metagenome assembly UMFB01 (sample SAMEA4836037, study PRJEB28245) | human gut metagenome | biome: gut microbiome; material: fecal sample | place: Denmark | collected 2008
GCCGGCCAACGGCCGCGGCACCACCGAGTGCAGGATCCTCATCGACTCGGCGCTGACCGACTCGCCCCGCCGCGGCGTGGTGCGCATCCAGGAACAGAACACCTGGGACAAGAAGGAGATCACCATCGACCAGCAGGGCTTCGACTACGCCATCACGCTCGGGGAGAAAGAGGTTTCCGTAGCCAATTTCTCGGCCTTCGGCACCCGTCATTTCGACGTGAAGGTCAAGACCAACGTCGACTTCGCCGTCGAAGTCCCCGCCTCGGCCGAAAGCTGGCTCAAATACGACAGCTATAAGGTCGAACTCGACCGCGGCATCCGCCCGCGCGAGGTGACCGTACGCTTCAACTGGAGCATCAACTCCCAGCCCAACGAGCGTATCGCCGACGTGGTGTTCAAGCCCAAGCGCGAGGTAGAACTCGCCCGCCAGGACAACCTGCTCGTCACGCAGGGCGCCGCCGAACCCATCGAGGAGAACACCCGCAGCGGCGACTCGATCGCCCTGCTGGCCATCGCACGCACGCTCGGAACCAACAGCTCGTGGGAGAACGGCGAGCGCATGGACAACTGGGACGACGTCACCCTCTGGGAGGAGGGCATGGCGGGATACACGCCCGAGAAGAACGGCCGCGTGAAATACGCCCGGTTCTTCATGTTCAACACCAAGGAGGAGCTGCCTTTCGAGGTGCAGTATCTGACGGCCGCCGACGAGCTGAACTTCTACAGCAACGTCAACGCCTTCCTGAAAGACCTCACCACCGGCGAGTACATCACCAAACTCACGCAGCTCAAACGCCTCACCATCGCCGCCTACGGGCTGGTTTCGCTGGACAAGAACTTCACGGCGCTCAAGAACCTCGAGTTCCTCGACCTGAGCAGCAACAACTTCCAGAAGATTCCCGACGAGATCAACCCGACCAACTTCCCGAAACTGCGGACGTTGCTCATGGGCGCCAACACGCGCAGGAACATCTACGACCTGAGCAACACCGTCGAAACCAACTACGGCGGCCTCGTCGATGAAGAAGGATTCCCGCGCCGCATGATCGAATGGGATCTCGACACGCTGCAGCTCTCGGTCAACTACCTGCAGGGGCCGCTGCCCAAGATGGACGACTGGGAGAAATACACCGAGCAGGACATCATCGACGCCGACACGCTGCCCCGCGCGCTGATCGGCACCCCGAAGGTGATGCCGCACACCAAGCGCTTCGCCATCAACCTCAACCGCCTGACCGGCGAACTGCCCGACTGGCTGCTTTACCACCCCGCCCTCGACTGGTGGTCACCCTTCCAGCTCGTGTTCACGCAGGAAGGCAAGGATGCGACGGGCGCATCGGCCGGATTCGGTAACGAACCCGCCAACCTGAACTATTACTACGAATTCTACAAGGGGTACAAGAAAGACCCCGGCGCAGAAGAGGAAGACGAGGATACGACCAAATAATCAAGACGATGAAAAACTATTTATACGGCATTTTTGCCATTGCATTCCTGGCATTTACCGCCTGCACCAACGAGGAGCTCCCGACGCCCAGCACGGGCCCGGACACCCCTGTCGAGCACAAGGCGGGGGAGATACTCGTCAAATTTTCGCCTTACGTGAGCGAGATACTCGACAAGACGGCCGCAGCGACCCGCAGCGGCGGCCCCGCCACCCGCTCGGGCATCCTTTCGGTCGACGAGGTACTCGACATCGTGGGCGGCTACCAGATCGAGCGCGTCTTCCCCGTAGACGGCCGCAACGAGGAGCGCACCCGCGAATCGGAGCTGCACCTGTGGTACGTCGTACGCTTCGGCGACGACTACTCCGCCGAGGAGGTCGCCGAGAAACTTTCGGCCCTGGGCGAAGTCCAGCACGTGAACCTCAATCGCACGATCCGCCGTGCCTACAACGCCGGCAAGAAGGCGATGCCCCTCACCCGCGAGGCCCTCGCCGCCATGCAGCGTGCGACCCGTGCCGCCGGGGATACGGGCTATCCCTTCAACGACGAGCTGCTGCCGATGCAGTGGCACCTGATCAACCGAGGCAACCTGTTCGGCGACAAGTCGATCGTCGATGCCGACGTGCAGTGCGAAGAGGCGTGGAAATCCTCGACGGGCGACAAGTCGATCATCGTCGCCGTGCTCGACGAAGGCGTCATGGTCGAACACCCCGACCTGAAGAACAGCATGTGGGTCAACGAAGGCGAGGTTTACCGCTCGAAGCAGGACAACGACGGCAACGGCTACAAAGGCGACGTCTACGGCTACAATTTCGTATTCGAGACGGGCGTCATCTCATGGGATGACATCAACGACACGGGGCACGGCACGCACGTAGCGGGCGTAATTGCCGCGCAGAACAACAACGGCATCGGCATCAGCTCGATCGCCGGCGGCAACGGCGACATCCCGGGCGTGAAGATCATGAGCTGCCAGATATTCTCGGGCAACACGGTCAGCAACTCGCTGGCGACCGTCCGGGCCATCAAATACGCGGCCGACAACGGCGCCGTCATCCTGCAGTGCAGCTGGGGCTATGTCTCGGGCAGCGCCAACAGCTACGAATGGGGGACGCCGGGCTTCAAGGACGAAGAGGAGTGGGCGACGAACGCCCCGCTGGAAAAGGACGCCCTCGACTACTTCCTGCATAACGCCGGGTCGCCCAACGGCCCGATCGAAGGCGGCCTGGCCATCTTCGCAGGCGGCAACGAGAGCGCCCCGCAGGCCGGGTTCCCGGGCGCTGCCGAGGACTGCATCTCGGTATCGGCCACGGCTGCCGACTATACGCCCGCAACCTATACCAACTACGGCCCCGGCACGACGATCGCAGCCCCGGGCGGCGACCAGGACTACTACTACGAGTACTTCGACGACAACCACAAACGCGGCGAGATCGGCTGCGTGCTCTCCACGCTGCCCTACGACATCAGCGAAACGGGCTACGGTTACATGGAAGGCACCTCGATGGCCTGCCCCCACGTTTCGGGCGTCGCCGCGCTCGGGCTCTCGTACGCCGCACAGCTCCGCCGCCACTTCACGGCCGACGAGTTCAAGGCACTGCTCTACCAAACCACCACGCCGATCGACTCCTACATGACCGGCCTGAAAAACTACTACCGCTACGTCGCCGACGTCGGCCTGAACCAGCCCATGCAGCTGACGCTGGCCAACTACCGCAACCAGATGGGCACGGGCCAGGTCAATGCGGCCAGGCTGCTCAATGCGGTCTCCGGCAACGGCAAGCAGGTTTCGTTCCCGAACCTCTACATCTCGCTGGGCAAGGAGGTGAAGGCCATCCCGGCCAACTACTTCCTCGGCGGCGAAACGCTGACCTACACGGTCAGCATCGCCGACACGGCGGTCGCCACGGCGTCGATGGAGGGTGCGAAACTGACGGTCAAGGGGCTGAAGGCCGGTACGACCAGGGCAAGCATCACTTCGAGCAAGGGCGAGACGCACAATTTCAACATCACGGTGCGTAAATCCGCAAACGGTAACGGCTGGCTTTAACGAACGATGCGCTGCGGAACGACGATAGCACGTATGCTCTTCTGCTGCGGGGCGTTGTGGACGGTTACCGCCGCCACACCGCTCTGCGGACAGATCCGCATCGTCCCCCGTGCCAAACTCGACAGCCTGGCGCACCCCGCCACGGCCGACGGGGCCCAAGCCATGCGCTTCGAGCGCACGCAGATCGATGCAGGGCATATCGGCGAGGACGATACGCCGCCGAGCTACACGTTCAAATGGCATAACGAAGGAACGGCACCGCTCATCATCACCCGCGTGCAGACCACCTGCGGCTGCGCCGCGGCCACCTATGGCCGGCAGCCCGTCCGCACGGGCGGCGAAGGCACGGTGACGGTCACCTACCACCCGAAGGGACACCCGGGGAGCTTCGACAGGCGGATCTTCGTCTATACGCAGCTCTCGGACAAGATGCCGACGGCCATCCTGCACCTCACGGGCACGGTCATAGCCTCGGAACTCACGGACGGCGATTACCCCTATGCAATGGGGACGCTGCGGCTCAAACAGCAGTCCGTGCGGTTCGCCCGGGAAGGGTTGCAGAGCGAGCGCATCGAATGCCTGAACACGGGCGGCAAAGCCATGCGGCCACGCTGCGACGATCACCTGCTCCCGCGGGGAATCACCCTCAGGTGCGAGCCCGCAACCCTCGCCCCGGGCGCCAAAGGCGACCTGGTCATCGGGTTCGACCCCGCGCAGGCAACGCACAGGCCGCCGGCCCAGCTGCCCCTGATCCTCGAAGGGCCCGATGTCCCGCCGAGCGGGCGCACGCTGCAGATCCGGTTCGAAGAAACAGAGTAAGAAACAGACAAAAACGAGTCATATGAAAACAATTTTTAGATTTACGCTCCTTGCACTTATCGTGACGGCCTTCTGCGCCTGCGATGACGACAAGTCGTATGTAGCCCCCCTGGATGTCACGCCCAACAACCTCGCCGGCACGTGGCAGCTCGCCCAATGGAACGGCGCGCCCCTCGCCCAGGGCAGCTACGTATACATCGAGTTCATCCGCAAAGACCAGAAGTACGTCATGTACCAGAACCTCGACAGCTTCGGCGCCCGCAAGCTCACAGGACGCTTCGCCATCGAAACCGACGAGGAACTGGGCGCCATCATCTACGGCAACTACGATTACAGTGCCGGCGACTGGCAGCACCGCTACATCGTGACCGACTTTTCGAAGACACAAATGATATGGACAGCCAAGGACGACCGCTCGGACATTTCGGTCTACGAACGCTGCGACGGCATCCCCGAGGATATTACCGGAGGGAAAACGGAGTAATAAAAAGTTCACGCCGCAAGGCAGTAAAAGGGACTCCCACGCAACAGGGAAGTCCCTTTTATCTTTTGCCCGGAGCGCCATGACCGGCCTATCCGGGTTGGTAATGCGGGGAATTTGCAGTATTTTTGCGCAAAACAAAACGGACTATGACACGACCACTGCAATTCATACCTTTCAAATCCCGCGCAGACAAAGGCTGGGCCGAAGCCTGGGAGCTTTACGAAAAGTCGTTCCCCTACAACGAACGCTGGAGCGAGGAGGCCTACGACCGGGCTTTCGGCGACCCGAATTTCGAAGCCGACGGCATCTGGCGCGGCGGGGAGTTCATCGGCATCCTCTTCCACTGGGGTGCCGACGGCTACCGTTATGTCGAGCACCTGGCCGTCTCGCCCGCCCTGCGGGGACAAAACATGGGCTCCGCGGCACTCTCGGCCTTCTGCCGGAAGGTCGGGCGCGTCATCCTCGAAATCGACCCGCCCGAAGACGACATTTCGATCCGCCGCCGGCATTTCTACGAGCGGCTGGGGTTCGTGGCCAACCCCTACCGGTACATCCACCCGTCGTTCCGCAAGCCCTTCACGCCCCACCGGCTGGTGCTGATGAGTTATCCCGGCGCCATCACCTACGAAGAAGCCCGCAGTTTTGCGGACTTCGTTCGGGAGGCAGTCCTCCGCTATTCGGAGCACGAAGCCCCTGCGCTGCCGAAACTGCCCTAAACGGACATCGCCCGCACACCGCCGCCCTGCGCTGCGTGCGGCAGGCGGGAACGGGCGGTGAAAAGCAGCGGTGAGAAACGGCGGTGGGAAATAGCGGGGAGAAATAGCAGGTGCGAAACGGCAGATGCGACGGGTTCAACGGGTGCGGCGGGCGCGGCGGGCGCAGCGGGCGCAGCTATAAGACCCCGACCAGGTATTTGGTCACGAAATAACCGCCCACGACCAGCCAGACATACAGCAGGCCCGCCAGCACGAAGGGCTTCGCCCCGGCCTGCCTGAACTTGTCGATGCTCGTTTCCGTACCCAGCGCCGTCATGGCCATCGTCAGCATGAACGTATCGACATATTCGATGGCGCCGTTCAACGGGATGTCGCGGACACTCTCCGCCCCGGTCAGGTATTGCAGCAGCGAATTGAGGCCGATGACCGCGATGAAGCCGAAGGCGAACCACGGAATGGTAATTTTGCTCTTCTCCTTGCGCCCTCCGGCGGTTTTCCGGCGGCCCGCCAGCACGAACCCCAGGATAACCAGCACGGGCGCAAGCATCATCACGCGGATCATCTTGGTGATGGTCGCCGTCCCGGCGATACCCAGGCCGTCGGTCGGATCCATCGCATTGCCCGCCCCCGCCACATGGGCCACTTCGTGAAGCGTGCTGCCCGTATAGACGGCCACGCCCGTGTCCGTCAGGGCGTCGAGCATCCCCGTGCGGTACATCAGGGGATAGAGGAACATCGAGAGGGTGCCGAAAATCACGACCGTGGAGACGGCGATGGCGGTCTTGTACCCCTCGCATTTCACGACCGGCTCAGCACCCAGTACGGCCGCCGCGCCGCAGATGGCACTGCCCGTCGAGGTCATCAGCGCCGTGTCGCGGTCGATCTTCAGCAGGCGTCCCAGCAGGACGCCGCCCAGGATCGTGACCGTCACGACGACCAGGTCGACCGCGACGGCCGGTATGCCGACAGCCGCCACCTCGGAGAGCGTCAGGCGGAACCCGTAGAGGATAATGCCCCAGCGCAGCACCTGCTTGGTACAGAACCTGATGCCGGGCACCCACGTTTCGGGCAGCTTGTTGCGCAGGCTGTTGGCATAGAGCATGCCCAGCACGATACCGACGATCAGCGGGCTGAACGAAAGTTTCTTTACGAGGGGGAACCCGGCGATATAGAATGCCGCGAACGAGAACAGGACGATCAGCAGAATCCCGTGCAGGGTATTCGCCCTGTTACCTTTTTTCAACATATCCTTCGTGTTTTTTAAGGAGCCGTTATAACTTTTCCTTTGTTTCGCCGGCAAAGATCGCATCTTTTGGCGGGATATGGAACAAGGACTGGTTATCCTGCATAACATAAAGTTATAATGAAAACCCCAGCCGTGCAGCGGTGCCCGGAAACGGAAACGGAAGCGGAATATGGGAACAAAAACGGGATGCGGGAACGAGATACGGGAACGAGATACGGGAACGAGAACGGAATACGGGATGCCCGCCGGGTCAGCGGTCGGCCCGGGCGAAATCGACGAACTGCCGGACAAGCCGGGCAGGTTCGGCCTCGGGATGCACGAACACGAAGTCGCGCGTGAGCGACAGGGAGTCGACATCGACGATACGCAGCGTACCGCTGCGCAGCTCGTCCACGACCGAAATCACCGACAGGATGGCCATGGCGTCGCTGTTGCGCACGAATGCCTTGATCCCCTCGGTCGAGCCGAGGCGCATCACCACGTTCAGCTCCGGGATGCGGATCCCGGCCTTGCCGAGTGCCGTCTTGATGACTTCGAGCGTCCCCGACCCGCCCTCGCGCAGCACGAGGGGAATCTGCCGCAAACGGTCGGGCGTCACGGCATCCGTCCGCGCATAGGGGCCGCCCGTACGGGCGACAAGCACCAGTTCGTCGGGCGTGAAGAGCGTATAGTGCAACCCCTGCCGGCGGCTGAGGCTCTCGACCATCCCCAGGTCGATGCCGTGCCCGCACAGCGCCTGTTCGACCTGATCGCTGTTACCCGACATCATCGAGACCCGCACGCCGGGGAAGCGCGTGGTGAAGCGGGCGAGGATCGGCGGCAGGAGGTATTGGGCGATGGTCGTGCTGGCACCGAGGCGCAGTTCGCCCTCGACCGCACTCGCGCAGAGGCCCATCTCGTACTCCATGCGGCGGTAGTCGCCGGCCAGCCGTTCGGCGCAGGTCAGCAGGGTCTCGCCGGCCGCGGTGAGTTCCAGGCGGCTGCCGCGGCGGACGAAGAGTTGCACCTTGTAACGGGATTCGAGCTCACCGACATGCTTGCTGACGGCGGGCTGGGAAATGAACATCTGTTCGGCGGTTCGGGTGAAACTGAGCGTCCGGGCCGCGGTGATAAAAACTTTAAGTCGGAAATCGTCCATAACTTTCGTAGGTTATCGGCGCAAGGCCACCAGCCATAGCGTCCTCAACCCAGATGCCCGTCTTGGGCGAACTCCTTTACCGACTTGATATAGTGGTCGATAGTCTCCTGCATCGAAACGAACGATTTACCTCCCGCGGCATTCTTGTGGCCACCGCCGTTGAAGTACTTGCGGGCGAAGAGGTTGACGTCGACATCTCCGCGCGAACGTAAACTCACGCGGATGAACTTGCGGTGGGCCAGGAACATGGCCGACATCTTCATCTTCTTGATCGTCAGCGCGTAGTTCACGAAACCCTCGCTGTCGCCCTGCTGGAACTGGAAACGGCGCATTTCGTTCTCCATCAGCGACATATAGGCCACCGTCCCGTCCTGGATGATCTCCATCTTGCGGTTGATGACATAACCGAACAATCGTGCGCGGCCTTCGGTATAGGCGTTATAGACGTTGTTGTGTATCTCGGGAATGCTGATGCCCTTCTCGACCAGCACCGCCACGGCGCGGAACAGCTCCGGCGTGAGGAACGAGTAGGCGAAGTTGCCCGTGTCGGTCATGATGCCCACGTAGAGCGCCTCGGCCATCTGCCGCGTAATGGCATCGGTGCCGAACAGCGCTTCGATGATGCTGTATACGAGGAAACAGGTGCTCGACGAATCGGGATACGAGAACGAGAGGTCGAAATGCCCGTCGGGCGAAAGGTGGTGGTCGATCAGCACGCGGCGCGCCGTGGTGTTGGCCTCGATCGTATCGCTCAGGATTTCGAGCCGCGACACGGCGTTGAAGTCGAGGCAGAAGAGCAGGTCGGCCTCGGCGATGGCGCGCACGGCATCGCCCGCGGTATCGTTCTTGAAGACCACGACCTGGCCGATACCCGGCATCCAGTCGAGAAAATAGGGGTATTTGTTCGGGACGATGCACGTCACCTCGTGTCCCATTCCCCGCAGCACCTCGGCCCATGCGAGCGAAGAACCCACGGCATCGCCGTCGGGATTGGTATGGGCGACAATCACGATCTTCCGGTTTGCCGGGGCGAGAAGTTCCCTGAGGGATTCGATACGCTCTTTCGATAGCTCCATTTCAGCCTTTCTTCACATTGGTGATACTGGGCAAAGGTAGCAAAAAAGAGGGAGATAACAAACCGCGCCCGCCGATGTATACTGAATTTGCACATTTGCATACACCCCGCAGCCGGGAATTTCGTTAATTTTGTTCCGGCTAACCAAAACCGTACGTATGAAAAAACTCATGTCCCTGCTGCTGGCAGGCCTACTCCTGGCAACGGCCGCCGCGACGGCCGCGGCACCCTATGCCAACAACCGCGCCCCGCTGCGCGAAAAGCCCTTCGTGAAACTTCCGCTGGGCACCATCCGCGCCGAAGGATGGCTCCGCGACCAGTTGCAGCGTCAGGCCGACGGGCTGACGGGGCACCTCGATTCGGTCTACCCCGAGGTGATGGGCCCGCGCAACGGCTGGCTGGGCGGCGACGGCGACGTCTGGGAACGCGGCCCCTACTGGATCGACGGGCTGCTGCCGCTGGCCTATATCCTCGGCGACAGGCAGCTGATCGAAAAGACCCGCCCCTGGGTCGAGTGGGCGCTCGGCAGCCGGCAACCCGACGGCTATTTCGGCCCGGCGGAAGACCGTCCGTTCGAAAGCCCGGCCATACAGCGCGACAACGCCCGCGACTGGTGGCCCAAGATGGTTATGCTCAAGGTGCTGCAACAATACTATTCGGCGACGGGCGACGAGCGCGTCATCGAACTGATGAGGGCCTATTTCCGTTACCAGTTGCGCGAGCTTCCGAAGACCCCGCTGGGACACTGGACTTTCTGGGGCGAACAGCGCGGCGGCGACAACCTGAGCATCGTCTACTGGCTCTACAACATCACGGGCGATGAATTCCTGCTGGAGCTGGGCGACCTGATCCACCGGCAGACGCTCGACTGGACGGGCATCCTCGCCGGCGGGGAGGTGATCCCGACGCCCTTTTCGCTGCACTGCGTGAACCTCGCGCAGGGGATCAAGGAGCCGGTGGTATACTACCAGCGCAGCAACGACCCGGCGCATGTGGCGGCCGTGAAGAAAGGCTTCGCGGACATACGCCGCTACATCGGCCTGCCGACGGGGTTGTACGGGGGCGACGAGGCGCTGCACGGCGCCGCCCCGACGCAGGGTTCGGAACTTTGCACGGCCGTGGAGATGATGTACTCGCTGGAGGAGATGGCCGAAATCACGGGCGACGTGCAGTTCGCCGACCATCTGGAGCGCGTGGCGTTCAACGCCCTGCCCACGCAGGCCACGGACGCCTATGACGCCCGCCAGTACTACCAGCAGGTCAACCAGGTGATGATTACCGACCACCGCCGCAATTTCGAGCAGAGCCACGACGGCACGGACATCCTCTACGGCCTGCTGACGGGCTATGCCTGCTGCACGTCGAACATGCACCAGGGATGGCCCAAGTTCACGCAAAACCTGTGGTATGCCACCCACGACGGCGGGCTGGCCGCGATGGTCTATTCGCCCTGCAACGTCACGGCCGAAGTGGCCGGCGGCGTACGGGTGACGATCGCCGAGCGGACGCAATACCCCTTCGACGAGCAGATACGCTTCGAGATAAAGATCGACGGCCGCAAGGTGAAAACGGCCGAATTCCCGCTCCGCCTGCGCATCCCCGGCTGGTGCGAAGGGGCGACCGTGGCGGTGAACGGCCAGGCCGTGGCGTCGCCCGGGAAAGGTTCCGTGGCGGAGGTGCGGCGCGCATGGCGCACGGGCGACGTGGTGACGCTCCGCCTGCCGATGGAGGTCGCCGTCAGCCGATGGTACGAACGCTCGGCCGTCATCGAGCGCGGGCCGCTGGTCTACTCGCTGCGCATCGGCGAAAAATGGTCGAAAGTCCGCAACCCCGGCAAGCAGATCTACGGCCCGTGGTATTACGAAGTGCGGCCGACGACCCCGTGGAACTACACGCTCTTCGAGGAGGACGTCCGCCCCGAACGCATTGCGGAGGCATTCAGGGTCGAGCGGCGCGATATCGGCGACGCCTATCCGTGGACGCTGGAAAATGCCCCGGTGGAGATCAAGGCGCGCGGGCGCAGGCTCGACGAATGGGTACTCTACCAGGAGAGCGCCGGCCCCCAGCCGTACAGCACCAACGAGACCGCCAATCCCGCCGAAGAGATCACGCTGATCCCCTACGGCTGCACGACGCTGCGCATCACCGAGTTCCCCCTGACGCGCGACCTGCGCAAGAACTGGTAGTGCGCCCGAAAGGCTGGGCGGGGAAAAGATAGCGCCTGGAAACGGGTGTCCGGGAAAGCGGATGCCGCAGGGAGGGATCCGATGCCGGAGAAAACGCCGTAACGGGAACCCGCAACCCGGGAGAAGGGAGGTTGACGGAAGAAGGGAACCGCCCGGAAAGCATGACGCCGGGAGGGGTGAAAACCGGAACGGCACAACGTTTCCGGGGGGGGGCGGCAACGAGAAACGGCGCACGAGGGGATATGACCGTCGTGCGCCGTCCTTTTTTCAGGGAGGGGCAGCCCGTTTTCCGGGGGTCGAGGCCCCTTTCCGGGGCGGCGATTGGCACGGTTCGGGATTTTTGCGTAGCTTTGCAAATCTAAATCACACGTTATGGCTTCTTGTCTCCAGGTGGAAAACCTCACCAAATCGTACGGCGAGCAGGTGCTCTTCGAAAATATCTCGTTCACGATCGAGGAGGGCCGGCGCGTGGCCCTCGTGGCGAAGAACGGCACGGGGAAAACCACGCTGCTGAACATCATCGCGGGGAAGGAAAGCCACGATGCGGGCAGCGTCGTGCCGCGCCGCGGCCTGAGGATCGCCTACCTGGAACAAAGCCCCGCATACCCGGCGGGCATGACCGTACTGGAAGCCTGCTTCCACGCAGCAAACCCGGCTCTGAAGGCCATCGCGGAGTATGAGCGGGCGATCGGCAATGCGTCGGGCGAAGGGCTGCAGGAGGCAATGGCGCGGATGGATGCCCTCGAAGCGTGGGATTATGAGCAGCGCGCCAAGCGGATCCTTTCACGGCTCAGGATCCGCGACTTCGGGCAAAAAGTGGAGACCCTCTCGGGCGGGCAGCTCAAGCGCGTGGCGCTGGCCAACGTGCTGATCAGCGAATCCGACCTGCTGATCCTCGACGAGCCGACCAACCACCTCGACACCGACATGACCGAGTGGCTCGAAGAGTACCTCACGGCAAGCGGTGCAGGGCTGTTGATGGTGACCCACGACCGGTATTTCCTCGACAGCGTGTGCAGTGACATCCTCGAAATGGAAAACCGCCGGATTTACCACTATGCGGGCAACTACTCCTATTACCTGGAAAAGAAACAGGAGCGCGAAACGGCCGACGCGGCACAGCGGGCGAGCGACATGAACCTCTACCGCCGCGAACTGGAGTGGATGCGCCGCCAGCCGCAGGCGCGGGCGACCAAGGCGCGGTCGCGCATCGACGCGTTCCACGAACTCGAGTCGCGGCTCAAAACGACACGCGACCGCGGCGAGGTGCGGCTCGACGTCGGGGCGTCGCGGATCGGCACCAAGATATTCGAGGCCCGCGACGTGAGCAAACGCTTCGGCGACGTGGTGATCCTCGACAAGTTCAACTACAACTTCACCCGCTACGAAAAGCTGGGGATCGTGGGCGACAACGGCTGCGGCAAGTCGACGCTGCTCAAGCTGCTGACGGGCATCGAACGACCCGACAGCGGCGTGATCGACATAGGCGAAACCGTTCGCTTCGGCTATTACAGCCAGCAGGGGCTCGAATTCGACGACTCGATGAGGGTGATCGACGTGGTGACGGCGATCGCCGAGCAGGTCGAACTGGGCGACGGGCGGCGGATGAGCGCCTCGCAGCTGCTGCAGCATTTCCTCTTCACACCGGAAACGCAATACAATTACGTGGCACGCCTGAGCGGCGGCGAGCGGCGGAGGTTATACCTCTGCACGGTGCTGATGCAGAGCCCCAATTTCCTGGTGCTGGACGAGCCGACGAACGACCTGGACATCGTAACGCTGGGTATTCTGGAAGAGTACCTGCAAGCGTTCAGAGGCTGCGTGATCGTGGTGTCTCACGACCGTTATTTCGTGGACAAGGTCGCCGACCACCTGCTGGTTTTCTGCGGCGGGGGCGAAATCAGGGATTTTGCGGGAACATACTCGGAATACGTGGCCTGGAAGCGCGAATACGAAGCGGCACGCCGCACCGAAGCCGCACAGGCCCGACCCAAACCGCAGGCGGCGAAAACACAGGCGGCGGAGGCTGTGCCGCGCAAGCTCTCGTTCAACGAAAAGAGGGAGCTGGAAGCGCTCGAAATGGAAATCCCGGCGCTCGAGGCCGAGAAAGCGGCACTCGAGGCGTCGCTCTCGTCGGGGACGCTCCCGGTGGAGGAGCTCACGGCGCAGTCACGGCGCATAGCGGAGCTGATCGCGTCGATCGACGAAAAGACGATGCGCTGGCTGGAGCTGAGCGAGCGGTGAGGGCAGGCATCCTGTCCGGCGGAACGGCCTGCGGCAAGGCCGGCGGGCGTCCAAGATCCGAAAAAACCCGCGCTTGCGGAAGCGCGGGCATGAATCCGTACAAATCCGATTACCTTTTTATATTCAGCAGCGTGAGGTTTTCCAGCACGGTCTGCTGCGCCACACGCTGGATGTATTCGGCCTGTTCGGCCGGGAAACCAAGCGTGCAGGCGGTCTGGTAGGGCTTGCCGTAGATCGTGGTGAAAATCACGTTCGCGGCCAGGTAGCTGCCCAGCGGCCCGGGGTGGAAACAATCCTGCGCATAGAGCACGTAATCGGGCCTTTCGGCACGCACCCGGCGCCATGCCATGCCCACGGGGGCACACCATGCGTCGTTGTCGTAAGCCATTTCGAGGTAGCTGGTAATCAGCCGCTCCTGCATGGTGCCGTAGCTGTTGGCGGGCGGGTACTCCGGAATCGGGAAGCGGTTGCCGTTCTTATGCCCCCACGTCATGTAGAAGATCACACGGGCATCGGGCGACGCGACGTGCACCAGGCTGTCGAGCGTACGCGCCGCAGGGTAGACTTCCCGTGCGACCTGCCGGGTCGGCATGGCCGGTGCGGAACTCTGCTCCTGGAGGATGACGTAGTCCCAGCCGCCCGCGGCGATGGCATCGAGCAGTTTCTGGTTTTTCAGGTGGCCGGAAAGGCGCTCGCCGCCCTTGAGGAAGCGCGTACAGGAGAGTTTCACCTTCTGCGTCGCGGCGATCTGCCGGACGGTGGACGGCATGTCGTTGTAATAGGTATAGCTGTTGCCGACCCACAGCACCCGCAGCGAATCGGTGTCACGCGCCTGCGTGAAAAAGGGCACGAACAGCAACAACAGGAATTTCAGGACGATCTTGGTCATAGGTCTGAGGTTTGGATTGGGTTGATCTGTTTTTTTGTGTTCAGGGTGTTCCCGGCGGCCGGATCATGCCCCGCGCGGGAGGCGGGCCGTACCGGGGGGGGCTGTCGATCGGGCGGGGGCGTCGATCGGGGAACGAACCGTCCCGGCAAAGCCTCCCCGGGCAAACGCCCCAAAACGTCGGGGAAAAGCCGGAGCCCGCAGGAGACGGCAGGAACAGACGGGAGCGCCAGAGGCCGGGTCGGCAGGAACCGGCCGGAGCTCCGGAGGCCGGCACCTACCCTTTCGTCCGGTGGTCGGCGGCGTACTTGCGGCACCAGGCGGCGATCCCGCATTCGCCGCACTTGGGGCTGCGCGCCATGCAGACATAACGTCCGTGGAGGATCAGCCAGTGGTGGGCGAGCGGCAGCAGGTGCGAGGGGATGTTCTTTTCGAGCGTCAGCTCGGTCTGCAACGGAGTTTTCGAATTGGTCGTCAGCCCGATACGGTTCGAAACACGGAAGACATGCGTGTCCACCGGCATCACCTCCTTCTGCCACAGCACGGCGCCAAGCACATTGGCCGTCTTGCGCCCCACGCCCGGCAGGCGCTGCATCTGCTGCAGGTCGCTCGGCACCTCGCCCCCGAACTCTTCGCACAGCATACGCGCCATGCCCGCGAGGTTGCGGGCCTTGTTGTTCGGATAGGAAATGCTCCGGATATAGGGGTAAATCTCCTCGGCCGTGGCCTTCGCCATTTCGAACGGCGTGGGGAAGCGCTCGAACAGGGCGGGCGTAGTCATGTTGACCCGCTTGTCGGTACACTGCGCCGAAAGGATCACGGCCACGAGCAACTGGTAGGGATCCGTATAGTGCAATTCGCTCTCGGCCACGGGCATGTGCTCCGAGAACCAGGCGATAACGCCGTCGTAACGCTCTTTGGTAGTCATAGTCGTTGTTTTTTACGTCGGAACAAAATCTTCTTCACGAGGAGCCCGCAGCCTTCGGGGCAGAACAGCAGGCGCGGACAGGCAGCCACGTCGCGGCGCCACCGGGCGAGGTATTCGCCGACGGAACCGTTCCAGGAGAGTACCCACAACGCGACCGAACTGCGCCGCCGCAGGATGCGGAAACGGTTGCGGCGTGCACCGTAACGGGCATCGAACCACAGGCTTATGTCCATCAGGGAGTCGCAGAAGGCGATCCGGCGGGGATATTCCGTGCTATGGCTCACGCTCTGCGGCAGGCGGCGGTGCACCGCCGTGATGACCGGGAGGTAGCGGATCCGGCTGCAGGCCGCGAACCAGAGCCACATCGGAGCGTCGTCGGTAAGCCATTCGGGATGTTCCCCGGGGCGCACCTCGGCATAGTAGCGGGCGATGAGGTCGCGGCGCGCCAGCGTGGCGCAGTTGGCGATGGTGAGCCGGCAGAGCAGGCGGTCGAAATCGGTAAAATGCTCCTCGTGGTCGGGTTCGGTGAGGCCGGTGTTCTGGTAATAGTTGCTGGCGCGCGTATAGCACATCCCGCACGAGGGGTCGGACTCCAGCAGGTCGGCCTGCATCTGCAACTTGCGGGGGTCGCTCCACCAGTCGTCGCCGTCGCAGTAGGCCACGTATTTCCCGCGGCAGGCCTCGAACGTGCGGAGGTAGTTGGCACGCCAGCCCACGTTGCGCTGGCCCGTGACGAAACGCACGCGGCCGGGGTATTTCTCCGCGTATTCGCGGCAAATAGCGGCCGTGGAGTCCGTACTGCAATCGTCGCCCAGCACCAGCTCGACCCCGAACGAGGTCTGCTGCGCCAGCACGCTCTCGATGGCCTGGGCAAGGTAAGCTTCGTGGTTGTAGGTGGTCATGCAGACCGACACCAGCGGAAATACAGGATAGTCCATTGGGTCAAATTTAACAAAAATTATCTAACGCAGCCCCTTTCGAAGGGAGATTCAGCGGGGTTACCGGTATCTGCCGGCGCAGTTTCGCGCCGTTACAGTTTGGTCAGTTTGGCGAATTTGGCCAGCAGGGTCTTTTCGCCCGCGCCGTCGAAGGCCACGACCAGCTTGTGGTCGGTGGCGAGGGTCTCGATGCGCTGCACGATACCCACGCCGAATTTGGGGTGCTCGACGCGCTGTCCCACGGTATAATCGCCGCTGACGGGCATCGTATCGCCGAGGGGTACACCGCCGTCGGTCGCCTGCCGCACACCGATGCGGCGCATGCCGTCGGTCGAGGGGCGCGGGGCCTGGACGAGCGCCGGGTCGGGACGCCCCTGCGGGCGGGCGTCGCGGGGTGCCGCAGCCCGGGCGAAACGCCTTGCGGGGCCGGATTCGCCGTCGGAGGGGCGACCGCCGAAATTGCCGCGGCCGGGGTTGCTGCCCGGCCGGCCGCCGCCCGAGCCGGGATTGTTCCCGCCCGCAGCCTGCTGTTTCTGCTGGAAACGGTAGTCGAAGCGGCGGCGCAGTTCGTCGATGGCCGAAGGTGCGGATCCGTCGGGCGAGCGGTGCGGGCGGTCGTCGTCGGCGCCGGTACCGAAGTCGGCCCTGACATATTTCGGGTCGATCTCGCGCAGGAAGCAACTCGGGCGCGAGAACTCCATGTTGCCCCACTTGAAACGCATCTCGGCGTAGGAGATCGTCGCCTCGACCTTGGCACGGGTGAGCGCCACGTAGAACAGGCGCCGCTCCTCCTCCATGCCGTCGGGCGACTCGGCGGCCCGCTGCGAGGGGAAGAGGTTTTCCTCCAGCCCGACGATATACACGTATTTGTATTCCAGCCCCTTGGCCGAGTGGACGGTCATCAGCGTCACCTTGTTGCGGTCTTCGGGGTCGTCCTTGTCCATGTCGGTCACCAGCATGACGTTCTGCAACCACTCCTCGATGGTCGCCTCTTCGTCCTGCGGACGCTCCCCGTTGCGGATTTCGGCGTCGCACCGCTCCTTGAACTCCTGCATCGAGTTCAGCAGCTCCTCGATATTGTCCAATGCCGAGGTCGCCTCGGGGGTATTCTCGGCGCGGTAGGCCGCGAGGATGCCCGAGCGGGTGGCGATCTCGAGCCCGAAGTCGTAAAGCCCCTTCTCGTTGCGGGCGAGCGACAGCGAGCGGATCATCGCCACGAAGTCCGCCACCTTGCGGGCGATGGTCTTCTGCACGGGATCGGCGGCCGGCTCGGCGACCAGCGCGTCGACCGCCTCCCACATCGAGACGCCCCGCTCGGCGGCCAGCTGCGCGATGCGCTGCACGGTCGTGTCGCCGATGCCGCGCGTCGGATAGTTGACGATGCGTTTGAACGCCTCGTCGTCGCGCGGGTTGATCACCAGCCGGATATAGGCCAGCATGTCCTTGACCTCCTTGTGGTCGTAGAACGAACTGCCCTTGTAGATGCGGTAGGGAATGCCGCGGCGGCGGAGGTTGTCCTCCAGCACGGCCGACTGGTTGTTGGTGCGGTAGAGAATCACCGCTTCCGACCAGTCGTCGCCCGTCGAGCGGACTTTGTCGCGCAGGTCGGAGACCACCATTTCGGCCTCCTCGCGGTCGGTATAGGCCTTGAGAATGCGGATCGGTTCACCCACGTCGCCGGCCGAGAAACAGTGTTTCTCCATGCGCCTGGAGTTGCGGACGATGACCGAGTTGGCCGCATCGACGATCGTGCGGGTCGAGCGGTAGTTCTGCTCGAGCTTGAAGACCCTGGCCGCGGGAAAATCCTTCTGGAAGGAGAGGATGTTCTCGATCTTGGCACCGCGGAACGAGTAGATCGACTGTGCGTCGTCGCCCACCACGCAGACCTTGGAGTGGAGCTGCGACAGGCGGCGGATGATGACGTACTGGGCGTAGTTGGTGTCCTGGTACTCGTCCACCAGGATGTATTTGAACAGCTCCTGGTAGCGCGCCAGCACGTCCGGGGCGTCGCGCAGCAGGATGTTGGTCTGCAAGAGCAGGTCGTCGAAGTCCATCGCACCGTTGCGCTTGCAGCGCTGGCAGTAGATATTGTAGACGTTGCCGAACTCGGGGATCTGCGCCTGCCGGTCTTCGGCGGCATAGACCGAGTTGGCGAGGTAGGCGCCGGGCGTCACCAGGCAGTTCTTGGCATAGGAGATACGCGAGGCGATGAGGTTGGGCTTGTATTTCTCGTCGGGAAGGTTCAGTTCGCGGACGATGGTCTTGATGAGGTTCTTGCAGTCCGAGGGCTCGTAGATCGTAAACGACTCGGGGAAACCGATCTTTTCGGCATTCTCGCGCAGGATGCGCGAAAAGACCGAGTGGAACGTACCCATGCGGATATAGCGGCTGCGGTTATCGGGGATCATCTGTGCGATGCGCTCGCGCATCTGCTGGGCGGCCTTGTTGGTGAAGGTGAGCGCCAGGATGTTGAAGGGCGCCACGCCCTGCTCGATCATATAGGCGATGCGCGAGGTCAGCACGCGCGTTTTGCCCGAACCGGCGCCGGCGATGATGAGCGACGGGGAGTCGTAATTGACCACGGCATCGCGCTGTGCGGGGTTCAGGCCTTGCAGTATCGGAGATTCTTTGGGTTCCATGGCTGCAAAGTTAATACTTTTTCGCAAGCCCTTCGGCAGAGCCCTGCCGATTTCGGAATAAAATTTACCGAAAAAGCCCCGCACGCCGATTCGGGGCACAGCAATCCAAAGCGGACTGCCGGCCGGCTGCAATACTGTCGGGACATCCGAAAACACAGCCAACGACAGGGACAGAAATACCCGTTTCCGCACGGATGGTTCGGGTCACAGGCTGAAATCCACGTCGATGCCAGCCTCGTACACATTCCCGGCATCGTCGGTCAACCGGACACGGATGGTATGTTGCAGGTCGAGGGCGGGACGCGAGGTAAACAGGATAAAAAAGTAATCCGGCAACAGGGTCATGTCGTCCGCCGTAAGTTCCGAAACCAAACAGTGAACCGGATAGTACTCGCCCCTTTTCTTGTCGGAATACCGCTGCGTATAACCGCTCCGGATATAGGGCCAGGGGGTATCGCTTTCGAAACGCACGATGTCATCGAGCGGCGTTCCCGCCGGATGACCGGCATCCCAGTCGGCAGTGCTCCATATCTCCAAGTCCGTAAAAAAGCAGGAACATCTCGGGCGATTGTATTCGCCATAGGAGTATCGTACCTTACGGTTGTAGGTCACATCATTGTACTTTTCGCAAAGCGCATCGTAGACCTGTTTTTCTTCACCGTTCCTGTTTGCCTGATAAAGTTTATCAGCAACGAACCAGATAAAATAGCCGAGGTTGTAATCGGGATCGTCTTCGGGATAATACCGACGTTCGATCGAGATATCGCTTACCTGACAATATAGCAAGACGAACGACCGGGAGTAAAAATCCTCGTAAGGCGCAGAGCCCGGAAGACATCCGCAAAACAATAGGGAGGCCAATACGGCACCCCACAATATAATCAGTTTTTTCATAACTATCGGGGTTTGTTATAAGTAACGATCCGGAACCACCATGTGTAATTTTTAGTATCGATCCCACGAGTCGCCACCGGATATCCGCTCAAATCCGCAGGCCCGTTTCGGGTATCAAAAACCTTACTGGCATAATATCCATTCTTACGAGTACTCTGCCAGCCCCAATTACAGTGTACGAATAGTTTATTCACTGTTTTTGTTTCCAACAAAGTGGCAGGGCCGTTGTAGGTTTTGATGATGTTTTCGTAATTCAGATATCCGTCTATCACCCATGCGTGACCATGATTGCTGGATGACAAAGCCCCGATAAAGACAGGACAACCTTTATTCAGTGTTGTCTTAATCACGTCCGCGTCATATCCGAGATGTTTCTCGATCCCGGTATAGCCCATATCGCGAAGAAAACGCTTGGCTTTGGCCGGCGTGGAAAAAGTTTCCCCAGAGCCAAAAAAATTACATTCCACGCGACAACCGCCAGCCACCTTTTTAGACAACAACGCGACTTCGTCCAGCACATCCTGGTCATTTTCCTCAAGGAGTTTTTTAGGATTATATTGATTTACCAGCGACCAATCACAATAATTGCGCGGAAATTGGTGATAGTTCATAATCTGGGCCACGGCGATCGTGACACATCCGGGCGGAGCCCAGATAGTCCACGAAGTACTAATCGGAAAACGTAGTTTAAACGGGGCTCCCTGATGCCATTGAGTCGTCAGCATGGGACTCACGGATCGGCTCAGATTCCAACCGCTCTCAACCGTATAAACAGCACCGCCCGTATCTTCTACTTCCTTATTGATATAATCGTAGATGAGTTGATGTTCCAAAAGCGTATTTTCGACAGGTAGCTCCGGGAGTTCGCTTGCCCCCAGATAATAGTCGTCATCCTCTTCGCAATAAAGATTTTCAAGTGTCCGCCAAGCATCCGGATCGACCGGCGGTTCCCGCAAATCTTCCTTCTTCATTTTATACGTATCGTAGATCACGATAACAGGTTCGAGCCGGTCGTCCGCAGCCAGAATGGCACTGCCTTTTCCATCTTCGAACTCGACTAAATAAACAAGCGAGTCGGCAGAACATTCTCCGCTGCGGGTCGCAGACGCCCTCAGATCGTCCCGCGTAACCGCCGTAACGCGTTGCACGGTTCTCGATTCACCCGGAGAACGGGTCGGCCCGTCAAGGGCAACCAGTGCCCCGGCAAGATGTTCCAGCGCCTTCGCCGCGGGAATCGTGTGCGAGATCGGAGCCGTCGCAACGCCTTCAGCAGTTTCAGCAGAGCTTCCATCCGCCAGCGGAGGCACTTCACAGGCGGTAAGGCCGGATAAGACAATACTGCAGGCTAAATAATACAGTTTTCGCATAGCATGGGATTCAAGGGGTAAGTGATTACAAGATAGCAAAAAAGGGGCAATTCAAAACATTTTATCCGTAATTTTATTAATTTTGCAATAATTTCATTCGGGAATCGTTCCCAATAATAAATCGAGTCTTGCGTATCCGACGACAATACGGCAACGTTTGCGCCGGGCGGATGCGGAGGCTGCGGGCAAAAGATGCCGGGCGCAGGGTATGAAGCATGAAATTCAACATATAATAAAACAATGAGCGAAGTCATCAACATCAAAGAACTCAACGAGCGGATCGAACGCGAATCGGTATTCGTCGATACGCTCCGCACGGAAATGGGCAAGGTCATCGTGGGGCAGAGCCATCTGGTCGACACGCTGCTGATCGGGCTGCTGTCGAACGGACACATCCTGCTGGAAGGCGTGCCCGGACTGGCCAAGACGCTGGCCATCACCACGCTGGCAAAAGCCGTGGATGCCGGATTCTCGCGTATACAGTTCACCCCCGACCTGCTGCCGGCCGACCTGATCGGTACGCTGATCTACTCGCAAAAGAACGAGGAGTTCGTGGTCAAGAAAGGCCCCGTGTTCGCCAACTTCGTGCTGGCGGACGAGATCAACCGCTCCCCGGCCAAGGTGCAGTCGGCACTGCTCGAAGCCATGCAGGAGCGGCAGGTGACCATCGGCGACCAGACCTACCCGCTGCCGCAGCCGTTCCTGGTGCTGGCCACGCAGAACCCCCTGGAGCAGGAGGGTACCTACCCGCTGCCCGAGGCGCAGGTCGACCGATTCATGCTCAAGGCCAAGATCTCCTACCCCAAGAAGCAGGAGGAGCGCGACATCGTGCGCATGAACCTCTCGGGCGCTGGCATGCCTCAGGTCAACAAGGTCATCTCGCCCGAGGACATCATCAAGGCCCGCAAGGTCGTGGAGGACGTCTACATGGACGAGAAGATCGAGAAATACATCATCGACATCATCTTCGCCACGCG
>UMFB01027766.1_pt1 | contig 20246 bp, 29 predicted proteins | sample 1964921 | NCBI WGS metagenome assembly UMFB01 (sample SAMEA4836037, study PRJEB28245) | human gut metagenome | biome: gut microbiome; material: fecal sample | place: Denmark | collected 2008
ATCGGCCAGCGGTGCAGCCAGTTCGACACGCTGCACGCCTTCCACATGCAAAGCGGCATAAATGGCAGACAGACGGATGTCGCGCCCCAGCCGGTGCTGTGCCGTGATGTACGCTTCCAGTTTTTTCACTGCAGCAGCGCGAATTGGTTCGCTTTCGGGACCAGGGTAAAGGTAAAGCGTGGCGTTTATCTGGTATTCAACGATGGCGGCAGACTGCACGGTCACGCGGTCGGCCACCGGTCTGACGTCCTCGCCATTAAGGGCGTTACGCACCACCGCCAGCAGGTCTTCGGAAGCGACACCGTTATTTTCACGTGACAGCACAGAGATGGTGACACAGGCCGGAGACGGACTGGTGACAGAGATATCCGCGACACGCCCGTCGGCACTGCGGCCATGATACTGATAGGCACCCACCGACCCGGCGACGCTTAAACCTTCAAACGCCTGCTGAATACGCAGACGATAATCAGTGTCAGATTCCATTACTGCCGGTGTCGGCGGGATGGTCGAATCATCTGCTGGGGTGATAATCAGGCGCGTGGTATTGTAATTGGCACCAATCACATCAAGGTCATTACCGGCGGCACTGGCCAGCATCACCGCCCGTGCGGCCTCATTCACACGCTGACGCCAGATAAGCTCACGATAAGCATTTTCCTCCAGCAGTTTGACGAGAGGTTCGGATTCCAGCGTCAGGGTATGGGCGACCGCCTCCTGCTGGTCTTCCGGGTAAAGGGAAATCAGTGTCGCCTTGCGTTCGGCAAGAATGGTTTCAAAGTCCAGCTCCTCGACCACATCCGGTGCGGGTAGCTGGTTCAGGTCGATAATCGGCATGGTTTCAACTCACAGGGATGGTTAACGAAAGTGGCTGGCCGGTGTCGTTGTGCTGACCGGTTAACGTGACCGTCATTCGCCCGTCAAAACTGCGCTCAGTGGTGACGGATGACAGGGTGACGCGGGGTTCCCATTTCAGCACCGCCATGTAACAGGCGACCTTAATCTGCAACTCAAGCGCCGGAGTCTGCGGCTGGTCAATCATTGACGCCAGCAACGAGCCGTAATCACGACGCATCACCCGCGAGCCGACCGGTGTGCGCAGGATATCGCCGATACTCTGGCTGATATGCTCAAGGTCAGTGACAGTCAGGCCATCACTGCGATTCATTCCGAGATAACGCGCAGTCATAGAGGTCCCCCGGTTGTGCCGCCGCTGTCGCCGGGGTGTTTATGGGTATGCAGTACCTTACCGTTTGATGAGAGTTCACCGCCGGTGTGTTCAATGTTGCCGCGCATCGTCCCGCCCTTCTGTACTTCCAGCGTGCCGGTAATCAGTCTGTTGGTGCAGACCACCTCCGGGGTGTCCAGGGTGATGCGGGTTGACGCTTTCACCATGACTACCGGCACCGTGGCGGTAACAGAATCAGAAGCCGTCACGCTGGCCGTTTTAATTCCGCTTACCATCAGTGCACTGGTTTCAGGTTCATACTCAATCACCGCCCCGTCAGGGAAACGTATGTGCAGGGCATCCGCCGACGCAGACGGCGGAGGGTTATCGCCGGAATAAATCCCCGGCAGAACGAACGCCGTGTCGAGTTCACCGCCCACGGCCAGAATCAGCACCTGTTCCCCCACGGAAGGTGCCCACCATGTGCGTGAACGTCCGGCACGATGGGTCAGCCACTGAAGCCAGTCGGTGCACATGCCGCCGGTCTGCACACGGCAGCGACCGGCGTTAAGGTCGGTTTCGACGATAATGCCGGGGCGTATCATGTTGCGCAGTGCGCGCGCGAGTTCCTGGATATTTGCGAGTGTTTTCATAAGATCTAGCATGCTGCTGAGAACTGATGAGAACAATAAAAGAGTGTTTTTCTAAGGTTGACACAACACTCCATTTGAAGTGAATATAATGATTACTTAACTGGCAAAAAAACATCCTCACTAATTGGAGCCAATGGATACACGCATGTCAGACATTCTAATTACTTATGATGAACGGAAAGATAAATTTGAGTCCTATGCCCTTACTCTTAAATCGTTATTAACCACGTTAATTCGCAATGAAAAAATTTCAATTCACTCACTTGAATCAAGAGTTAAAACAAAAAAAAGCCTTGAAGGTAAGATTAATAAAAAGGGAAAATACAAGTCTATAGATGATATTACTGATATCGTTGGTATCAGGATCATCACACATTATGCTGATGATGTTGATAAGATAGCTGCTATAGTTGAAAAGGAGTTCACCATTGACCAAGAGAACTCTATTGATAAAAGAACCTCAATTGCGCCTGATAAATTTGGTTACCTATCACTTCATTATATAGTAACTTTAAACTCAACCAGAACAAACTTAAAAGAATATGAAGTATATAAAAACATCAAAGCCGAATTACAAATACGATCAATCCTTCAGCATGCCTGGGCGGAGATTGAACACGACATTGGTTATAAGTCGGCCACAGGACTGCCTAATGAAATAAGAAGATACTTTTCACGCTTAGCTGGTCTTTTAGAAATGGCCGATGATGAATTTATTAAAATCAGAAAAAAGATTTCTGAACGGCAGAAAGAGGTTGCAAAAGAACTAGAGCAAGGAACTAGTGATTCAGTTTTAGATATTTTCACTTTGGATGAGTTCTTAAACACAAGTCGAATTATGAGTGAACTTTCAGAAGAGATAAAAGAAAAAACAGGAATCACAGTACATGGCCGATACAAGGATAAAGATTTGGGATACCTACTAAATGGTTTAAACCTAGCCAACATAACTACAATAGAACAACTCAATCAAAAACTCTCACAAATGAAAAAGCAGATCGTAGATAGAATATTCTGCTTCGGAGAACCATTTATTAATTATTGCAGAGAAACCCCCATGCCAAAAGAAGCTCTTTTGAGTTATTTATGTCAAATTATCGTTGCGTTTCAAAACTCACCTTCGTTAGAATCTGAATTTAATAACAAAGCAGGTTTAAATCTGAAAAACAGCAATATCTCCGATTTTTTCTCGAATATAAGAGAAAACATAAGCACACAACCTTAGCTTTAGTTTTAACGTATTCTAACAGAAGACTGCTGCCGGTAAGCACCGGCAGCAGCGATGAGGTGTCGGGAATGGCACAACTAACGCTCAAGGTGAGCCAGGATAATCTCTTCAATCATCTGCACATCCTCACCGGTAAAGCCGAGCAGAGGACGCGCCGGATAATCAATTTTCTTACCGTCTTTCCGGGTTTCTTCCGACAGACCGAACTGATGCACACTGGCGATTTTCGGTGACTTTCCGCCGTAAAACTCCATTGATGCCTGTTCTGGGCTGGCGCGGATATGCAAAAAACGACTGGTGATAAGTTTCGCAAACATTTTTCGCTTAACACGACCGGTCTTTTTTCTGGCGCTCTGCTGCTGGCGTGGTGCGTAGGGTGTGCCGTCCGGGGCTTTCTGTGCCATCACCCGGCACTGCTGACTCTGCCGCAGATGTTTCGCCAGTTCGGTGCTCAGTCGCCGACGCCCTGATGGTGACAGTGATTCAATCAGCCCGGTCAGCCGGTCTTCAAAACGCTTAAACTCATTCATCCCACTTGCTCACCAGTTCGCCATTGATATAAAGCTCCATCGGGCGGGTGACCGGCTCCGGCGGCGGAGGTTCCGGGATATTCTTCACATGCAGTGCGCCGTCCACCTCACTGACCAGCGTGCGCTCGGTCAGCATCAGGCTGATGCTGATATCAAAGCTGCTGTCATTGTTGATGTCCGCATAAAACGTGAAGCCCTTTTTCTGGCCTTCGTCGGTGGTCATGATGTCGGGCTGATTTTCCCGCAGCCACGCCAGCACCGGCACGATGAGCAGGTCAAAATCACCGGTAAAGTCGGTCACAATGACATTGAGCGTGTAACGCTTTTCGAATGACAGCGACGTCGCCAGCGTGGAGGCAATACTCCCGTTATCCACGAATATCCGCAGCATCTCGGGACTGGTTTTCAGCACCGTGACGGCATCAGTCAGCGCCCTGCGCAGGCTGTCGGGTTTGAGCATCGTTTTCGTCCTGACAGTGTTTAATCATTTTTACCTGGCTGGCACAGCGTGCCAGCGCGTTCTCAAGCAGCCGGATATCGGCACTTAAATCGCCGTTCTTCTGCGGGTCACTGCCCGGCATCGGGCAAAGACTCACTTTCGGGCAGGCGTTGTGGACAATCACTGGCGTCTGCGCAGGCCGGGCGCTGGTGCAACCGGCGCACAGCATCAGGCAGGTCAGCACCGTACCAGCGGCGAAAATCTTCGTTTTCATTGAGTAACCTCGTGATGGTTTTCTCGCGCTGTGCTTCACGCTTCGCGGCGTTCTCCAGTTCCTGACGCAGTGCCACCTGCGCCAGCTCGTTTTTGTCTGCCCTGGTGATGGCAACATGAAGCTGATTTTTCAGCATGGTGATGGTCGTCTGCTGTTCACTGGCGACGTTATTCGCCCTGTCCAGCGAGGCGCGCAGGCTGGCATTTTTGTGTTTCACCAGAAACAGACCGGCCACCGCCAGCGATAACAACACGACCAGCACAATCATCAGCTTTGACATAGTTCCCGCCCCTCAAGACGCTGACGACAGGCTTTACGTATCAGCCGGAAAAACAGCGACGCCACAAGATAAATCAGCGCGGTAAAAATCCACCCGGCAGCGACCAGCGAGATAAACGTCGCCACCATCACCACCAGAGCCGCCGCCCGTCTGCGCCACGGCACCGACTGCAAAAACAGCGACGTGACAATCTTCACGGCCAGCGATTCCGGCGGCAGCTCCCGCCCGTAGCGTTCCAGCACATACTCCGTGGCATACACGCCGACACCACCGGCAACCACACAGATAACCGTCGCCAGAATCGCCCAGGTGGCGACAAAACTGACGGCCACGCTCTGCGGGTAAATCAGGGACAGTGCCAGCATCAGCGCCAGCGACACGTTCAGCATCAGTGAAAGGGATAATTTCTTCATGGTGTTTACTCCGTTTAAGCCGGTACGCCGCCGGCGGTACGCCAGACGGTGACCAGTTTTTCCAGTGAATGCTCACGCTGACCGTAACCGGCACCCGGCAGGGACGCCCAGATATTGCGACAGCGTGAAATGGCGCGCTCAATGCGTCCCGCCCGGATGTCATCCAGTGCACCGCGTTCGCGGATCAACTGAATGGCGAGCCTGTCCTGTGACAACGGACTGAAATCCGGCAGGGCAAGCTGTTTGCGGTAGTGCGGCCAGAACAGGTAAAGCTGCTGATAGCGACCGGAGGCCGTGGATTTTTCACCGCGACGGTTAAACACCTTCGCCGGTCGGCCATGCGCGAACGGGTGGTCACTGTAGTCGGTGAAAATTTCCGGCTTTCCGTCCAGTCCGGTGACTATCACGTCATAGCCCCGGTTTTTCGTCAGCGGATGATTCGCCGTCCCTTCGGACACGGCCAGCATGTCGAGAAAGGCGGCGATATTCTGATGCGTGTTAATTACCGGCATTACGGTTTCCCCCTGCCCTTAAAACGGCGCTGAATGGCAATCTCAATCACCTGATAACCGGCGATACCCAGCATGGAGCCGATGCCGCACACCGCAGGCAGTGACAGGTCAGGAAACTGCACCAGAACAACACCGGCAACCATCGAGACAAAACCACCGAGCAACATGCGCCCGATAAACAGACGCGGGGTGATAGGTTCACCACCGGCAAGCACCTTGCCGACAACAATCAGCACCCCAATCATGAAAAGCGACAGGACGCTTTTTTCTTCTGCTGTCATGCGTTACTCCCACAGATTGACAGTTTCAGCCACGGGCGCGGTCTGAACGTCGGGCAGTTCGACGGCGGTGCCGTGTGGCAGCACCGCCCCCAGTTCAGCCAGTCCCGGATTTGCGGCGAGCACGGCCTCGACCACGCCCTCAGTGCGCCCGTAATAGCGGACACAAATGGCGTCGAGCGTGTCGCCCTGTAGCGCAAAGGTCTTCATCAGATTTGACTCACGATGCAGCGCGGCTTGCCCTGGATGCGCGCCACCGCCCAGCGCATATCCCGCCACAGCTCATCAATGGTGCTGTCAATGCTGTCAGCCTTCTTGTCGCCTTTCGCACTGGCATCCACGCCGCGATAACGCTCATAAAGCGATGCGGTCGCCATCGCACACACGGCGCGCTCGTAGTAAAAAACTTTGATGCTTTCACCGTCGATGTCGTCCGCCGGAACGTCCGCCAGACACGTAAAACCGGCGGCAATTTTCTGTTCGCGGTATTCGTACAGCTCCGCATTCGTCTCCGCCATGCCTGACTTGATGGCCTCACGCAGACGGGCGGGGGCGACGGTCTGCTCAAGGCGCATACGTTCCCGGACGCGCTTCGGGTCGATATCGGGAAAAAAGAACGTGTTTTTAATCACCGGCTCGTCGCCTGCCGGTTGCGGGATGACCACCGTCCCCTCACCGGACACGGGAGCCTCCTTTCGCGGAATAATCAGCGTCATCATGACTACCTCTGAAAAGTCGGGCGGTGGACGCCGGTGCAGTGTCAGGTGATTCACCCTCACTGACCGGCGTGCCGCCCTGGCGCGGGGCGCATTCGGTTGTTAACTGGCTTTCTTTTTCGGGCGTCCACGTTTTGCCGGTGTCACGCTCCGGGTCTTACGCGGGACACGGGTGGCCGCTTTGGGCTGCGGCTCCGGCTTCGGTTTCAGCTCCCGCTCCAATCGTTCAATCTCTTTTTTGACGCCTGCCTGACAGTCGAGCTGTGTCGCACGTTGCAGGTGAGCCAGCGCACCGGCGGCATCACCAGCGTCACGCAGAAACAGACCGGTGATTTTGTGCAGCTTTGCGCGCACTTCATCAGGCATGTCAGCCGTGGCGGTCAGTTCAAGGGTCTCCGTCAGCAGGCGGATATCCACAGATTCACCGGCAGCGTGAGCGCGCATGGCCGCGAGTGCGACCTCCTCGGTGAACATGTACGGCGGGGTGCGGCGGTGTTTACCCGGCATGGTCAGACCGTACTTCAGGGCATAACGGGCAATCTCCAGCGCACCGGCAATATCGCCGGTATCCAGACGCCACAGCATGACCGTCATCAGAATGTCATCCTGTGCACCTTTGCCCTGCTCCAGCACACCGTTCACCCACGGCAACCAGAACGGCAGCAGTTCGCGCTTTTTCGCGGCCTTAAGCTCTTTTGAATAAATCGCTTTCAGTGTGCGCTGGTCTGCGGCCAGCTTGACCAGCATCTGCTCATAGACAGTTGCATGTCGCAGCGGGGCGGCTTCCCGCTGCGCGGTCATCGCTGCCGAGACCCGCATCATGTGGCGCTGTGCGGGACTCGTCATCGGTTACGCTCCCGGCTCTGCGGTCGCCTTAGCCGGTGTGGAGAAATCACCGACCTTGATTTTTTCCACCAGACAACCGGCGGCGTAGTCTTCCACCACGTAATCAATGTTCATTGACTCGTAGTTCTCCACGCGGTCGAGTTTCGGGTTTTCCACAATCACGCGGCGATGGCTGTCATCCATGTAGTAGATGGACAGGTTTTCCAGCTTCGTGATGAGCATCGCATCCGCCGGGAAGTACGGGACGCGTACCGCTGGCAGGTTACCGATGCGTTTCTGGCTGATGATGACGTCAGCAGCCAGCATTTCGCTGTTATCCTGCTCCCTGTTGACGATGGGGAAATACTTGTCCGCCAGTAGCTGACGCCCCACAATCACCACAAGGTCAGGGTCTTCCTGATACCACGGCTCAATCAGGTTGTTGGTCGCATCCATCACCAGTGCATCGAGGCTGGCATAATCACCGCCCTTACCCACGCGGATGACCTCAGAGGTGGTGCGGCCTTCCTCGTCAGTGACCTTGCTCATCACGCGAGCCGGGGCTTCATTGCGGTATTTCTGCAGCCAGCCGACCGCCACATCCTGCAGCATCGGATTGCTGCTGCGGTCAGAGGTTTCGGCACGCTTCACGCCGTTAAAACCGGCCATGATGAAATCAAGGGACTGACGTTTGATAATGGCGTTACGGACACGGAGCTGGAAATCCTGATAACGCGCCCACAGGTCAAGCGTTTTGTAGCGGATATAAAAATCGAAGTTAATCTGGTCGCATTCGTACTTGTTTGACGCCAGCTTCGAGAAGTCCTTCGGCTGACGCTCGGTGCCACCGGCAGTGTCGGTGGTGCTGGCGATGGAGCCGGTGACACCGATACCAATTTTTTCCCCTTTCATTTCGCTGACCGGCACAATGTTGATGCGGGTCAGAAAGTCAGAGGACTCCTGCATGGTGTTCATCAGGGTCTGGGTGACCGAAGGTTCAACGGTGAATTTTTTCGACACATCACCGGCGTCAATGCCGTTCAGTTCGGCAACACGGGACAGGTAGGCATTAAATTTAAAGCGGGTTTCCTGGCGCATAGTTTTTCCTGAAATTAAGGGTTAATCGTGAAGGTTTTCCCGGACTGGCTGACGCCGGTCAGCAGTTCGTCATCAGGGCGTCACCGCCACCACCGGTGGCCTTGCTGCGGCGCTGCTGGGTCAGACTTTCGGTGTGGTCGAGACTGTTTTTCAGGCGGGTGAATGCCTGGCTGGTTTCATCCGCTCTGTCAGTCACCTCCTGCTTAAGTGCGGAAAAGGCGGTTTCCATCTCAGCGAGGCGCTGCTCAGTGGCACTCAGTTTTTCCTGCACATGTTCAGCAACAGCGGTCACCGCTTCATGCACGTCATTCAGACGGGCGTCATCGCTGGCCTGTTTGCGGCCAAAAATGGATTTCACCTTTTCGGTCAGGGCGGTGAACACGGTTTCAGGCAGGTCTTCAAACTCCAGCTCAACAGGCGTTGCCACTGAAATCAGGTTTTCAGGGCTTAATTTGAAGCGGTTCAGGGGGTTATGTTTTGCCGTGCGGCAGAATTCCAGGTATTCCGTGCCGAGGCTTGCCGGGTCATCGGTGACGGCCAGCCCCACCAGATAACATTTGCCGGTGTTGGCAAAGTTCGGCTGAATTTCCATTGAGGTATAGACCTTCTGCGCGGCCTTGTTCATCGCGATAAGGTCATCGGTCGGGGTGATTTTCGCAAACAGCGCCCATTTGCCTTTCAGCGCCGAATCATCGTCAATCTTTTCGGCCTTCAGTTCGGCCACATCGCCATAACGCTTAAAAATACCGTCAGGCAGGATGCCGCGCAGATGTTCCAGGTTAATGCGGCAACCATAGACACGCGGGTCAAAGGTTTCGGCCATTTCCTGAATATCCTGCGCACTGATGACACGCCCGTCACAGGTGTCACCCTCAACGCCGATACGAAAGAATTTTGAGACTTTTTTTGCCATTGTCAGGAGTCCTGAATAGTGATTAGAGGAGTCACATGTCGGCATCAGTTTCCCGACGATGCGCATCCTCCGCCATCAGTCCCGGATGGCTTATCACTGACACAACAGCACCTTAGCGAATCGCGGGGCGCGACTCAGTAGCCTTGCCGTGTATTCATCACGGCGAGGTATTCATGACCATCACCACAGACACCACTCTTTTACACGACCCGCGTCGTCAGGCGGCGCTGCTGTACTGGCAGGGGTTTTCCGTGCCGCAGATTGCCGCCATGTTGCAGATGAAACGCCCGACGGTGCAGAGCTGGAAACAGCGCGACGGCTGGGACAGCGTTGCCCCCATCAGCCGTGTCGAAATGAGTCTGGAAGCGCGGCTGACCCAGCTCATCATCAAACCGCAGAAAACCGGCGGTGACTTCAAGGAAATTGACCTGCTCGGACGCCAGATTGAACGACTGGCACGGGTAAACCGCTACAACCAGACCGGCAACGAGGCAGACCTTAATCCGAACATCGCTAACCGCAACAAAGGCGGGCGGCGCAAACCGAAAAAGAATTTTTTCAGCGACGAGGCTATCGAAAAGCTGGAGCAGATTTTCTTTGAGCAGTCTTTCGAATATCAGTTGCACTGGTATCGCGCCGGGCTTGAGCACCGCATCCGCGATATCCTGAAATCCCGCCAGATTGGCGCGACGTTTTATTTTTCCCGCGAGGCGCTGCTGCGCGCCCTGAAAACCGGTCATAACCAGATTTTTCTGTCGGCCAGTAAAACGCAGGCGTATGTGTTCCGCGAATACATCATCGCTTTTGCCCGGCTGGTTGACGTTGACCTGACCGGTGACCCGATTGTCCTGGGCAATAACGGCGCAAAACTGATTTTTCTCGGCACCAACTCCAACACCGCACAGAGCCATAACGGCGACCTGTACGTCGACGAGATTTTCTGGATCCCGAATTTTCAGGTACTGCGTAAGGTGGCATCAGGTATGGCCTCACAGAGTCACCTGCGCTCGACCTATTTCTCCACCCCGTCCACGCTGGCGCACGACGCCTACCCGTTCTGGTCGGGTGAACTGTTCAACCGGGGACGCGCCAGCGCCGCCGAACGCGTGGAAATCGACGTCAGTCATAACGCCCTTGCCGGAGGTCTTCTCTGTGCGGACGGCCAGTGGCGGCAGATTGTCACCATTGAGGATGCCCTGAAAGGCGGCTGCACGCTGTTCGACATTGAGCAGCTCAAACGTGAAAACAGCGCCGACGATTTTAAAAACCTGTTCATGTGTGAATTTGTTGACGACAAGGCATCGGTGTTCCCGTTCGAGGAGCTGCAACGCTGCATGGTCGACACGCTGGAAGAATGGGAAGACTATGCGCCGTTTGCCGCGAATCCGTTCGGCTCCCGCCCGGTATGGATTGGTTACGACCCGTCACACCGTGGCGACAGCGCCGGATGCGTTGTACTGGCACCGCCGGTGGTGGCCGGTGGCAAATTCAGGATCCTTGAGCGTCACCAGTGGAAAGGCATGGACTTTGCCACTCAGGCTGAATCCATCCGCAAACTCACCGAAAAATACAACGTCGAATACATCGGAATTGATGCCACCGGCCTCGGTGTCGGCGTGTTCCAGCTCGTTCGCTCGTTCTATCCCGCCGCGCGCGATATCCGCTACACGCCGGAAATGAAAACCGCAATGGTGCTCAAGGCAAAAGACGTTATCCGTCGTGGCTGTCTGGAATATGACGTCAGCGCCACCGACATCACCAGCTCGTTTATGGCTATCCGCAAGACCATGACCAGCAGCGGACGCAGCGCCACCTATGAGGCCAGCCGCAGCGAGGAAGCCAGCCACGCCGACCTCGCCTGGGCGACCATGCACGCCCTGTTAAATGAGCCACTCACCGCCGGTATCAGCACCCCGCTGACATCCACCATTCTGGAGTTTTACTGATGAGCAAGAAAGAAGGGAAAACACCGCAGCCAGCGGCAAAAACAATCACCGCCAGCGCCCCGAAAATGGAAGCATTCACCTTTGGCGAGCCGGTGCCGGTACTCGACCGCCGTGACATTCTGGATTACGTCGAATGCATCAGTAACGGCAGATGGTATGAGCCGCCGGTCAGCTTTACCGGTCTGGCAAAAAGCCTGCGTGCTGCCGTGCATCACAGCTCACCGATTTACGTCAAACGCAATATTCTGGCCTCAACATTTATCCCGCATCCGTGGCTTTCGCAACAGGATTTCAGCCGCTTTGTGCTGGATTTTCTGGTGTTCGGTAATGCGTTTCTGGAAAAGCGTTACAGCACCACCGGTAAGGTCATCAGACTGGAAACCTCACCGGCAAAATATACCCGCCGTGGTGTGGAAGAGGATGTTTACTGGTGGGTGCCGTCCTTCAACGAGCCGACACCTTTCACGCCCGGTTCCGTGTTTCACCTGCTGGAGCCGGATATTAATCAGGAGCTGTACGGCCTGCCGGAATACCTCAGCGCCCTTAACTCTGCCTGGCTGAATGAGTCGGCCACGCTGTTCCGCCGCAAGTATTACGAAAACGGCGCACATGCCGGATACATCATGTACGTCACCGATGCCGTGCAGGATCGCAACGATATCGAAATGCTTCGCGAAAACATGGTGAAGTCGAAAGGCCGCAACAACTTTAAAAATCTGTTTCTCTATGCCCCACAAGGGAAAGCCGACGGCATTAAAATTATCCCGCTCAGTGAAGTGGCGACGAAGGACGATTTTTTTAATATCAAAAAAGCCAGTGCCGCAGACCTGCTGGACGCCCACCGCATCCCCTTTCAGTTGATGGGCGGCAAGCCGGAGAACGTCGGGTCGCTGGGTGATATTGAGAAAGTGGCAAAGGTCTTTGTCCGCAATGAGCTTATCCCGTTACAGGACAGGATCCGAGAGATAAACGGCTGGCTCGGTCAGGAGGTCATCCGCTTTAAAAACTACTCACTGGACACTGACAACGACTGAACATCGCCGCCTGCGGGCGGCTTTTTTACATCCCGTCATCACGCCCTCACACGCTCACCACCGCACAAAACACCCCTTAGACACACCAACGCCCCGACGCACAATCTAAACGCCATCACGACGCGCTCAGACGCTGAAAAAATAAAATCAGCACCACCGCCAGCGCGCAGTGCTTTCCCCGCCTCGCCCGCCCGCTTCATGGGGCGGTTTTGATGCGGAGACGCCCCTCCCTAAAATAGCATGACATCTGACCGCATCTAAAAAAAATAGAGGGTCTAATACAACGCATTTAAATGCAGCTAAAGATGCAAAGACTCATACTAACTTGTCTATTGAAATTACAAGCTTTTCGATGAAGTTCTTAACTACTACCATATCATCACCAGTTATGGGCCAAGGCTCACGAGGTGTAATTGGTTGCATGTCACCTTCATGTGCTATCTTATTACGTCGATCAACAATCGCATTCAGATTTAATCTCAGTGACTTAGATTCTAAATCGGCATTACTATTCGTAGCACCTTGATCTATTGCAACCTCTCTCCACAAGGAAATATTTGAAATCAGCCTAATTCCATCAGCAATAGATTCACTGGTTTGATACGTTTGAATCCCAAGTTGTCGCCTAACTTCTAAGTCATAAATTTGGTCACGAGTCCAAGCGTTGTTAAAAATATTATTCATAACACTATGGGGCATTGTAAACTTATCGTATTTCTGCGTACTAGCCCTCCTTCCCTGAAAAATCTCAAGCATCCGCTGCGCGACAAGTTCATGAATATATAAATCTAAAGCAGAAACTCTAGCAACCCACTCAGCTCTCAGAATTTCTCGAGAATCAAATACACTCGAAAAATTAGTAGAAGTATAAGCATATGTCACAGATAACAAATCACATCTAATCCAAGCACGGTCAAATATCGATTTTGGCGTTGACATACTTCAATCTCTTGTCAGGGCGATAACCCTTTCTGCACAAGTGTCAAATGCAGCAGAAAATACAGTCATATTTTTTTCCGTCTGATCCCAAACAGCGCCTTTCTGACCAGTCTGTTGGGCTGTCAGTGTGTAGACTGGAACTTGAAATTCCTGAGACATAGCAATCAGACTATTGAAATCAGAGACTTCCATTATTGGGTCAGAAGGAGGCATCCCTGCTTTTTGCTCAAACTCGACTACATCCAACATATCAAACTCAACAAGTTTCGGGATTAGCAAAGAAATTAAGTTATCTCGAAGTTCATCAATCCATTTTTGGAAGGCCGCAGATGCCTGACCATTGCGTGGTCTATACTTTTGGACGATAGAACCTATAAATTTCACGTTAGACTCAGGGAATGGATAGTTAGCATTCTGGAGCAACTCCATTCGTGAAGCCATGTTTGCCCATTGTTTCCATCTTGGTAAAGTACGAGCGAGAGAAGAAAGGGCCATCGACGAGAAATAATCAGGATGAAGAGGTACGATAAAATAATCTGATGTAGTTAAAATGTTTTGGTTCAATGGCCCCAGGCTCGGGCTCATATCAACAATCACATAATCTGCATTTACTTTTTCAGCAGTTAGGTCAAACAAATACCTGATAGAACCAGGAAGGTTTTTAAGTGGTAATAATGACCCCGTTAATTCTTGAGCTACACCTAATGTAGTTTCATACTCAGAAAGCCCAATATGGCCGGCAAGAAGATGCAAGTTTGCATTACCCTCGATATCAAACACTTCTGCAGGTTCAATCGCACTTGGTTTAGACTCAAAAGCAGGAGAAAGGGCGTCACGAATATTATTGGCTACTGGTTGATTATAAATCTGTTCTAAATCCGCAATGCCTCTAAATCCAAGAATCATTCCGGTAAGATTACATTGTGGATCACAATCAGCTAGCAAAACCTTATGACCTTTCTCAGCCAACTTCCAACCTAAGTTAAACGCAGTAGTAGTTTTACTTACTCCACCCTTATGATTAAACAAACAGATTACCTTCGCCATTATGCAACGCCCTTAACCGACAGATGTGTAGTACCCCATCATAGAACGTATATTCTGCCACAGCCAGTGAATTAAAACTAAACCTGTAAAGTGTCAGATATTCACATTCATCAGATTCTAAGTTTTATCTTACGTCCACCGCGATTTAGGAAGATTTTCGGATTTTATCAAATTGTATGATGATACAACGTTATGCGATTAAAATCGCTCACCACTTCTTTGCTGTCGATATCGCCGCTGTATATGGCATTTCAAAACTTCCCTAAATACCAACACAGCTTCGGGGTCATCCCATGCTATAACACCGTCATCAACCAGATTAAGCACGGCTGCAGCATGTTCAGAAGGTGTGGGAGCCGGTAACGAAGTATCACTGCCGGTGAGCTTTCCACAGTTATTGACAGGACTCCGAGGCGCGGCGATGCCGCTTTTTAAAGTCAAAGGCTCAACGACCGGAACTTTCGGCACAATGCGCCAGTCCGTCGTTCTGGTGATATGAATATGACGCGCGCCGAGATGCGGCGCGTAAATGCCGACCACTCTCTCAACTTCTTCCTCGTACTCGTTAACGTCATCCGACGGGCTACGGGCAACCCTGACAGTCTGACAATCGCGCGGGACATTTGCCCCACCCTGCGCGCTGATATACAACGCAAAATCACCACTGTCTGCGGCAGCGCGAGCAGCCTCGACGCGTTCGTCAAACTCATCAGCAATACTGACGCCGCGAGGCAATTTGCGTAGTTCACGGTAAGCCCCCATTGTCGGCAGTCCAACCGTTTTAAATTGCGGGATGCGCCACGTTGACGCCCATGCGGTAACAGCCGCGGCAGTATCTTTAAGCGGCTTACCGGTATCGTTATCGAGCTGACCATCCAGTGCATAGCCGTCGATATTTTTTGAAATGTATTTCGCGATATATCCCGCAGCACCGCCCCGGTTAAGGTGTTTTGCCTGAAAACGGTTTCGCGCAGCTCCTCTTTCATCGCCATCCTCTTTGAGCGCATAGCGACGCATGATTTCGATAATCTGGTTACGCTGGCGCGGATTACAAAAAAGCATCATATGCCAGTGCGGCGTTCCGTCGTGGTGTGGCTCGACGACACGCAAACCGTAGACCTGTAAATCATTATCCTTGAATGCCGTGCGCATCAGGCTCCAGATACGGCAGAGATAACGCTGCGCATCCTTTGGATTAAATGCCTCATCGTTCCAGCCGTGATTAAGCTGCACGGTTTTACTTTCGCCTTTTCCGACCTGACGTGTCGGGTGATACTTTGACGGCGCGGTCAGCGTGATAAACATCCCCACATCACCCTCTGCGGCGGCGTAACGCTCAATACCGGCAATGGTGTTCATCAGCTCCATCCGGCGAATTTCAGGATTAGAAATACTGCCCATCACCTTACTGATAAGGTCGATGCGCTCGCCGGTTTCCCTGTTTTCGAGGTCACACGATTTAAGAAATTCCAGATTTGCCTGGCGGCGCGCACGCACATCACGAATGGCATGTTTACTGGCATAAGGAGAACGGTCTTTATTGACCTCCCCGACAGCTATCAGTAACGCCTCATGCCAGCGCATACGCTGGCCTTTAAGCTGATGAGTCCACCACTCATCGTTAAACAGGCGGGCAATGGCAGAATATGCCTGCCTCGTGGTCATCTGTCCTTTACGGTATTTTTTCCAGTAGAGAGGGGAAATATTGAAAGCACGTGCAGCGCCAGCAACATGACCATACAGGTGAGCCTGCGCCTCATCCGTAAACAGCGATTCTTTTTCGCCATGCGCATCCACCCAAGCATCGCTGAGTTCCTCATACATCATGAAAAGCTGCGATGAGATACGGGCGGCAAACTTTTTCAGCTCCTTGTCATTCATTCCCGGCAGTCGCGCATAGTGGTCACGCTCTGCCAGAAACAGCAACGACGCGTCGGTGTTCATTTCATGGCGCTGATTCACACGCTCAATGCGCGGCCATAAACGACGCTGAAAAGTGGATGTGAGGAAATAAAACCCGTGCACCGGGCTTTTATTGCGCCGGATGTAGTCATAGCGTGAAGTAAACAGCGAGCGCAAAAAGTAAGGCAGGCGGTTAATCGTGGATAAAACACCTTGCACCTGACGCATCTCGTCACGTGTAAGGGGTCTTTCGCGCCCGACAGCCTCGCGTGGCGCGTTCCATGCATAAGCACCGGTAAACGCCTTACCGGTGCCTGCAGCAAATGCTGACGGAGGGACAAAACGCCCGGAGGCTTTAACGGCCATATGAGCCAAAAGCCTCTGAACAACGCCTGCTGAGTTGCTCAACCTGCGCGTTTAAATCAGCAAAAGACTTTGCGCTTCCGGTCAGAATATCGTGATGCATCAGGCCGGAAACGAGCTGGCTTAATTTCGGGTAATAACCAACCACCGCCAGCCATTCCTGACCGGCGTTTTTACCGCTTTCCGCTCTCTTTTTCTCGTGGAGAATAAACTGAAAGCTGTCACTGGTAACGACATAACGTTCGCCAATTTCAATACGAAAACTCATGCCGTTCTCCGGTAATGTTTGTTTTTTGCTTCAAAGACTGACTGACAGGAAACACAACGCGTGGCTGACGGGTAAGCCGCACGACGGGCAGCAGGTATTGGCGCGTCACACTCTTCGCAAACCAGCGCAGAAGCACCGCAATGTTTTACCCTTGCCGCGTTAATCTGGCGCTCCAGTAATTCAGCCTGTTGTTCCTGAATAAAATCTACGTTGTCCGGCATTATCAGCTCCTTTTATCGTTAAGTTTCCTGGATACATCAGCGCAATAACTGGCAAGTTCTGTCGTTAATTTTGTCAGTTCATCCACTGAGGAAATTTGCTTGTGGAATACAGCGCGTTTAACAAGTAAATTGACCACATCAGACAGGAGGTTTAATTCATTCTGATAAATCGCGATAACAGATTCAGTTATGTCGCGTTTTTCTTTATCAAGGCAAAGTTGAATAAGAGACAAATCGCCATTTTTCATAACGGCGATTTTTAAGGCGTTATTCAGTAATACAACTGAATGAGAACAGGACATCAAAGCACCTCCCCGCGAGACAATCCGATATTGTGAAATTTTTCCGACTCCTGACTGAGCAGCTCGACTATCTCCACGCGGGATAACTCCGCCTTTGTGATATGGCGAATCATGGCGTCAAGATGAGAAGAAAAGCGCGTCGCTGCGTCGGCCTGTGCTTCGGTTCTGGCCTGTTGCAGCAGTAATGCGTATTTACCGCACTGATTTTCAGAAACTGTATGCATGACTTTCTCCAGGCAAAAAGAAGCCCCGCACAATTAAGTGCGTTAAAAACTCTGGTTAATTACTTAATGCAGATATTGCTCTGGTTTTACCGACGTCAGAATTGTCGGTGCATACTCAAACAGGCTGAATAATTCACGTAATGCACGGAATAAAGCATCACGCCAGTAACATGATTCTTCATTAATTCGCCAGTATGGCTGGTTGAATTCTTTTTCAGTCAATCCGGCATGCATAAATAAAGTACGACGCTGACTGACTGTTAAAAAACTAATATATGCATACTCACTTGCGCCAACCTGACGGCGTTTTGAGAATGCCCCACGCAATTCATCAATTGCACAAACCAGCCGTTCACGTTCGACGTCGTTCATTTCTTCAAAACGCATCGTTGCGTGACGCTGTTTTAACTGCGCATGGAAGCAAACCGTTAGCCGTTCGCGTTCCATCATCTGATTATAATAATCGCATGTCTCCTGCCAGCGAGGGACGGCCAGATGCTTACCAATTATCCGGCGCATAGCTGCTGGCTGTTTTTCAACGAGATTGAGCGTCATCACTGTCATTTCCAGACCCTCCGGCTTTTCAGAAAGGTCAGAGCCTTTTTTAACGGACTCTGTTTTTTGGTGCGGATAATGATTCCCTTACGCCCCTTACCGTGGGTGATGGTGAAGTCAATCGCCCTGGGGCTTTCGTTACGCAATAACTGAGCAATACAACGAGGCTCATTCATACGGTTCTCCTTAACGTGGTTCACCGAGACCTAACCACATCAACCAGCCGTCACGAATCTCTTTAGGACGGCTTTCATAAGCCAGTTTTAGTCCGTTATTCCATGCCGGAAGGTATACCCAATATTCACCAGCACGCCCCGATACTGACTGAGGGTCAGTAATCTCAATAACTGGTAATTTCCCTTTCTCAATCATGCCCCTTACAGCTCTTGGAGTTTTACCAATGAGTTTTGCAAACTCCTGATAAGGCACGGCATCAGTCACGCTTACAAGCTGTCTATTCATCTGCTACGATTCTCCCTTAGTGCTTCTAATGGCTCCTAATGGCTAATTATTGCCTAAAAGGATAACTCCAGAAGCACAACATTTCACACTATCAGCAAGAAATTACGCAATCGGAGTAATTATGTCAATAGACGTTTCGGAGAAGTTGAAGCTAATCCGTGAATCTGAAAGGTTAAACCGTAAAGAATTCAGTGAATTAACTGGTGTAGCCTACAGCTCACTTTCGAGCTATGAGAGCCGGTCAAAAAACGCTGGAGTTGAAGCCATAATGAAGGTCTTACAACATCCCAGATTTACTAAATATACTTTGTGGTTCATGACTGATCAGGTAGCTCCAGAAGCCGGGCAAATTGCGCCCGCTCTCGCACACTTTGGGCAAAACGAAACAACGTCGCCCCACTCCGGTCAAAAGACTGGTTAACAATTTATCGTGAATATATTCATCACAAGTGCCTACTATTGGTGGCTAAATTTCAGCCACCACGAAAAAAGCGATTAGTAGTAGCAAAAAAAGTACCACTCGGAGGGTTTTCTGATGGCAATCAAAAAACTCGATGATGGTCGATATGAAGTGGACATCCGCCCTACTGGACGTAACGGAAAACGCATCCGTAGGAAGTTTGATAAGAAAAGCGAAGCTGTCGCTTTCGAAAAATACACGTTGTACAACCACCACAATAAAGAATGGCTATCAAAACCAACAGACAAACGACGTCTGTCGGAACTGACACAGATCTGGTGGGATTTAAAGGGTAAACACGAAGAGCATGGGAAATCTAATCTTGGAAAAATTGAAATCTTCACAAAAATAACGAATGACCCATGCGCATTTCAAATCACGAAATCCCTTATCAGCCAGTACTGCGCCACCCGAAGAAGTCAGGGTATTAAACCTTCGAGTATCAATCGTGATTTAACATGTATTAGCGGCATGTTTACAGCTCTGATTGAAGCGGAGTTATTCTTTGGTGAGCACCCTATCAGAGGGACAAAGAGGCTTAAGGAGGAAAAACCAGAAACAGGCTATCTCACACAGGAAGAAATTGCCTTACTGCTTGCAGCACTTGACGGCGACAATAAAAAGATTGCGATTCTTTGCCTGAGTACAGGAGCACGTTGGGGAGAAGCAGCTCGTTTGAAAGCAGAAAATATCATCCATAACCGCGTCACGTTTGTTAAAACGAAAACAAACAAACCACGCACCGTCCCGATCTCAGAGGCTGTTGCCAAAATGATCGCGGATAACAAACGAGGTTTTTTATTCCCTGATGCTGATTACCCTCGCTTCAGACGAACAATGAAAGCAATAAAACCGGATTTGCCAATGGGGCAAGCCACACATGCACTAAGGCACAGCTTTGCCACTCATTTCATGATTAATGGAGGAAGTATTATCACGCTACAACGGATACTAGGTCACACGCGGATTGAGCAAACTATGGTTTACGCTCATTTTGCGCCAGAGTACCTTCAGGACGCCATTTCTCTTAATCCGCTAAGAGGTGGTACTGAGGCCGAGAGTGTCCACACAGTGTCCACAGTAGAGTAACGTTTAAGGGCTTTCAGTGGTAATTTATGCCGCTCAAACCCGCATTGTACCGTTGAAAGCCCCTACTGGTGACACCCTAAATCTCCCTTACACGGGCTTATTTTTTA
>UMFB01003212.1_pt1 | contig 19761 bp, 15 predicted proteins | sample 1964921 | NCBI WGS metagenome assembly UMFB01 (sample SAMEA4836037, study PRJEB28245) | human gut metagenome | biome: gut microbiome; material: fecal sample | place: Denmark | collected 2008
AGCTCGAAGTGTTCGCCCATGCCGACAAGGGCCACTTCTTTTTCGAGACCTGCGAGAGTACGCAGGTCGGCAGGAATCAGCACGCGGCCTGCCTTGTCAACCGTGAGATCAACGGCGCTGCCGAGCACGATGCGCTGCAAAAAGCGTGCGCTGTAAGGAAGCGCCGCAATGGCTTCGCGCTTCTTTTCCCAGCGGTTGCGGGGATAAATCAACAGGCACCCGTCGGGGTGGCGCGTGACGGTCACTTCAAGCGCGCACGACAACGCCAAAGCCTCGCGGTGACGACTCGGCATCGTCATGCGACCCTTGGCATCGAGCGACAATAATGAAGTCCCCTGAAACACGGCACAAACCTGTACAAAAACGCACGAAAATCGTGCGTGACGAAGCCGCTCCGGGTAAAACTTCAAGAGAATCAAGCACTTGAAGAACCCCGCGGCCGATAGCGAGAAAAATCCCCACTTTTTCCCACTCTTTTACACCAACACTCTACCACAACGGCGCCGTTTTCGAGGTTTCTTCGTCGCTCAAAATCTCGTCAAAGCCTTGTTTTCGCTTTTGTTTTTCACCTTTGAAAGTCCGCGCACCTTAGAAAAGATCGGCCGCGCGCACGTTTTTCAAATACCGCCGAACAGACGGAGTGTCCGGGTAAATGGCATTCACATCCTCCCAAAAGGCTTTGGAGTGATCAAAATGCCGCAGATGAACAAGCTCGTGCACGATGATGTAGTCAAAAACAGCGGGCGGCAGACAGATCAAGCGCCAGGAGAGTCGAACCGATCCGTTTCGAGAGCAACTCCCCCAAAGCGTCTTAGCGTTGCTCGCCGACACCTTCTTGGGCTGCAGGCCGGTTTTGTTCACCCAATAGGAAACGCGCTCGGCCATGCGCTCCGCAAAGCGCGCTTTGAGCCACTTCTGCACAATGGCTGAAACGTCCTCGCGTCTTGCAGTTGCTGCAAGCTTGAGGCAAAGTTCCTTGGTATCTTCAGAAATTCGCGTGCGGTTAATGTTGGGATCGCATCGCAAGGTGAGCACATTTCCTTCATAGGCAACGCGCCCTCCGTCGCAAAGCAGTGCGCTCATGGGGTTTGCCTTGCGACGGTTTTCGAGCATGATTTTTTGCTGATACATCCAGGTCGCGACTTTCTCGAGATTGGCCTCGATAAAGCGAGTAAGTTCACTCTGGCCTACGCGCGTCGGACAAGAAACGCGCACGCGGCCCTCACGCACCGATACGCGCAGGTACTTGAAGCGCCCGCGCACCACATTGTCCCAACAGCTGCGGCGCGCAAGTTCCAGCAATTCTGCGCGGCGCTCAAGTCGGTCGGACGGCAGCATTTCGATTACTTGCCGGATTCAGACTCAAAGCGCTCGATTTCAGCTTCAATCCAGTTGCGCACTTCTTCGTTGAGTTCGTGCGCGGTCTTGCCTTCAGTCGCGATGACGGGACCGACGCTCACGGTAATCAGTCCCGGATGTTTGGCCACACTGTTACGCGGCCAGCAGCGGCCGGAATTGAGCGCAATGGGAACCACGGAAGCTCCCACGGAAATGGCAAAGCGCGCGCCGCCCGTTTTGTAGACCGTGTTTTTGTCGCCCGGCTTGGTGCGCGTGCCCTCAGGAAAAAGAAGCACCCACCAGCCGCGTTTGACGAAAGCGCGGCCGCGTTCCAAAAAGAGCTGATAAGCACTGCGACCTTCCTTGCGGTCAATGGCGATCATGCGCATGCTCTTTAGGGCCCAGCCGAAGAACGGAATCATGTGCAGGCTCTTTTTGTAGACAAAGCCCGCCGGATTGCCGAGGATCAACGGCAAAAAGAGCGTTTCCCAGGCTGACTGGTGCTTGCTCAGAACCACCACGGGCACTTCGGACGGCTTGGGAAGGTTTTCCAAACCGATGACTCGGTATTGAACACCGCAGATCGCACGCAGCGAATTGACCATCAGGCGGCACCACACCAAGGCCACTTTGTTGTAGCGAAATTCTGCGCTCGCAAAGGGCCACAGCAGCAACACGGTCGTGGCCGCCGGAATCAACGTGATGGAAAACCAAAGATAAAAAATCCAGCCGCGAAGCGTATGCATAGCGTTTATGTCCGTTTTCTTCGTTTTTTGCTTCAAATGAGTGGTGACGTTGCCGAGCCCCTTGATGACAAAACCGGCAGCACCTTCCGCAAAGAAGGCTCTCTGCCGGTTTTGTTCGCTCTAGAACTCAGAGCCTCGTCAGATGGCCAGACGCGAGAGTTCGGCCACTCGGTTCATGAGCGAATAGAGGCGCTTTAGCAGTGCCAGGCGGTTGAGACGCAGCTTTTCGTCTTCGCTGTTGACCATCACGTCAGCAAAGAAGGCGTCGACGGGGTCCTTCAAAGGCGTGAGCGTTGCGAGCATGCCTTCGTATTCGCCCTTCTCGTAGAAGAGCTTGGCGATAGGTTCATGATCGCCCAAAACGTCGTGCAGACGCTTTTCAGCCTCTTCAACCAACAGTTCCTTATCCACCTCACCGGTTTGGACATCGGCCGACTTCTTGAGGATGTTGGCGATGCGCTTGTTGGCGGCGGCAAGACTTGCGGATTCCGGCAGCTGCATGAACTTGTGCACGGCGGCAAGCTTCTTGGGCGTCTGAGCCAGATCGGTGTCGTGCTTGGCAAGCACCGCATCGACTTCCTGAGCCGTGTAGCCGGCTTCGCGCATCATCACGCGCAAGCGATCAAAGAAGAAGTGCGTCAGAGCTTCAGAAGCGTCCGTCACACCCTCGACCTTCGTTTCGACCGTAAAGGCGATCGCCACAAGTTCGTCGAGCTTCACCGTGAGGTTCTTTTCGATCAGCATGCGCAGCACGCCCAGAGCGTGACGGCGCAGCGCAAACGGATCCTTGTCGCCGGTGGGCATCTGACCGATGCCGAACATACCGGCCAAGGTTTCAAGCTTGTCGGCAATGGCAAGTGCCGTGGCCACAGGGCCATCGGGGAGCACGTCGCCCGCAAAGCGCGGCAGATAGTGCTGAGAAACAGCCTGCGCCACTTCTTCGGCTTCGCCGTCGTGACGGGCATAGTATTCGCCCATGATGCCCTGCAGTTCGGGGAATTCGCCCACCATCAGAGTACGAAGGTCAGCCTTGGCAAGTTCTGCGGCGCGTTCGGCCTTGACGGGGTCAGCACCGATCTTTTCGGCCACGGCGTGCGCAATGGCCTTGACGCGCAGCATGCGTTCGCCCTGGCTGCCGAGTTTGTTGTGGTACACGACGTGAGACAGACCGGGAACGCGGCTTTCGAGCGTCGTCTGGCAATCCTGCTTATAGAAGAATTCGGCATCAGCCAAACGAGCGCGCACCACGCGAGCGTTGCCGGCGACGATCTCCTTGCCGCCATCGGTCGCATGAATGTGTGAAACCAGGCAGAAGCGGTTCATGAGCTTGCCCTGAGCGTCACGCATCGGGAAGTACTTCTGATTGGTCTGCATCGTCAGAATCAAGCATTCTTCCGGAACAGCCAGGAACTTTTCTTCGAATTCGGAAACGTAGATCACGGGCCATTCGGTAAGCGAATTGGCCTCATCAATCAGATCTTCGGGCGCGATGAGCGTGCCGCCGGCTTTTTCGGCCGCTTCGTGCAGCAGTTTGACGAGCATTTCGCGGCGTGCAGCATAGTCGGCCATCACGTGGCCCTTTTCGCGCATCGTCTCTTCGTAGGTGTCGGCCGAAGCGATGTCGATTTCGCCTGCGCTTTCAAAGCGGTGGCCCATCGTGGTGCGGCCGGCCTTAAGACCGAACATTTCAACTTCCACAACGTCCTTGCCATAGAGCGCCACCAGATGCTTGACGGGACGCACGAACTGAACCGTCGTCACACCGTCGGCGAGCTGATAGTTCATCACCTTCGGGATCGGCAAGGCCTTGACGGCGTCTTCAAGTGCCTTCTGCAGGGCGTCCTTGACGGCCACACCGGCACGAATGCCCGTATATACCAGCTGTTCGTTCTTGCCGTCGTTGACGCGCTTGAGTTCAGAAACGTCCGCCGTGATGCCCAAGGCGGCCATCTTCTTTGTCAGAGCGGCCGTGGGCTTGCCTTCGGCGTCCAGACCCACGCGCACCGGCACGAGACGCTGTTCGAATTCTTTATCCGGGCTCTTTTCGAGCACTTCGGTAATCAAAACGCCCATGCGACGGGGTGCGCCGTAGGCCTTGACCGTACTTGCTTCAGTGAGCATCGACTGCGCGGTAAGCGACTTGTGTACGCCGGCGGCAAAGGCTTCGGACAACTTTTTGAGAGCCTTCGGCGGGAGCTCTTCGGTCTGCAGTTCAACAAATAAGCTCTTCATTTTTTATCTTCTCTCGCGACAAACTGGTAAATGACTTATGCCTTGAGCATCGGGAAGCCCAGGCGTTCGCGCGAGTCGTAGTAGCTCTGCGCCACAGCGCGACTGAAGTTACGAATACGGGCGATGTAGGCGGCGCGTTCGGTCACCGAAATGGCGCCGCGTGCGTCCAGAAGGTTAAACGTGTGACCGGCCTTGAGAACCATTTCGTAGGCCGGAAGCGCCAGCTCAAGCTCCATCAGGCGCTTGGCTTCGCTCTCGAAGTAGTCAAATTGCTTAAAGAGCTTTTCGGGATCGCTCGCTTCGAAGTTGTACTTACTCTGTTCGACTTCGTTCTGGTGGAACACGTCGCCATATGTGAGCGTGTGTTCCTGACCGAGACCGTCCTTCCACTTGGTGTAGACCAAGTCAAAAACGTTGTCACAGTTTTGCAGGTACATGGTGAGGCGTTCCAGACCATAGGTGATTTCACCCGTGATCGGCTTGCATTCCAGACCGCCCACCTGCTGGAAGTACGTGAACTGGGTAACTTCCATGCCGTTCATCCAGATTTCCCAGCCCAGGCCCCAGGCGCCGAGCGTCGGATTTTCCCAGTTGTCTTCCACGAAGCGGATGTCGTTCACCGAAGTATCGATACCCAACGCGCGAAGGCTCCCCAGATACAGGTCAACGATATTGACGGGCGAAGGCTTGAGCACAACCTGATACTGATGGTGCTGATGCAGGCGGTTGGGGTTTTCGCCGTAGCGGGCGTCCTTCGGGCGACGGGACGGCTGCACATAGGCGGCGCGCCACGGTTCGGGACCGAGGGCACGTAGGAACGTGGCCGTGTGCGAGGTACCAGCCCCGACTTCGATGTCAATCGGCTGCAACAGGGCACAGCCTTGTTTGTTCCAATACTCCTGCAGACGCAGGATCACTTCCTGAAAGGTAATCATGGTTCTAAAAAGTTGCAGCGCCCGGTCTCGACATGAGAACGCGAAGACGCGTCTGGACAAAAGAATTAGGTGATTTTAGTCGATTGGGGGAAAGGATGCTTTTGTCGGACTCAAAGGAAGTCTACAAAATTGCGCCCTTTGATTGAACGTTTCGTAAGAACCGCTCGAGAGCTTGACACCCGTCAACACTGCGCTTCTGTCAAGCTTTCAGCTGAAGTCACTCCCAAAAGTTTTCCGACAAAAGCTCGCTTACGTTTTCTAGCGGAGCTGTCCGTAACAGTCTTTACCGGTGAAAACTATTTGTTTCTTGCTGCCCATGAACGGATCCTGTATTCAACAATTGCTCTCTGGGCTCTGGCAGCTTTCCCCTTCTGCACCATGGTCTCACTGCACTCTGTTGATTCCAGCAGATCCTCTCGCCAACGGTAGCAACTGAGTTTTTCGCCGCCCTCCAGAGACACTGCACCCCAACTACCGATAGCCCATCCGTATTTGCCTATCCCAGCATAAGCGCTTGCGACATCAAATGTCTCGCCTGAAAACAAATTGCGGCCTTCGTAGTTCTGAGCCTGTTTCCCGAGCGCTAGTCCCTCCAGAGTGGGGAAAATGTCCCTGTGACTTACCCACCGATTCGTGTCAACAACGTTACCTTCTCCGGCGATTTGTTTCAGAGACTCCGGAAGCCAGAAGATAATCGGCACACCGTTTGCGTGATGCCAATATCCCTGAGACTTATAGCGAAGTCGCGCATTGTGGTCCCCCGTCGCAACGATGATCGACTCGCGTGCACCGGTATCCTTTCGAACTTCTCTGACAAACTTTCCTAAGGAATCGCTGGCGTATTGATAAGTCTTCGCCATGCTCTCCAGAAGTTCTTTTCTGTCATCCTCGACAAAATGCGGGTAGATCACCTCTTCGATGGAGGCAAGTTCAACGTCGTTTGGCACTTCATGCGGCGGATGGTTCGTGACAGACAACAGAACGAGCAACACGGGTTGCTGTTTGTCGTTGTTCTCTTTGAGAATCTCTGTTGCCGCTTTGAACATCCAAGCGTCACCCAGGCCCCAAGTACTGATCTTTACCTGCGGATACCTCTTCTGGATAGCGTTGACTCCAATAATTTCATCAAAACCTTGCAACGGAAAATTCACATCAACCTGACGCCAAGATTCGTTGCCAGCCGAAAGAAAGACTGTCTTATAGCCCTCTTTCTTGAAATCGTTGACTTTTGAAAAATCAAACGTCTTTCGTCCGTATCGACTCTGCGTCAAGGGCGTCAGGGGGCTATCAAAAAGGATCCCTTCCAAAGACGGGAATGTCCCTGAGTTCACGCTGATGCCGTTACGGAATACAACCGCATCTGAAAGTTCATCAGCCAACGAACCCAAGGTGTTGCAGTTTTCACTGTGCAAGTCAAAGGTGTCACGCCCCATTGACTCCATAATCGCTACCACAACATTCGGCTTTGTCTTCATGGGTTGAGCTGCTGCGGGGACATCCTTTCCAGCTGACTTCAGCACAGTCTGTGCTTCCTCCAAGCTCCTAAACCCCAACGCAGTCAGCGCTACCTTCGGATCGCCTTTCAGTTCAAGAACTTTCTGGCCTTTCCATGCTTCATAAAGCGACGCCAGGCCTCCGGGAACCGTCGCGTTCACAAACGCGTTGTTCGTGACGGCGAAATTCTGTTGTCTCAGCGGAAAAGTTCCAAAGCTTCCTCGGATCATGCCGCCGAGCAGCACGGTACCAACCAAAACCGCAACGATGATTTTCGTTTTGCTCTGAGGCAAAGACGGTCCCTCGCCATTAAACACTATTCGCCCCAACGCCAAAGGAACAGCGATCAATACAATCAAACTGGACAGATACTGAAATATCGGCCAATCAGACTGCAATGTTTTACAATTGCCGTCGTGTCATCTTGGAACAGGCCGAAGATAATCGGACTGATAGGAGTTCGGTAAAAATCGTAGAAACCGAAATTAATGACCGCAACGGTAACGGCGATGGCTGTTGCCAATCCTGCCATCCACACAGCCGGCCGCCAGAACACATAGCGCCACGCCGACAAACATAACAGCAACCAGGCAGGAACAGCCAAAGTTGCCAACCATTTGGCATCAACTCGCACGCCCATCCAGGCTGCAGGAACAAACTCGGCGAAAGTGATTTCCGGAGTTTTATAAACGGCAAAAAATACGACTCTGATCAGACTGAGAATGATCAAAGACGAAACAAAGAAAACAACAGCCTTGCCCAGCCGCTGTTTAAAAGAAAGTGGCGTCACCATAACGAAAGGACAAACAGAGTCTTTTTCAGGATCTGGTTGAGATCAGTTGCTTAAATCGACGAACATCAACCACTTTTACGACCTAAGTCCGCGGTTGTCGCCGATTCAGCGCTTCCATGTAATACCTTCATCAATGTCCTCTCGCTCGATCCGAATAAGGATCCGCAAAACCCAAAGCTGTCAAGATCTCTCGCTCTCGAGCTTCCATGACTTCTGCCTCTTCATCTGTCTCGTGATCCCAGCCTTGTGCATGCAAGGTTGAATGCACCAAGAGGTGAGCAAGGTGAGCTCTGAAAGTTTTGTTCTGTTCCTTTGCTTCGCGCTCCAAGACCGGCGTGCAAATCACGATGTCCGCTTCAGCTGTCGGTTCATGTTGGTAGTCGAAGGTCAGAACATTTGTTGCGTAGTCTTTTCCTCTGTAGGTTTTATTAAGGTCGTGTCCCTCTTCCTGCCCCACGAAACGCACGCAGAACTGCGCCGAAACAGAAAGTGCCGCTTGAACCCACCGCGTCATGTCCGCTCTTGTAGGAAGACGCTTTGAAGTATCGTCCGTACGTTCGAATTCGATTTCAAGCGTTATTTTCTTCTTTGCCATGTTTCTCTTCCTTCGCGAGACGAGCTGTTTCTCGACGTTCCTGAACGGCAGCTTCCGCCGCTTTTTCGGCCTTCTCGTATGCCCTCACAATTGCACCAACCAAAGGATGGCGAACGACGTCTTCCGTTGTGAAGCGCACGATGGAAATGCCTCGCACGTCTTCAAGCACATTGCAGGCGTGTGCGAGACCACTTTTTACTCCTTTAGGCAAGTCCACCTGTGTCGCATCCCCCGTGATCACGGCGCGGGTTCCAAAGCCGATACGTGTCAGGAACATCTTCATCTGCTCGGGCGTTGTGTTTTGCGCTTCATCCAAAATCACAAACGCATTGTTGAGCGTACGTCCGCGCATGAAGGCTAGCGGCGCAATCTCAATGATCTGTTTTTCAATCAAACGTTGAGTCTTTTCAAACCCGAAGAGATCAAATAGTGCGTCGTAAAGCGGGCGCAGGTACGGATCCACTTTCTGCACGAGATCGCCGGGTAAGAAACCAAGGCGCTCTCCTGCTTCGATAGCGGGACGCGTGAGGATGATGCGCTCGACCGCGTCACGCTCGTAGGCGTCTACTGCAGCTGCGACAGCCAGATATGTTTTCCCGGTGCCAGCAGGTCCGACCCCGAAGACCACATCAGTCTGCATGATGGCCCGCAAGTACTTTTTCTGGTTGGGAGTGCGCGGCTGGAGACCTGCTCGACGAGTTTTGAGCATGAACGCTTCATCGTCATCAATGCTGGAACCAGTCTGTTCGCTGAGTACAGCCATCTGAACGTCGTTTACGGAAATCTCTTCACCCGCATGAACACGGGCTGCGCAGGCCTGCAAAACGGCAAAAGCTTTTTGCGCCTCCGCTCCGGCAATGCGGAAGTTATTTCCTCGGCGAGAGATCTTGGCATCGAACGCCGTTTCGATCTGGCGAAGATTTTCGTCAAGAGGCCCGACAAGCATGGCGAGTTCACCTGCAGTCGCCTCAAAAACATAGACAAAATCCTTCAAATCCTTTTTCATGTTTCTTTCTGGTTTTATACCAATTCACCGCCCAACGTGTGAGGATAGACCTCGGTGATACGGATATTTGCCATCTGCCCGATGAGCGATTCGTCACCCTTGAAGTTCACCACACGGTTGTTATCCGTACGGGCCGACAAGAGTCCTTCACCTTTCTTGGCCTTGCCGAACACCAGGCAACGTTCAACTCGGCCGATCATGGATTGCGAGATTTCAGTCGCCTTCGCATCAATCACGGACTGGAGATGTTGCAGACGCTTGAGCTTAACGTCTTGCGGTGTGTCATCTTTATAAGATGCAGCAGGCGTACCAGGACGTGCGGAATAGACAAATGAGAAGCTTGCGTCAAAGCCGACTTCACTAATCAATCGCATCGTCTCGTTAAAGTCTTCCTCCGTTTCACCCGGGAAGCCCACGATGAAGTCCGTTGCGATACTGATGTCCGGTCGTACGGCACGCAATTTTGCTATTCGTCCGAGGTACCACTCATGCGTATACCCGCGCTTCATGGCGCTCAGAATTCGGTCGGAACCGCTTTGCACCGGCAAATGCACATGGTTAGCCAGCTTAGGCAACCTTCCGTAAGCTTCGATTAAGCGATCCGAGAATTCCTTGGGATGACTTGTGGTGTAACGAATGCGCTCAATACCGGGAATTTCGCTCACGTACTCCAGAAGTGCCGCGAAATCCACGGAATTACCGTCCGCACCACGTCCGCAATAGGCATTGACGTTTTGCCCCAGAAGCGTAATTTCTTTGACGCCCTGGCTAGCCAAATGCGCACACTCCACCAACACGTCCATTAAGGGACGGCTGATTTCTTCGCCGCGAGTATAGGGCACCACGCAGTAAGAGCAATACTTGCTGCAGCCTTCCATCACAGAGACAAAGGCTGTTGCTCCGTTTGCTGTCGGAGCCGGCAAGCAATCGAATTTTTCGATTTCAGGGAATTCGATATCTACTTGGGGTTTGCCCGTGCGTTCTCGTTCAGAAAGAAGTTCAGGTAGACGATGCAATGTCTGGGGACCAAAGACCACGTCAACCCAAGGCGAACGTGAAAGGATACGTTTGCCTTCTTGGCTGGCAACACAACCACCCACGGCAATACGCATGGACGGTTTTTCTTTTTTGAGTTCTCTCAGTCTGCCCAGATCCGAGAAGGTCTTTTCCTGAGCTTTTTCTCGGATAGAACAGGTCACAACAACCAACAGGTCTGCGTCTTCAGGTTGAGCGGTACGCTCATACCCATGTTCTCGCATCAGATCAATGATGCGAGCGGAGTCATAGTCGTTCATTTGGCAGCCAAAGCTGCGAAGATAGATTTTTTTTGCGTTCACGGTTTATGTCCGGTGGCGATTAAGTTTTTATCTCATTCAAAAATTTGGTCAATCCATGTTGCATATTTGCGAACGTAAGATGACCTTAAATGATTATTATCTTTGAAATTTTTTAAATTACATTTTTCACTTGGGCAAATAAAACTCGCCGTTTCAATATAAATCACCTTGCTGTCAAATTTTGATAAAACATATTTATTTCCATTATCCCAATCATCATCTTCAGGTAAAACAACATCATAATTGTTTATTAACATCTTTTCTTTGACATTAAATCTACTCTCCAAGTATTTTTCAATATCAAATGCGCCACTTTCAGTCCAGGGATTATCCAATATAATATAAACTTTTCTTGATGAATCAATACGAATAAATTCTTCTACAAGATCTGCATACGCACTTACACCTGCAGTCATCAGATTTGAAGAATATCCTCCCCACTTCTGACCTATCACAAGCACTCTAATATCTTTGTTATTCAGTATAGGCTTGAGTGCCCTAGTAGAATTTCTACACTGCTTATTACGAGCATCCACTCCGATTGATGTTACGCACCCGCCTTGAGTTACAAATCCCACTGTTAAGCCGCGACTTTCGGCCTGATCTACAATTCTAGAATGATACTGCTCGACATGAGAATCTCCAACAAAAACAATTCGAGGGATCGCATTGTTATTTGTAACTAAAAGATCATCCGAGTAAGGACTTTTCATTAACCCTTTCGGATAAGACCAGTCATCTTTGAAACTCATAGCAATTGCAATATTTCTATCTGGGAACCCTGCTTCTTTTCTGATTATCTTGCCTGACAGATAACTTCCGAGTAAAAGAAGAATCAAGCATATAAGACACCATTTGTTGTTATGTAACCTCCTGAATGGATTTTCAATGAGCTTATAAACTAGAATAGAAATCGGCAAGGAACAAAGCAGAGCAAACAACAACTGGAAATCACTTGGCTCACTAAAAAAAATTCGAACATAAGCCAACAAAGGCCAATGCCAAAGATATAGAGAATAGCTAATCAACCCAATAAAAGTCACCCAACTCCAAGATAGAATGCTTCTATTGATCAAAGAATTAGCATTAGAAAGAATAAGCAAAGCACTCCCAACAACAGGAATTAAACTAAAAAAGCCTGGAGGAGAAGAATACAAACTAGATGGCAAGAAAAATGCCAACAAAATTAACCCAAAGCCGAAAACAGATAAACCATTTAACAAACCTTCACCATACCTTCTCGCAGTAACCCCAGAAAAAATCTCAATATATGCGACACAAATTCCAACCCCTAATTCCCAAAATCTTGAGAAAGGCAAATAAAATCTAACCACCTGATCAGAAATCGTTAGACATAGCAGAAAAGACAAAATCGTAAGCCCTACAACAAAAACACCCAAGCAAAAAGTTGACTTCTTTCCAATCTTCCAAATCAAAAAACAAAAAAATGGAAAAATAATATAAAACTGCTCCTCAATCGAGAGACTCCAAATGTGCAGCAGAGGATTATTCTGTGACGACACCCCAAAATAATCTCCCTCTTTCATTAAAGTGAAATTTTGATAAAAGAGTGCACTATGAGAAACATTTGCAGCAATCCACGAAAACTCAGAAGCAATTGCTATATACCACCCTACAATCAAAACAAAAAAAGAACAGCCAACAGGTTCGGAACTATTCTTTTTACTCTTTTGATATAGAAGTCAAAAAAACTGAAAGAATCAGAAACTAAGCCACGAAATATAATTCCAGAAATCAGATATCCAGAAATTACAAAAAAAATATCAACTCCATAAAATCCGCCGGGCAACAGATTTGGAAAAGCATGAAAAATCAAAACAGGTACTACAGCTAGAGCCCGCAGACCTGTAATATCTTTTCTCCATATATTTGTCATTTTAGAAATTGTTTCGATTTATCAATAAAACTTCATCTAAAGCAGATTCACGTTAACATTCAACAATATTCACCGCCAAACCTCCACGGCTTGTTTCACGGTATTTCGATTGCATGTCTTTACCTGTTTCAAACATAGTCTGCATAACAGCGTCGAGGCTCACGAAGTGACTGCCGTCACCTGCCAGGGCCAAACGAGCTGCATTAACAGCCTTGACTGCTGCTACGGCATTGCGTTCGATACAAGGAATTTGCACTTGGCCGGCTACAGGGTCACATGTAAGACCTAGACAGTGTTCCATGCCAATTTCTGCGGCGTTTTCCACTTGTCTCGGATTAGCACCCAGCACTGCGGCTAGCGCCCCGGCAGCCATTGAGCATGCGACACCTACTTCACCTTGGCAACCGACTTCGGCACCTGAAATTGAGGCGTTGCTCTTGTAGAGAAGGCCAATGGCGCCTGCCGTGAGCAAAAACTCACGAATACCCTCGGGGTTGGCTCCGGGGATAAACGTACGGTAATAACGAAGTACCGCAGGGATAACGCCTGCAGCACCGTTGGTGGGACTCGTTACCACACGCCCACCGCATGCGTTTTCCTCTCCGACAGCAAAAGCCCAGGCGTTGATCCAATCTAGAACACTCAAGGGATCGGAAGCTGAGTTGACGCTTTTCAACCGTTGCGCCAGATGCTTGGCGCGACGCTTGACGGCAAAGGGACCGGGCATCGGACCTTCTGTTTCCAAACCTCGGTTGATGCAATCGTTCATCGCATCCCAAACGACATCAAGCCCCTTGTCAATCTCTTCATCTGTGTGATGCACGCGTTCGTTAGCGCGTGCAATCTGAGCAAACGACAGATTGTTTTTGATAGCCAGATCGAGAAGTTCCGTACCATTGCGATATACGTAAGGTAACAGCTGAACTTTGCTCTTAGTAACAGCTACAGGTTCATTGGGTACATCCGGATTGCGCTCGCTACCGGCCACAATAAAACCGCCGCCCACGGAATAATAACGGCGACACAGCAGGCAATTGCCTTGTTGGTCCAGTGCCGCCAAATCCATCGCGTTAGTATGAAATGCGCAAACCTTGTCAGCCGAGAAAATCATGTCTCGGTCAGGATCAAAAGCAATGCTCTTGATTCCTGCGAGATTAAGCACATGATCTTCTTCGGCCTGTCGTGGAATCTCTACGGATTCTTTGCCGGTGACAGTTGCCGGAGCTTTGCCTGCCCACCCGAGGATCACGGCCTTATCAGTAGCGTGACCTCGGCCTGTGGCCCCCAGGCTTCCCATCAACTCGCAAACCACGCGCTGTGTTTGTGTCAAAAGTTCCTTTTTCTGTAGCTCCTGCACAAACAGCAGCGCAGCCCGCATCGGCCCGACGGTGTGGCTCGAGCTTGGACCGACACCAAGCTTGAACATTTCAAAAACGCTGGCAGCCATATTGCTCATCTCGATTAGATCTGCTTGTCCACGACCAATGCTGCTTCACAATGCGTACGAGGATCCGTTTTGACATCCACGGGCACTCGATCACCGATCTTCACTTCCTGAGGCAGACGCACCAACGCCACCGTGAAGGGACCTTCAGGAACGCGGGCAATTGACGTGCAGGGATATTGCGTACCGTTGAGTACAACGTAGGGAACTTCAACAAGCAACGCCGGATCGAAAGCCACATCAAAGGCCACCAACTGCATACGGTCATAATTGCCGGCCTTGAAACGAGCTTCCGTCAGGGCTCGACCGATAAAGATACGATCCGGATCATCGAAATTCAAAGCACCTTCAAGACCGGTTTCAAGCGGGCTGGAGCTTTCGTCAAGTTCAAGTCCGGCTGCAGGTTCGCGCGCAAAGATTCGCAACGCATCCCATCCAGTCTGTTCACCTTTCTTTGCTCCGGCCTTGATGAGGTTGTCACTCAACGCCTTGATGTTGGCTTCGGGGCCAATCGCCAGACACATCCATCCCATATCAATGAAGCGAATGCCGAGGCTCTCCACAATATGTCCCGGCTGGAGGGATATGCCATCAATCGGAAGCTTGCCGACAAAGTAGAAGCCGGCAAGCGCTTCAACGCCCACTTCCGCCTCAAAGGCTACGCTCACCTGACGAATCCAGGCTTGAAGGGCATCTGTTTCGTCACCCGCAAGAATGATTTCGTAGGCATCAGTGGCTCGGCGCGCAACCCAGAGCGTGCCCAGCACACCGCCGGTAGCGTTCATTGCCACCGAGCGCTCTACGCCGCCCACAGCAAGCTTTGTGACATCACTCGTCAAAAGTCGAGCCAAAAACTTTTCTGCCCCCTGCACCTTGAGAATCGTCACAGGGGTTTCATTGAAAATCACCAGATCCAAAGCCATTTTTCTATTTTTCGTTAAGTGGTAGTTTTAGCAATCAGTCTTCGCGCACACAGTCGAGCATGTACTTAATCGTGCCGTCCGGCTGCTTGACCTTTACGAGACCGTGAACGTCGCTTTCAAAACCTGGGAAGCGGCGCGTGAAGTCGCGCGCAAAGCGCAAATATTCAACAATCTTGGAATTGACGCGTTCGCCAGGCACCAACAGCGGAATTCCCGGCGGATAGGGAGTCAACAGCACAGCAGAGATACGCCCTTCCAAAGAGTCAATTGGCAAACGATCAATTTCGCCGTGTGCGAACTTGGCATATGCATCGGTCGGACGCATTGCGGGGATCATTTCAGAGGTGTACATCTGCGTGGTCAAACGTGCCACGTCATAATCGCGATAGACCTCGTGCACGCTCTGGCAGAGATCACGCAACCCCATACCTTCATAGTGCGGGAACTCAGAGAGGAACCGCGGCATCACACGGTACAGCGGCGAATTGGCGTCGTATGCATCCTTGAACTGCTGCAGTTCCGTCACCATCGTGTTCCAACGACCCTTCGTGATGCCGATCGTGAACATGATGAAGAACGAATAAAGTCCAGTCTTTTCAACAATGATGCCGTGCTCAGCCAGGTACTTCGTCACAACGGCCGCAGGAATACCCGTTTCGGAGAAGTCGCCTTCCACAGACAAGCCAGGCGTCACAATCGTTCCCTTGATAGGATCGAGCATGTTGAAGCCTTCTGCCACGGGTCCGAACCCATGCCAGCTTTCGTTGGCGTGCAACATCCAGTCTTTCTGGGTGCCGAAACCCTCGCTCGGCAACTTTTCCGGTCCCCAAACGGTGAACCACCAGTCGTCGTAGTTTTTGCCGACTTCTCGCATCGCTCGACGGAAATACACAGCTTCGGCAATGGACTCTTCAACAAGAGCCTTGCCTGCACGTCCCTCCATCATAGCTGCTGCCACATCGCAGCTTGCAATAATCGCGTACTGCGGCGACGTCGACGTATGCATCATGAATGCTTCGTTGAAACTGGAGCGGTCAAGTTTTTCCGTTTCGGAATCCTGAATGCAGATTTGACTTGCCTGGGAAATACCGGCTAAGAGCTTGTGCGTCGAGTGGGTCGCAAAAACCATGCTCTTCTTGGTGCGCGGCTTGTTGCGATCAATGGCATGCATGTCGCTGTAGAACGGCGAGAATGCAGCATGCGGCAACCAGGCCTCATCAAAATGAAGGATATCTACCTTGCCGTCGAGCTTTTCCTTAATCACTTCGTCGTTGTAGACGATGCCGTCGTAGGTGGACTGCGTGATCGTCATAATGCGCGGCTTGGCATTTTTATTCTTGATCAGCGGATTCTTGGCAATCTTTTCCTGAATCGTTTCCCAATCGAATTCGGAACGCGGGATCGGGCCGATAATGCCGTAATGGTTGCGCGTTGGCATCAGGAACACAGGAATAGCGCCCGTCAGAGTAATCGCGTGAAGAATCGACTTGTGGCAGTTACGGTCCACAATCACGATGTCCCCCGGAGCCACCGTGTAGTTCCAGACAATCTTATTTGACGTGGACGTGCCGTTGGTTACAAAGAAGAGGTTGTCACAACCGAAGATGCGAGCCGCATTCTGTTCAGACTTTGCCACAGGCCCGGTATGGTCAAGTAGCTGACCGAGTTCTTCCACGGCGTTGCAAACGTCGGCACGAAGCATGTTTTCGCCGAAGAACTGGTGGAACATCTGACCCACGGGGCTCTTCAAGAAAGCAACACCTCCCGAATGCCCCGGGCAATGCCAGGAATAGGAGCTGTCAGCCGCATAGTGTGTCAACGCACGGAAAAACGGCGGCGGCAGGCTTTCAAGATATTGACGAGCTTCACGAACGATGTAGCGCGCCACAAACTCAGGCGTGTCTTCGAACATGTGAATGAAGCCGTGTAGTTCACGCAACACATCGTTTGGGATCGAAGGCGCAGTCTTCGTTTCACCGTACAAGAAAATCGGAACGTCTGGGTTCGAGCTTCTCACCTGATGTACAAACGCGCGCAACTCCGCAATGGCTTCGTTTTCTTCGCCAGTGTCGGAGAAATCATCGTCATCAAGACTCACGATAAAAGCTGACGTGCGACTTGCTTGACGCGCAAGACTCGAGAGATCAGAAAAAGTCGTAACGGCACTGACCTCCTGCCCTTGCGCTTCGATGGCTTGTGCAAGGTCGCGGATGCCAAGACCGGAGACGTTTTCCGAATGGTAATCCTCGTCAATGATGACGATCGGGAAGTGGTATTTCATAGCTGGAAACGCAAAGGAAGAAACCTCCCGCCAAAATCTGGTCTTGGCAAGAGATCACTATTAATGAAAAATAAGGCGCCATTTGCGAAAAAATGGGAAATTTCGCAAGCAGTGCAAGTATATCGGCATCGCTCTCGTTCTTGAATACAACGTCCATAAGCGCGACCGTTCTTCGCCCCGTCAGCGGCTAAAATACGATCACTTCCAGAAGGCTCTGAATCGAGAGTCACTCTGCCGAATTTCACAGCATGGATCCCGCGTTTATGTCTCACAGTCCCGTTCAGAAAAATACTGCTCACGCCGGTCGTCTCTTTATGGTTACAGCTCCCTCCGGAGCCGGCAAAAGCTCACTGGTTAAAGCACTCCTTGAGCGCGACTCTGAAATTGAGCTGTCGATTTCCCACACTACGCGTGCTCCGCGCCCAGGCGAAGTTAACGGTCGCGAGTATCACTTCATTTCCGTCAATGAGTTTGAAGAGCGCAAAGCGCGCGGCGAATTTCTCGAGTCCGCCCTTGTGCACGGCAACTACTACGGCACAAGCCGCGTTTGGATTGAGCAACGCATGGCTGCTGGCAAAGACGTTTTGCTGGAAATCGACTGGCAGGGGGCTCGTCAAGTACGTTCCCAATTTGAGGGTACCGTGGGCATCTTCATTCTGCCTCCTTCCATTGATGCACTTGAAGCGCGCCTGCATAAGCGCGGTACCGACAGCGAAGCCACCATCACACGACGTTTGATGGGAGCCGGAGCGGAAATTGCCCACGCTCCTGAATTTGAGTTCGTTATAATTAACGATAGCTTTGACGTTGCTTTGTCGCAACTGATCTCCGTAGTGACAGCTTCGCGCCTGAACTTCCAAAATCAGGCCGCGCGCCATCGCGAACAGTTCATCTCGCTCGGCGTCCCTGTCTGATCTCTACCCTGCAGCAACGATTTCCTACTTTTGAAAAGAAAAATGGCACGCATTACTGTTGAAGATTGCATGAAAAAGATTCCGAACCGTTTTGAAATGGTTCTCTGCGCCGCATACCGCGCTCGTCAGCTCAACGACGGTCACGCACCGCGCGTTGATGCCAAAGACAAAAACACCGTGATCGCTCTGCGCGAAATTGCGCAGGGTAGTGTGTCGCGCGAAATGCTTGAACGCGTTTCCTAATTTCTAGCTTCACTCGGGCAACGGACAACCGTTGCGTTGCCCGCAAGCGAAACCAAGCGCTGCCTATCCTATAAGACTATTTGGGCAGCGCTTTTCTATTTTTAATCACTTTTCGGAAAAGGTCCTATGCTGTTTACTGCCCCTCAAACAGCCCCGGCAACGACTCTACCCGGCATCATTCGACCTCAACATCCTCATGTTGGCCAGTCCAATGAAGACGACTACGATGCAGCCTATCTGGACGCTCGTGCCGATGACATCGTCGGTCAGGAAGCCGACCTTCCTCTCTTTTCTCCAGTTGAGAAAGTCACCAAAGTCGTCACCTCTTCCGAACTACTCGCCCGTTGCAGTCAGTTTCTTTCTAAAGCGGACGTAGAACGCGTTCGTCAGGCATTCATGTACGCCGACGATGCGCATCTGGGGCAATTCCGTAAATCCGGCGAACCATACATCACGCATCCTCTGGCTGTGGCAAACATTCTGGCTGAGTGGCGTCTTGACTCCACCACCATTTGCGCAGGTCTCATGCATGACGTGCTTGAAGATACGCCTGTCGCCAAAATTGAAATGGTTGAGCGCTTCGGTGTGGAAGTAGCTGAACTCGTCGACGGCGTGAGCAAGCTTGACAAGTTGCGTTTTTCTTCCAACGAAATCGCGCAGGCTGAAAGCTTCCGCAAGATGTTGCTCGCCATGAGCCGCGATGTGCGCGTGATCTTCGTGAAGCTCGCCGACCGTCTGCACAACCTTCGCACGCTCGGCGTGATGCGCCCGGACAAACGTCGCCGCATCGCCAAAGAAACGCTGGAAATCTATGTGCCGATTGCGCACCGTCTAGGGCTCAATACCGTTTTCCGCGAACTGCAGGAGTTATCCTTCTTCAACCACTACCCGCGTCGTTACGAAATTCTTCGGGAAAACGTGATTCTCACACGCGGCAATCGTAAGGCTGTTCTAGAACGCATCCTGCGTGAAACGCGTTCAGCATTACCCAAATGCGGCATTGTGGCTCAAGTCCAGGGAAGAGATAAGACCATCTACGGTATATACAACCGCATGCGTGACACGCATGCTTCCTTCTCCGATGTTTTAGACATCTACGGCTTTCGTGTAATCGTTCGTACGCGCGAAGAGTGCTATCTCACTTTGTGCGCCTCACACCAGCTCTATAAACCTGTTCACAACCGCTTCAAAGACTTCATTGCGATCCCGAAAGCAAACGGTTACCGAAGTCTTCACACCACCGTCATCGGTCCCTACGGCACTCCTGTCGAGTACCAGATTCGTACGGAAGAAATGCACCGCATTGACGAGATGGGCATTCTTTCTCACTGGATCTACAACGACAGCATGGATACCAGCGGAATCCAGAACATGGTGAAATCCTGGCTGCAAAGTCTGATGGAAATTCAGCGCACCAGTGCTGACAGCAGTGAATTCCTTGAAAACATCAAGATCGACCTCTTCCCGGATCGCGTCTATGTCTTCACTCCGAGAAGCAAGATCGTGAGCTTGCCGCAAGGCTCTTGCCCTGTTGATTTTGCCTATCAGATTCACACCGATGTCGGCAACAAGGCCATCGGCTG
>UMFB01037645.1_pt1 | contig 19709 bp, 19 predicted proteins | sample 1964921 | NCBI WGS metagenome assembly UMFB01 (sample SAMEA4836037, study PRJEB28245) | human gut metagenome | biome: gut microbiome; material: fecal sample | place: Denmark | collected 2008
TACTTTGAAATTGACTATGAAGCTATGCTGCATGCGGATAACAGAGAAGTAAGCTATTTGATGAAGCTGATGGATAAGCCGGGTATCGGGCGTGCTGTGCAAAATGAATATCTTATGAATTCGGAAGCTGACGGACACAGCTTTGATCCCTATTGTATCCGCATAACCGCTAGAAGACTGACGCAGCGTTATCACCTTCCTGTGTTGATAACGGAAAACGGCTATGGAAGAGAAGATATACTGGAAGCGGACGGATCAATTCACGATTCCTAACGCATTGAGCATTTACGGGAAACAATTCGTCAAATGCGTATCGGCATCGAGGAAGGTGCAGATATCATGGGCTATTGTCCATGGTCTGCGATTGATCTGGTTTCAACAAGAGAAGGAATTTCAAAACGCTATGGCTTCGTTTATGTAGATCGTAATGAGGATGATAATGCCGCAAAAACAGCAGAGATGAAACGTTATCGAAAGGACAGCTTCTACTGGTATCAACAGGTGATAGCGTCCAATGGCGCAAAGCTAGAGGAATGAAAGGATGATAAAACGTTATGAATAACTTTCCAAAGAATTTTTTATGGGGCGGTGCAACTGCTGCCAATCAATGCGAGGGGGGATGGAATGCGGGAGGACGTGGACCTGCAAGAACCGATATCACGACAGCAGGTACGGCTGATACGGCGAGAATGCTGACCTATCGCATGCCGGATGGAACGACGGGTGCTGTTTCTCAGTTTGAAGGTATTCCTGAGGGAGGAAAAGGTGCAGTTCTGGATGGCTATTATTATCCCAATCAGGAGGGGATAGATTTCTACCATCGCTACAAAGAGGATATTGCATTGTTTGCTGAAATGGGCTTTAAAATGTTTCGGATGTCAATTTCCTGGTCAAGGATCTTTCCGCAGGGAATTGAACATGAACCAAATCAGGATGGCTTGGATTTCTACAGAAACGTGTTCATGGAATTGAAGAAATTTCATATTGAACCCTTAGTAACGATTTCACATTATGATACACCGCTTTATTTGGAAGAGGAAGAAGGCGGCTGGAATGAACGCAAAATGATTGCTTATTTTGATCGCTATACAGAAGTCATTTTTAAGGAATATAAGGGGTTGGTTAAATACTGGCTTACATTTAATGAAATCAATTGCCTGATTATGATGAAAGACTGGATGCCGAATGCAACCAGAGAAATGGTATCCTCTTATTATCAGCAGCTGCACTATCAGTTCGTCGCAAGTGCAAGAGCTGTGCAAAGAGCGCACGAGACTGACCCGGATTATCAGGTGGGATGTATGCTGGCAGGGATGTGTAATTATCCGTTGACCTGCGATCCGAAGGATATCCTGAAAACACAAAAAAAGATGCAGGATGCGTTTTATTATTGCGGTGATGTTATGGTACGGGGGAAATATCCGGCCTATGCAAAACGAATCTGGAAAGAAGACTATGTCGAACTTGATTGTACATTGAAGGATATGCAGCAGCTGGAAAAGGGAACCGTTGATTTCTTTACCTTTTCCTATTATGGAACAAGCTGCGTAACGACGCATGAGGGCGTAGAAAAGGATGGGGCAGGCAATCTCAGCCTCGGTGTAAAAAATAAGTATATTCAATATACTGACTGGGGTTGGGGGATGGATCCGGACGGCTTACAGTATTTCCTCAATGATATTTATGACCGTTATGAAATTCCTGTTATGGTTGTAGAAAATGGCTTAGGGGCAATTGACACGCTGGAGGAGGATGGAAGTATCCATGATCCGTATCGCATAGACTATTTGCGCGAGCATATCAGAGCTATGCATGCAGCACTGAAGGATGGCGTGGATTTAAGAGGCTATACTCCATGGGGGTGTATTGATTTGATTAGTGCTTCCACAGGTGAAATGAAGAAACGCTATGGGTTTATCTATGTAGATCTGGATAACGAAGGAAATGGTACTAAGAATCGATACAAGAAGGATTCCTTCTACTGGTACAAAAAAGTGATAGCATCCAACGGTGAGGATTTGGAATAGCAACGAATCTTTCAGCTTGAAGTAGGATTAAAAGACCTGTTTATAAAGAACGATATGCGTTTACTATAAACAGGTCTTTTTCATATGTATTCCTGCAAAAACGACAAAAAGGAAAAACTACCTCATTTATATTCCCCATATTTTTTTGAGGGAATAAAGGGTTCATGGTATTCTTAACTTGTAAATAAGGAGGGATATGATTGTATACAGCAGGAATTGATATCGGAGGAACAAATACAAGAATCGCACTGATTGATGAAGCATATGAGATTATTCAAAGAATACAGTTTCCTACAGATGTAAATAATCCACACGCAACACTTCAAAAAATTCAGGAGACGGTGCAGAGCTTTTCCGTGGCTATCGCAGGAGTCGGTTTATCCTGTCCGGGTCCATTGGATTTGAAGCAGGGAATTATTCTGGACACTCCCAATTTAAAAGGAGGCTGGCATGGTCTTGCGGTAAGCAAAGAGCTGAGTGCACGTTTAAAGGTACCGGTTTTTCTGGAAAATGATGCAAATCTCGCATGTCTTGCGGAAGCTGTTCTGGGTCAGGGGAAAGACTACTCCTATGTGCAGTTTCTGACCATTTCCACAGGACTTGGGTCAGGACTTGTCATTGATAAAAAGATCTATCAGGGAGCGCATGGCTTTGCACATGAAATCGCGAATATTCCGTTATGGAGAAACGGTCCCAGCCATGGTTCCATTTATCCCGGCGGTGTGGAAGCTATCTGCAGCGGTACAGCGATTACAACACGCGCAAAAAAAGCCGGTTTGGATGTTGAGCATGCCGGCGATGTATATTCACTTGCCTGTTCGCAAAATCAGACAGCGATTGACATTATGGAGGATGCCAAGGAATATCTTGCAAATACGATTGCCATAATCTATGCGTTTGTCGATCCGGAAATCGTCATTCTTGGCGGCAGTGTCGCAATCAAGATACCGGGGTTTGTAGAGGATGTGGAACAGAGAGTGAAAACAAAGGTGTATCCGAATATTCAGCCGTTGGTGAAGGTTGTAAAAACAAACCTGAGTGAAGACAGCGGATTGCTCGGAGCAGCCTGTCTTGCGTTTCTTCAAGTGTAGAAACTGCAGATACAGGAGGTGTCTATGAAGTCTGAAAAAGAAAATTACTATATTAAGGAAATACTGAAGATACTGGTACAGGGCGATATCGTCGCAACAGGTAAAATAGCTTCCATGATTGCTCTTTCGGAAAAGGCAACCAGAAATAAGCTGGAGCACCTGCAAAACTATTTACAGGAGAATCAGCTAGGCTCCATTGAAAAGAAGCCGCGTGTCGGAATCTGGCTGAATATGGACGAGCAGCAGAAGGAAAAAATGCTGCGGCTGCTGGATGGTGCCGAGCACTTCAGTGTAGGCTATGATGCAACACAGCGGGTAAGAGAAACACTGCAGATATTCTTTCGTATGATGCCCAGAGAAACCATCACAACACAGAAGCTGGCAGAGGAGCTGTATCTCAGTCCGCCAACCGTATTGAAGGTGATGAAAGACTGTGAAAAATGGCTTGCTCCGTATGGCATTGAAATCAACAACGAACGAAGCCGCGGCTGTTCACTGAAATATGATGAAACAAGCTATCGAATCGCATTAAAGGACTATATCATGCTGGATCATGATCTGGATGAAACACGCAGACAGACACAGGACTTTTTCTCCAGTATCGATATCGATTTAATAAAGAAAGCGATTATTGAAACGGAGAACGAATGGAATTATCGTTTCACAGATACTTCCTTTTACGAAATACTCATTTACTGCTGTCTGGCATATCAGCGTAAGGATTTCAGTACACCGCTTCGCATCGCACAGGAGGATCAGGAAATCCTGGAACGCTACAACGAATATCCGTTTACCATCGCTATCTTCAAAAAGCTGCATGAGAAGATGCATGTGATCTTCTCCAACGAGGATGTCATGTTTCTGGCAACGCAGATTTTATGCTCGAAATTCATCGGCATCAACAATGCGGTGGATATGATTTCCAATATCTCAAAATATGATCAGAAAATACTGAATTTTATTGATGAGATGCTGGTTACGATTGGAAATATTCTGGAAGTGGATCTGACAAATGACAGCAAGCTGCGGGAAAGTCTCATCTTCCATATGCGACCAACCATATTCCGTCTGCGTTACGGCTCTCCACAAAGCAATTCGCTTGTGAATTTCATCAAAACCGAATACAAGACGGTCTTCCGTGCGGCCTGGTCGATATCCATGATGTTTGAGAACACCTTCGGTCTGCAGATTACAGAGGATGAGCTCGGCTATATCGTGCTGTATATACAATCAGCACTGGAAAGACGAAATCAGCGCTACAGTGCCATTCTGCTTGCGGAAAGCAATCTGGGACACGCACAGCTGCTAAGCGAGCGGATTCGCAAAACCGTACCGGAAATCAGCAGTCTGAAGGTTATCAGTCATCATGATTTCAAGCTGTATGAGCATCCGGATGAGGATATCATCATAAGCTCCAAGCTGTTAAAGGAAACAGACAGACGCATTATCGTCATACCGAACCTGTTAAGTGATACGGGGATCGGGATGCTTCGCAGCTTCATGGATAATCTGAATCTTCGGGTATCGGAGGAAATCAATCCATTTGAGCCGATCTGCTTTCAGCTGTTCTCTCCTGAGCTGATGTTCATCAATACGTCATTTGATACGAAGGAAGAGCTGTTGAAGTACATGTGTGAGCGCATGGAGCTGAAGGGCTATGTGACAGGAAAATTCTATGATTCCGTCATGGAGCGGGAAAAAGCGACAACGACGAGTATCGGAAACCGTGTGGCACTTCCCCATGGAGCCATGAGTGAAGTGAATGAATCCCATGTCGCGATTGCAGTATTACCGGAACCGATTGTCTGGGATGATGACCGGGTGGATGTGATCTTCCTGCTGGGCTTTAAAATGTCCACACATGAGGAAATCCGAAGAATACAGTCATTCTATAAGCAGTATATATCGCTGATAGAGACAGATGAAAAGGTGAAAATCATACGCAGTAAAAAATCGAATCTGGAGCTGTATCGCTATCTGATACAGTAGTCGACAGAAGTATACGCGATAAACATGAAGATTTGCAATGTTATATCATAAAAAAATACGAGGAGGAACATGATATGCAACTAATAGATGTATTGGATGAGAGAATCATCGACTTAAACGCAGAGGCGGCAAATAAGGAAGAGGTATTAACATTACTCGCAGGAAAGCTGAAGGATGCAGGCTATATCGCAGATGTGGAGGCCTTCAAGAAGGATATCTATCTGCGCGAGAGTGAAGGAACAACAGGAATCGGCAATTATATCGCTATTCCGCACGGAAAAAGTGATTCTGTGACACAGGTCGGTATCGCAATTGCAAAGCTGAAGCATGAAATTGAATGGGAGACACTGGATGATAAGGGCGTCCGTCTGGTTTTCCTGTTTGCGGTAAGCAATGATCATGAGTATGCACGCAACCACATGCTGCTGCTGGCGGATATTGCCAGAAAGCTGGGGAATGATGAGGCAGTCGAACGTCTGCTGCAGGTAGAGAATGTAGAAGAATTAAAGGAGATATTTGCAGGAAAATAAAAAGTACCACATTTATCTTCCCATCTGTTTCAAAGGAAAGAAAAAAAGGGCAGTATTAAAAATACCACAATGAATCGGAAGGAATGTCGGAAACATTTTATAATATAGACAGTTAAAGAAAGGAGGACGTACAAATGAATATCGTTGCAGTTGCAGCTTGTACATCCGGAATCGCTCATACGTATATCGCAAAAGAAAAGCTCATTCGAGCTGCGGAAGGTATGGGACACACAATCCATGTGGAAACACAGGGAACGATCGGTACTGAGGATGAATTAACAGCGGAACAGATCAAAGCCGCAGATGTTGTCATTCTTGCCATTGACATCGCCATTACAGGTACGGAGCGCTTTGAGGGGAAAAAGACAGTAAAGGTTCCTACCAATGTGTGTGTGAAGGCACCGAAGCAGCTGATTCAAAAAATTGAAGCAGAATTAAACAAATAAAGAAAGAGAGGAAAAAGGATTATGAAAAAATTTGGTGCTGAGCTGAAACGCCATGCCCTCACCGCCATCTCCTATATGCTGCCGCTGGTAGTTGCTTCCGGTCTGCTGATCGCTATCGGAAATCTGATGGGTGGAGAGGTAGTTACAGATTTAAGCAAGATGACGATTCCTAGTGCATTGACATCACTCGGTGTATTGGGAATGGGTCTTCTTCCATCATTTATCGCAGGTTATATTTCTTATTCAATCGCAGATCGTCCGGGTATTGCTCCAGGTTTCCTGATGGGGCAGATTGCTTCCTTCCTGGGTGCCGGCTTCCTGGGCGGTATGGTCGGAGGCTACATTGTCGGTTATATCGCATTGTTCATCAGAAAGCATCTGAAGGTTCCACACTGGGCAGAGGCACTGATGCCGATGATGATCATTCCAACATTATCTTCCATCATTGCAGGATTACTGATGTACTTTGTAATCGGTACACCAATCGTATGGTTAACAGAAGGTCTGACAAACTTCATCACAGGTTTGGATCAGAGCTCCAAGGTTCTGTACGGCTTTATCATCGGTGCCCTTGGATGTCTGGACTTCGGCGGTCCGATCAGCAAGGTTCCGAATCTTATTTGCGACGGGTTACTGCTGGAAGGAATTCTGGAGCCGGAAGCAATCAAGGTGCTTGCCGCCATGGTTCCGCCACTTGGAATCACCTTATCCCTTGTTATCTCTAAATTCATCAAAAAACGCATCTATACATCGACTGAGGTTGAAAACATCAAGGTTGCCTTCCCGATGGGACTGTGCATGATTTCCGAGGGTGTTATCCCGATTGCTATGAATGACCTGATTCGTACGGTTATCTGTACCTCCATCGGCTGTGGTGTTACAGGCGCTATCAGCTTTACTCTGGGTGTGGGAAGTGCCGTGCCATCCGGCGGTGTCTTCGTTATCCCGGCCATGACCAATCCATTCGCAGCCCTGCTCGCACTGCTGGCCGGTACGTGTGTGACAGCTGTTCTGCTGGTACTTATCAAAAAGAAGAGAACAGACGCTGATGAAGTTCAGGTGGAAGAGGTCGAAGAGGAAATGGATCTTTCCGGCATCACATTCTCATAAAAAGAAAGAGGGATCGCAATGTATGTATCAATGAAAGGCATGCTGCAAAGAGCCAACGAAGGAAATTATGCAGTCATGGCAATCAACTGCTTTAATATAGAAACAGCAAGAGCTGTCATAAGTGCAGCGCAGGATTTAAGAGCTCCCATCATTGTGAATATCGTTCAGGAGCATATGGTGAATCACTGTGACAGCGAGCTGATTGCACCGATCGTAAAGCTGCTGGCACAGCGGGCCAGTGTTGAAGTTGCATTAAATTTCGACCATGGGGAAGAAATCGGATATTTGAAAAAAGCACTTCATGACGGATATTCCAGTGTCATGGTGGACGCCTCCCGCTATGATCTGGAAGGCAATATCAAAATGACAAAGGAAATTGTAGAATTTGCCAGACAGTTTGATGCATCTGTTGAAGGGGAAATCGGATGCATGGGTGGTAGTGAAGGCGGCAATTATACAAATGATGCCATGAAGACAGACCCGCAGCAGGCATTGCGCTTTGCGAAGGAAACCGGCATTGATGCGCTGGCAATCTCCTTTGGCTCCTCTCATGGCAACTATCCGGAAGGCTATGTTCCAGAATTTGACTTTGAACGTCTAAAGGAAATCAAGGAGCTTACCAAAATGCCGCTGGTTCTGCATGGAGGTTCCGGCTCCGGGGATAAAAACATAGAAAATTGTGTAAAATACGGTATTAACAAAATCAATGTCGGCTGTGATTTCATGAATGCCAATGTTGACAGTATCAAAAAGCATCTGGAAAAAGATCCGAACATCAATTACTGGGTCATGATGCATCAGGTTGAAATTGATAGTCGCGAGATTATCAGGCATTACATCAGATTATCAAAATCGGAAGGAAAATCCCTGTAAGGGAAGAAGGAGCTAAACTTATGTTAATGAATATGAAGGATTTACTTGCAGTTGCACAGAAAAATCATTTTGCAATACCTGCATTCAACATCGGAAGCGATCAGCTGTTAAAGGTTGTTATGAAAAAAGTAAAGGAATTAAATTCACCGGTTATTCTGGAAATGAGTCCGGATGAATTTAACTTTGTAGGAGATGCACAGATTCAGGCTATGATTTATGAAGCAGCACAGACCGATGTGCCTGTATGTATCCATCTGGATCACGGGGATTCCTATGAAACAGCAGTACGCGCCATCCGTGCAGGTATGACATCTGTTATGATTGATGCATCCACACTGCCTTATGAGGAAAATGTTGCAGTTACGAAAAAAGTAGTGGAAACCGCACATATCGCCAATGTATCCGTTGAGTCAGAATTAGGAACCATCGGTACAACCGGTAATTCAATTGAGGGCGGAACACAGGGTGTTATCTATACGGTTCCTGAAGAAGCAAAGCAGTTCATTGAGGACACAGGAATTGATACCTTTGCCGTAGCTATCGGTACAGCTCACGGAATTTATCCAAAGGATATGAAACCGGAGCTGCGTATTGATATTCTGAAAGACATTACCAGCAAGGTGGATGTACCACTGGTACTGCACGGCGGATCCAGCAATAAAGACGAAGAGATTGCAGCAGCAGTTGATAATGGCATTTGTAAAATCAATATCTCCAGTGATATCAAGGTTGCATTCTATACACAGTGCCGCAAGACTCTGAATGAAAATCCAGGTTATCGTGAACCTCTGGAAATCTATCCGGAAGCAATGGAAGTATGTGGAAAAGTCGTTGAGGAAAAGATTCGTCTGTTCAAATCGAATGACAAAGTGAAATATTACTACTAAGATCAAAAATAATTTCTTATAAAGATGAAAAGGGATTGGTTCAAGCGATGGAACCAGTCCTTTTCATATAATAAAGCAACAGGAAAGAGAATGGTGATGACAGGACTCTTTCATGGGTATACTTGAAAAGGAGCTTTTCATACGGATTTTTTATATTTGAAAAAAGAAGAAATTAGTGTTATTATGAAGTTGAACTTAAAATATGTGCGAAACGAGGTGACTGTTCATGTTGAAAAGGGCTATAAAACCACATGTAGTAAAAGCTTTGGATATGTATCCTGTTGTAATTTTAACCGGATCAAGGCAGGTGGGGAAATCTACACTTGCTTATGAGTTCGTGAAAGAAAAGGGCTTTGCGTACGTGTCACTTGATAATATTGATCAAAGAAAGCTTGCAATTTCTGATCCTAAGTATTTCCTACAGCAGTTTGACACGCCGCTGATCATAGATGAAGTGCAGTATGCTCCGGTTTTATTTGAAGTGATAGAAGAAATTGTAAACAGAAAGAGACTGGAAACTGGTAATGCCAATGGAATGTATCTGTTAACAGGATCACAGGCGTTTCATTTAATGAAAAATGTAACACAGTCCCTTGCAGGAAGAGCCAGTGTTATTCAAATGGTGCCTCTGGGGCTGGATGAAATTCTGGGTAGAGAAACTTTACCGTTTGTACCTTCAAAAGATCGCATAGCAATGTATCAGAAAAGTATAAAAATAAGTGTAAAAGATGTATTTGAACTGATTACAAAGGGTATGTATCCGGAATTATATCGGACAGATCAAGCGGTGCCTGACTATTATGAGAATTATGTGAATACGTACATTGACAGAGATATCAGTGAACTGATACACCTAAAGGATAAGCTGAAATTTCATGATTTCCTTCAATATCTTGCTGCTCTTACAGGTCAGCAGATCAATGCTTCTGACCTGAGCAGAAAACTGCAAGTAAGCAGTAACACGATACAGCATTGGCTTTCTATATTGGAATCTACCGGTTTGATATATTTTCTACAACCGTATAATGATATATCCATAACGAAGCGTGTTGTAAAATCAAGTAAGGTGTATTTCAGTGACACAGGTCTTGCAGCTTACCTGATAAAGATGAATTATCCCGAAACTCTGCGTATTTCCAATTTATCCGGTGCTTTTTTTGAAACATTTGTAGTGAATGAAATAAGAAAAACCTTTTTAAATAATAAGGAGCCGTTTCATGCATATTATTATCGGGATAGTAAACAAAATGAAATTGACCTTGTCCTTCTTTATAAAGGAAGGCTTTCACTCATAGAAATAAAACAGGGTGTTTCTTTTCAAGCAAGTGATGCAAAGGGATTTGATCAGTTGAAATCGTCGCTATATCAGATTGAAAATCGTATTATTCTGTGTAATACTCTGGAGAATTATCCAATCAATAGGGATGTTCAAGCGGTAGCTTTAAACAGCATATAAGCCTGTTGATTATAGATTAAGTATGATAAGACTTTCACCTGTGATAATCGAACCAGAAGTGAATATAAAGATATGAACAGATTACCCACAAGAATAAAAGCACGCAGGAACTCCAAAGAGTCAAGGCGTGCTTTTCTCATAAATATCATTTGCATGAACAGGTTTTCGTTTAGGAATGCGGTGTATTTTGCTGAAATTGGTACAGCACAACAGCAAGCTTCAGCAGCACATAATCATGAAGGCTTCTCGGATCCAGACCGGTCTGCTTGCGTATTTGCAGAAGCTTATACTGAAAGGAGTTCCGATGCATATTGCAGGCTTTTGCACAATGAAGAATGCTGCCGTTATGCTCCTCGTACAGGGATAAAACCATCATGATTTCCGCAATTCGCTCAGCACTGCAATCCTTGAATAGATGCTTCAGGAAATATGCTCTCTCCAACTCATCGATATGCGGCAGCAGCATACCGACCCCGATATCCTCATAACAGGAAACCCTGTGCCCGCTGATCCCGCTGCCCCAGAGGGCAGCTGTTTTTGCTCTGCTATACGAAAGCGGCAAATCGCTGATTTTCTCAGTCACAGTGCCGATTCCCCAGAAAATCGCATGCGGACATATTTCCCGGATACTGCCAATCCACTGCTGGATATACATCCTGTTCTGTGCAGGGATAATGAAAATCAGCTCCTGCACATACAACGCCTTTTTCTCAATATAGGTGGAAAAGGGAACAGCCTCCAGCAGACGGTGTATACGGTCGATCTGCTCATCCTTCAGCTGTCCGTCAATCTTTGCACATACAATCAGTCTTGGACTCCTTTGTGTCAGATTGTCATTTTGAAATAAGGATTCATTCTCAAAATTCCCGCTCAGCACCCGCTCAATCAGAATCCTGTCACTGGAACGCTTCTGATGACGGATGTCACGATAATATGCATCCTTGACAAGAATCTGTGTCATCTTCTGCAGGATTTTCGCATAGCCGATAACATCCTGTTCCTCACCTGTAATGCCAATCACACCGATAATTTCATCATCAAAGAATACCGGCATATTGATTCCCTTACGTGCACCGTAATATTGTGTATCGTTTTGCACGCTCAGCTGCTCGCGGTTTCGAATAACACTGAGCGCGCCGGTATGCAGACGATGCATACGCTTTGGATCTGTGCTGGCGATAATCAGACCGTCCGCATTTATGAAATTGATTTCCTCAGGGATGACTTCATGGATATTATCAACGATAATCTTTGCTAGCTCTTCAGAAATTTTCATAAGTTCTCCTGTTCTATATCACAAAAATATGTAATAAAATCATGGTTATATTTGTATTATAACACATATGATTATTCCTATCTGCATATTAGAATTATATTGTAAGGGGAAAGGAGATGAACATGAACGTTCTAATAGCGATGGATTCATTCAAAGGCGCGCTGTCCTCTGAACGAGCAGGAAAGGCTCTGGAAAGAGGAATCTTGCGGACAAGCGGACATCAGACGACGGTTTGCAGTGTAGCGGATGGAGGAGAGGGCAGCGTCCATGCACTGGCAGCCTGTGTAAAGGGGGAATACAGGACTTGGCAATGCCGGGATGCCTTTCATCAACGAATAACCGTGCGCACACTGCTGTTTAAAGAGGGGGAAAGCCTGTGCTGTGCTGTGGAGGCCGCGGATATCTTCGGGCTGCATAACTGCGAGGTTTCCAGTGCCACTGCTGCCACTGCATCAACCTATGGACTCGGTGAGCTTCTTAATCAGCTGCACGGCCATGCGATTCACAAGGTACTGCTGTTTCTCGGCGGAACAATCACAACCGATGGTGGTCTTGGTGTTATGCAGGGACTGGGCATCAGGCTGTATGACCAAATGGGAAATGTGCTGCCTGACGATTGCAATCCTCTGTTTGCATTTGATCACTGGGATGAAGAAGCCTTTCAGACCGTAAGAAAGAAGCTCGGTGATATGAAGCTTCTTGTAGGCTGTGATGTTTGTGCACCACTGTATGGAAAAGAGGGCTGTGTGCTTACCTATTCTGCACAGAAGGGGGCAAATGCCATGCAGATGAACAAGCTGGAACAGCAGCTTCATCTACTGGAGCAGCGAAGCGCAAGAAATCTTATGCAGGAAGGCTGCGGTGCAGGTGGCGGCTGTGCTGCAGGGCTGTACATACTCGGTGCGGAATTAACCTTTGGCTATGAGCTGATCAACCGTTATGTCCGTCTGGAGCAAAGACTGCATACAGCAGATCTGGTGATTACGGGAGAGGGACAGATGAATCATCAGACCCTGCAGGGAAAGCTTCCGATACGTATTGCGCAGGCAGCGAAGAAGGAAGGCATTCCTGTGCTTGCCGTATGCGGGCAGAGGGAAGTGGATTGTATAGCACTTACTACATATTTCCAAGGCATTTTCACCATACAGCAGGGAATCTATCCACTCCATGAGGCACTGGCACATACAGAGGAATATCTGGAGGAAACCGGTTACCAGCTGATGCGTCTGATTACCATGACAGCAGGGATATCGCACACAGTGTTAAAGAATCAAAAAGTAACGATAGCAGAAGAGCTCTGCAGGAAAGGAAAAACAATATGATAAATCAGTTAAGAAAGAAATTAATGGAAAAAGAAGTTATCGTCGCAACCCGTATCGATTTTACATGGCCGCAGCTTATTGAAATCATCGGCAGCAACGAGCTGTATGATTATGTGGAATTCCTGGCGGAATATGCCCCATTTGACCATTACGACCTGGAGAACATGGCACGCGCAGCAGAGCTGCACAATATTTCCATGATTATAAAGCCGGACTATCACAATCGTATATATGTGGCGCAAAAGGCTATGGCATCCGGTTTTGAGGGAATCCTGTTCACCGATCATACAACAGCGGCAGAGGTGAGAGAGACCATCCGGCAAATTACACCGGCTACACCGGATGGAGGCGCTCTTGGCTTTGTGAACAGACGCTGGATACGCAATGCCAATCTGTCCAGTCAGATGGATTACGCACGGGATGTTTGTGATATCGTTAAGGGCTTTATGATAGAAAAGGTTGAGGCAGTACACAATCTGGAAGAGATTTGTCAGGTGGAGGAGGTCGATTTCCTGCAGTTCGGTCCTGCTGATTTCTCCATGAATTCCGGGTTTGACAAAAGCGTACATCCGGATGAGGTCAAAGAGGTTGAAAAATATGTAATCGAAACAGCACTTCGATATGGAAAACGCATCCGTGTAGAAATACGGAATGCAGCGGATGCGGCCTATTATTATGAGCTTGGCGTTCGTGATTTTGCACTGGGAACAGATTTGCGTATCCTTAAGGATTTTTATAAAAATGAAGGAGATCAGCTAAAGGAAATCATCATGGGCTGACAGCCGTGCTCGTTTAAGAGCAACTAAGAACATAGAGCGAGTACATAGAACCAAATATGGAAACCAGGAAACGCAACAATCAAAGTACCGTGAGGAGGAATGAACTTATTATGCGTGTAAGCTATGATACAATGCTGCAGGAATTCAAACGTGTGTTAATGAAGAAGGGGTTTCAGGAGGACAGAGCAGAGGCTGCTGCGGCAATCTTTGCACAGAATAGTCTGGCAGGGGTCTATTCGCATGGACTGAATCGGTGGAGTATTTGGAGAAGGGAGAAATAGATTCTGATATCAAGGCAACCTGTGAGCTACAGCTTGAAGCGTATGAACGCTGGAACGGACATCGCGGTTTTGGTCCCCTGAATGCCAGACAGGCTATGGAAAGAGCCTGTGAGCTGGCAAAGCAGTATGGCATTGGTATGGTAGCACTGGCCAATAACAATCACTGGATGCGTGGTGGGAGCTATGGGCTTCAGGCAGCGGATGCCGGGTGCATCGGTATCTGCTGGTCAAATACAAAGCCGAATATGCCTGCATGGGGTGGTGAGAATCAGAGAATCGGAAATAATCCACTGGTATTTGCAATTCCGCGCAGCAATGGGCAGCACGTTGTAATCGATTGTGCAATGTCTCAGTTCTCCTGTGGAAAGATAGAGGATTACAGGCTGAAGGGCTTGCAGCTTCCGGTACCTGGCGGATATGATACCAGCGGACAGATTACAAGGGATCCCGGTGAAATATACAAAACAAAAAGAGTGCTGCCCATGGGCTTCTGGAAGGGGAGCGGGATTTCGATTGCACTGGATATGATCGCAAGTGTGCTGACAGCCGAGAATGCGGTGCATACAATCGGGACCTTTGAAGATGAGATAGGACTATCTCAGATGATGATTGCCATAGACCCATCGAAGGCAAATACTGAAGAGCAGACCGATGCCATTGTGGATGGTATCCTCGCTTATATCAAGGCATCCAAGCCGATCGATGAAGCAAGGCCTGTTTTATATCCGGGTGAACCGGAATGGCGAACAATGGAGGAGCATAGGAAAAACGGGATTCCTGTTATTGAAGAAAAATGGAATAAGGTTCTTGCAATGTGATGTGAGAGAAGCTTCTTTAGGTCCAATCGTTGTGTGATGGGCCTTTTTCCATACTGTAAAGTGAGTATGATATCTTTGCTGATAGGAAATAAATATACACTATGAAGGATGCTTTGTATAGACAATTGCTACTCAAGATATATTATCCTGTAAGGTACATACAAATACTGATTTATTTGTTATAATAGGATTAACATACAATGAGGTGAGGTAAATGAAAGAGAGTAAGCCTAAATATTTGGAAATTGCAGATGCGATTCATCAGGAAATACGACAGGAAATATATAAGCAGGGAGATAAACTGCCCGTTGAGCGGGAGCTGCAGGAGCGCTTTGGCGCAAGCAGAATGACCATCCGACATGCCCTGCAAAAGCTGGAGCAGCAGGGAGTGGTACGCATTGATCGTGGCCGTGGTGCGTTTGTAATGGATTTGATGATTCAAAGAAGCAAGGAAATACTGGGCGTTACAGAACTCATGGAGCGAAAAGGATTGAAATGCCATAGTAAGGTGCTGCATCTGGAAAGGATAAAACCGGATGAGCATATACGTGAGGCAATGAATCTGAAGGAAACGGATGAAGTCTATTTTCTGCATAGGATCCGTTATGCGAATGATGAAGCAATCACTGTAGAATATGCGCATATCAATGCATTATACTGTCCGGGTCTTGAAATGTTCAACTTTGAAAGCTTTTCTTTATATGATGTTTTCTATGAGCATTATCACCTGGATTTATCATGGGCAAGAGATGACATTCGGGCAGACAGCATTCGCGGTGAAGACGCACATATTCTGTTGCAGGCAAAGTCAGGTCCTGCTCTGATTGTTTATAATACGGCGTATGATTTGAATAATAATCCAATCGAATATACAAAAACCATTTACAACTATAAGATGTTTACTTATACGGTTGTAAGTACGGAAACTTCAAAAAAATATAAAAACAAATAGGCTGAAAGACACTGTACAGTGTCTTTTTATCGAAGGGGTATGTGTATGAAAAGTACAGAGGAGCAATTGCGAAAGCGGGGAAAGGCATCATCGGATGATATAGAAGAGCTGTCATCCTTGGAAGTGAAGAAGCGTATACTTTTGCTATCACATGAAGCGGCATGGATAAGAAGTGCTGCAGCAATCAGCCTGAAAAAAGATGTGGAGCAGGCTGCTGATGAGCTTCTTCAGCAGCTGGAAAAGGAGAAGTGCTTATACACGCGGATAGCAATTTGTGAAACGCTTGAGGCAGGTGATCAAAGAACAGCTGAAAAAATGGCTCTGTATCTGGGAAGGATAGGGACAAACCAGTATAAAACAGTTCCCGAGACAGTATCCGCAAAAAAATCCTATCCACTTCCGCGGGATATTATAGCGCGCTGTATGGGAAAAATGAATCCATGTACAGCCTCTGTTTTAGTAGCTGTTACAGAAGGTGACGATAAAGCAAAAGTAAGTGAGGCTTTGGACGCTATAGGGTTTATGGCCTTTTATCACCCGGATGTCGCTTCACCACAAATCTGTGATTCACTTTTGCAGCTGGCTGAAAAATGGAAGAAAGACTCTTTGATTCTGTGGAAGCTGCTTCTTTGCATGTCTGCCTTTTCCTGTGAAAAAAGTGAAGCGTTTGTTCAGGCATATGCAGAAAAAAACGGCATTTTGAAAAAACAGGCGGAGCGGTCACGAAAAATCATAGAGGAAAGAAGGAGGAGTGTGAAATGACGCAAAATATTTTCGATAATGATGAATTTTTTTCTGCGTACATGGATTTACGTCTGCATAGGAAAAACTATAATGATTTTATGGAGCAGCCAAAGATGCAGAAGCTGATGCCGGATAGTAAAGGTAAGGCGATATTGGATATCGGATGTGGTTATGGGCATAACTGTCTTCATTTTGCAGAAAACGGCGCTGCACATGTAACCGGGATCGATATCTCAGAAAAAATGCTGAAAGAAGCAAGAAGAAACTATGCACATCCTGTAATTACATATATGCGAATGGATATGGCGGAGCTTGGCACCTTAAACAATAGCTATGATCTTGTGTACAGCTCTCTAGCCTTTCATTATGCTGAAGATTTCCCTGCCCTGGTACATGATATTTATAAGCTGTTACGACCGGGTGGCATCCTTCTGTTTTCACAGGAGCATCCAATTATAACTGCGACCTATGATGGAAAGGGTCACTATAATCACGATGAGCATGGAGATTGTATTTCCTATACCTTTTCTGATTATGGAAGGGAAGGAAAGAGAAGTGGCTTCTGGTATGTCGACAATGTGGAAAACTATCATCGCATGATGGGAACCATCATCACCACGCTTGCACACACTGGTTTTTTTGTAGAAGATATGGTGGAAACGCTGCCGGATGAACATGCGCTGCAGGAATGTCCGGGTATGATAAAAGAGTTTATCAAACCAAGCTTTCTGATTGTTCGGGCGAGAAAAATGACAAGAGAAATGTGAAAGGCAATGTGAGGATAAAGAAATGATTGCTTACGACGCCTGATAAAATGACTTGAGCTGGGCATGACTGCGATGAATTGCAGTGATAAAAAATTATAATAAAGGAACGCGCATAGGAAATATAAGCGGAGACGGACTGCATAAAATTATTTTATATTATATATGATTTCTAGTTGCTGCTGTATGAAATGGTATGTTTCCAGCTATGGTTATCAAAGTAATTTCTATGAATAAACTTTCTTACAGGTGATTGCGAAAACCGTAATTTATAAATGTAAGCGATTTCATTTTTCTGATGAAAATGGTTGAAAGTATAAGGAACAACACTGTAGAAAAGAAACAGCAAAAAACGAACAGGTATGTGAACATACATTTAGAAAAAGAACATGAAGCAGGCTCTGTTTCACTCTCGGATATTGTAAAAAAGGTAATTCTAATAGTGACTGATAGCCTAGAATTACCTTATTCCGATTTTGAACGTAAGCATACTCTCCTGTTCTTTTTTGTATCGTGCGAAAAACGCATACCTCATTCAGCAGACTGCTGGTTTTCCTGCTGTATAAGCGCCAGATAATCACCATATCCCTTTTCCTCCATCTCAGAGATGGGAATAAACATCAATGCCGCACTGTTGATACAGTAACGCATCCCACCGCAATGCTGCGGACCATCATCAAACACATGTCCCAAATGCGCGTCGGAATGTGCACTGCGTACCTCTGTTCGACGCATACCTCCACTTATATCACTTTTTTCTTTTATCAGGTCTTTCTGAATCGGTCTGGTAAAGCTAGGCCATCCGCAACCGGAAACAAACTTATCCGTAGAAAGAAATAGCGGTTCTCCACTGACAATATCGACATAGATTCCTTTTTCAAAGGTGTCCCAGTAAGCATTTCGATAAGGTCGCTCTGTCGCGTTTTCCTGTGTTACTGCAAATTGCTCTGCACTCAGTCTCTGCTTTAGCTCCTGCTTCTCCGGCAACGGGAAACGGTGGGGCTCTGCCGCTTCCTTCCTTTCAAATTTCCAGGCGGGTATATGACAGTAACCATCCGGATGCTTATCCAGATAATCCTGATGACAGGTCTCTGCGGAATAGAAATTTTCAAGAGACTGATATTCAACAGCAAGCGGCTGATCATAGGATTTCTGAAGCTTGTCCAAAGACTGCTGTATAACATCGGCATCCTTTGGATTGGTATAATAAATACCGGTGCGATACTGAGAGCCGGTATCATTTCCCTGACGATTTACGGATACCGGGTCGATGATGGTGTAAAACTGATTCAAAAGCTCCTCCAGCGTAAGCACGTTTTTATCATACAGGACATGTACACACTCTGCAAAGCCCGTATCCTTTGTACAGACATCCTCATAGCTTGGATTATCACTCGTTCCGTTCGCATATCCGCACTCCGTAAAGCGGACGCCTTCAAGGGAGGATAAGAATTTCTGTACACCCCAGAAGCACCCGCCGGCCAGAAATATCTCTGCTTCTTCATCATGCTGTATATCTGCCTGAATATTTACCTTCTGAACCGGCTGTTCGCTTTTTCTTGTAAACAAATAAAACAGTAAAAGTATCCCTGCGGCGGCGAATATTAAAAGTACCATGTCATATCATCTGCCTTTCTTTCATATAGTAGCTGTTGTCATCGTAAACTGCATGCGGCAGCTTCAACACTTACAGCATCCCCAGAGAACAAATATTTATACATGCGGTATAAAGGTGAGAAATGTGGCAAGAATTGTATTAGAAACTGTTACAATCACGGCAATTCTATGATAGACTAAAGCTGAAATGGAAAGGAGCATTGCTATGGAGTTTAGAAGAATCAAACCGGAAGATTACAAGGACATCCATGCACTGAATGAAAAGCTGGGGTATTCCTATGATGAGGATAAGGTGTATGAGCGTATCATTTCCATACTGGAAACGGGAAGTGACTTTATCACCGTTGCGGAGGATGAAGGCAGAGTTGTTGGTTATATTCACGGATCGCCTTATGAAACACTGTATTCAGATAAGCTGGTCAATATTGTGGCTCTGGTAGTCAGTGATGATTACGCGGACAATGAAGAGGTGCGTCAGATTTATGATGTATTTGAGGCCAGAGTACGTAAAAACGGATATTGCGGTCTTCGTATGACTGCGAATGTCAGAAGAAAAAATCTTTTCAAGCTGCTGAGTCAGCATGGATTCAAGAGTCACAGCGACCTGAAACACTATCTGAAATATTTTGACTAGTATTAGATTATTGAGGGAAAGAATGCGTACTGCGATATAACAGGGATTATATCGTTTTTTTATGCTGAAGTATATTCTGACAGCCTGCCTTCTACCTTTTAAATTATTGGCGG
>UMFB01005674.1_pt1 | contig 19604 bp, 27 predicted proteins | sample 1964921 | NCBI WGS metagenome assembly UMFB01 (sample SAMEA4836037, study PRJEB28245) | human gut metagenome | biome: gut microbiome; material: fecal sample | place: Denmark | collected 2008
CTTTCAGAACCAGCTTAACATTATCTTCTCCGTAGTCCTCAATAAGTTGTGAAAGGACCTCTTCGTCTGCCCTCAATACCTGTTTTTGCATTCCATTAGTATCTATAAGATAAATCACGACTTCATAGTCCCCTTCTGTCCTTAATCGCTCCCTTATATCATTACAAGCTTGTCCAAAATCCTCCTTGCTTTTAAAACGAACCCAGACCGTCCCCTCATACCTCTGCTCTTTATCAAAACATCCCTTAGCTATATCTGGTAGACTGGCGTGTTTCAATACGCATTTACTTTCATCAAACGACAGGAAACAATTCCTGCATTCTGTTGCATTACACATCTCCGCCAGCTTATATATCGTCTTTTTTAATTTCTTCTGATTCACTTAAAGCCTCCTTCCCGGGCGGAGGTTGGTCAGAAAGCTCCGCCCTGTGAGTCCAACACCTCATGCATTCATATCGTGACATATTATAAGCATGTGTTGGGTTTGAATTAACCAGTTGCTGTATGTAAAGGCTTGCGCCGTTACACCAAAACAAATACACATACACATTATGATATGATTTTTAAAATTGTTAACCAAGTCTGGAATATAACAGTATTCATTATTATTTTTGTCTCCGTCCCCTTTACAATTATTAGTAGTAAGATTTATAATAGAAAGAGAGAAGGTGAGCATATGCGTAATATAATTATCATTTCAAAAAATGATGAACTTCAGAAGCAATTGACTGCCATGTTGGCTCGAGCTGGATACTCACATGTATACTCATCATATGACTGCCCAAAAACTCTATCACTGGCATATCGTTTAAATCCCAAACTGATAATAATTGATATGGAACTTCCTCCTGTAATCTTCAATGATTTGCTCAAATTATTTTCTCAACCGATGAGAAAAATAATGCTTTTTATTGCACCGCATCGAGATATAGACGCTAATCTTTTAAGATTAATCAAAAAAGGCTATTCTCATTTTGTAATACACCCTATTACGGAGCAGTTATTGATAAATCAAGTTAAAGAAATTATAAATCAAAATATTACGTAAATAACTGTTGGCTATCATGCATCCCTGGCTTCAGTGAAAGGGGCCAGGGATTGCCAGGGTTTAATAATCAGTATATCGAGAATATCAAGTATGTTTAATGGTTTACCACTATACGAATCACACACTTCATACGGATTTGCCATTACAACTTTCCAACCATCCTCTAATAAATCTGATAATGTTTTTGTTGGATTGCTAAAACGACCATGTGGATGTTCTGATAACTTTTTGCATATTATCCTTTCCTCCTTCTGAAAAGTGTTAATTTTGTTTTCTTAATTCTACCTGAAGGTTTCCACATTCCGGACAGTACATAACATTTCCAACCATTTCATATAGTCCGGAATCAGGGTTAAAATCATCCAGGACAACCAATCGCTCGCCATACCCATTTGAATTATAGGTAACGGCCCTCATGTCGGCCCCGCAAAATTTGCACCTCATTCTGCTGCCCTCGAATCCGGCCCCTTCACGAATATCACCGGCGCCCAGTGGTCAGTCTTATACTGCACCGCGCGTTGTACCTTCGGCAGGGTAAGGGCGGCCCCATCCATAAGATACCGGAGTGGATGCGCCGGTTCCCGGTGGACCACTCCCTCATGTAACAGCTCCGTCATCAGGTCAAAAGTTTCCGCATTCCAGCCACTCCAGAACACCACATGTTCACAGACATCCGAACAGGACAGCAGTTCACCTTTGTAGTCATATCCCTTCTCCTCAAACAGCCACCCCAGCTCTGCATAGCTGGCTGAACCATTCTTGTTTATGTAGTCCACCACAATTTTCTTTATCTCTTCTTTATTCATGTTGTTCTCCCTTCTGTTGCGATATCGCAACTTTCACCCTTATCTTATCCAGCAGCTCCATGTGTTTCTCCCGCCTTCGTTCCTCTATATCCATGGACTCAGCCATACTGAGTGCTGCCCTTTCGGTACTGCTGGTCCACGTCCTGTTAAAGCTATCAATGCCGCCTTCATAGATTCCCACTCCCGGAAGGAATGGGCGCAGCTGTTTGGCGGTTCTGGGCTTCCGTAATTCCCGCAATGCCTTCGCATGTGTCTGCCTCACGGCCTCTGCAGTGACTCCATATGTTTTTCCGATTTCAGCCAGGGTCATGTCCTGCTGGTACCGTTTCCGTATCACCTCCGGCTGCCGGTCCGGGAGAGCATCCACACATCCCCACAAGGTATCCTTAAGCTGCCCGTCCTGGATTTGTTCTACGACCGTTCCCTCTACATCCGTATCATCCCCAGTCAATTCTCCCACAGTGGCATCCTCGCTGCCTTCCATCCCCAGCACCGGGGCATCCAAACTTCCCAGGTGAACCGCCCTTGCATTCTCCTTGATTTCCCAAACCTGCTCCAAAATAAGGTCCAACCCTGCTGCAATCTCAGTATCCGTGGGGTTCCTGCCATGCTTCATCTTGAACGATTGACAAAACCGGTTGTACTTCTGTATCTTTTCCAGGCAATGGACCGGCAGACGCAGGCAGCTCCCATTCACCTGCAGGTAACGTTGCATCCCCTGTCGGATGTAATACGCTGCATAGGTCAGGAATTTGAACCCCTGCCCAGGGTCATACTTTTCAATGGCTGCATGGAGGGCCAGGTACCCTTCCTGCTCCAGGTCCTCCACCTCTCCGCTGTTACAGTACTTTATGGCCACAGAATGAATGTAGTCCCTCACCTGCAGATAAAGCTGTTCCATGTTCTTCTGTACATCCTCTCCGGCCTTAATCTGTGCTACAAGTTGCTCGTTTGTCATGGCAGTCACCCACCCTTCCATTTTTGGCAACCAATATGCTTATGTAGATTCGCTGCAGAAACTTAAGGTCATCAACATCCTTTAATGCGCTCATGATGCTTTTCCTGCATACCCGGGCAACTCCTTTTTTATCTTCTGCTGCCCTATGACCGAGTTGCACCGGTGCAACTTCATCTACGCCGCCCGAGGTCATCTGCAACAGCTCTCTAAGCTCCTGTAACTCTTCCACGGCGCCGTTATAGCTTTCAAGCATCCGGTCATACTGTTCCTCTGAAATACACATCATTCTCTGCATGCTGCTGCCTCCTTCCTGCCTTCCGCCAGGCCAGCGTAATATGCCTGGTTGATTGTCTGGACCGTAGCTTCTGCCTGCATCCTGTCACCTTCATCCGGTTCGTTTAATGCCGATAACCATCTTTCAACAAATCTATCTTCATTAACTGGAAATGTCATGCTTGCGTACCTCCTCGTTAATGCTATTTATGAGTTCACGTAATTCCTTGATTTTGTTTAGCATATCAAAAACAATGTCGCTTGATATCCTGGTCTTGATGCCAGCCCGGGTAAAGTACTCTCCCTGTAATCTCCATGCCTCGCCTGTTTTTTTATCGTCCCAACCAAAATAGTCTTGTTCAACGTCTCCTATCAGAACATTGACATTTTCTGCCATAAGCTCAAGTTCCATCAATCCATCATCAATATTTGCTGCAATATCACTCATGCTGGTAAATCCTCTTCCCTTTCTAGCCCAGCGGTGCTATACTCTAGTTGGATGAACTTTGGTATAGCGCCTCCAGGCCTATGCTTGTCCTTAACTAATTGGCGTTAGTTAAGGACTTTTTTTATTGTCCGTCTCACGCCGGCGCCTCGGCTCACCAGTCTCAGCTCCGTCTTTGTTTCTTCCAGCACCAGCCAGTTGTTTACCGCCAGGCCTGCCTTACTCATCAGCGCCTTCTGGTTCCGGGTCGGCTTCATTACTCTGCTTCTCCCCATCCGTTCACACCGCCCTCTGTAATCTTTCGTCAAACTCATCCTGCGGACCGGGCTCATTACAGTAAACATGCAAATCTCCCAGAACGTTCTCCCATTGTAGGAGAAGGAAGGACAGGTCCCAGTTCTGGTAGTCCCACAGGAGGCAGGCCACGTCCTGGGCATCCCCAATCGGTTTGTTTGCTGGTAAGCGGCTTAACCGGTCCATGGTATAGAAGTAATCCTTTGTTCCCCACTTCTCTCCGTCATATTCCTTCGTAACCGGGTACATCCTCAGCAGCTCCATTGGGGTCAGCCTGCCGATGGTCTCCATTACCTGCTTAAGCTCCTGGTACCTGTTCTCTATCTCCAGGCAGGACTTATAAGCTTTTGCATGGTTGAACTCTGCATGATTCTCTTTTCCATAAACCTTAACAGCCAAGAATATGTATCGTGCCAGGTCAACCCCCTGTAGTCTTTCTATACAGCGGGTGCCGCCATGGATATCCGTAAAACGTCTCAGTGCCTTAGTATATTTCCCTTTGCTCTCCACATATGGCACGATTCCTGCTGTATTCCAGCTCTTCCAGGATTCCTTGATGAAAGGTACCAGTATCTGAAGCGGACCGGGGAACATCCTTAACATCTGGATTACAAAGGCAGTCCGCCTTACCAGCTTACGTATCCTGCCCGGTATTTTCCGGTTCTTTAACTCTGCCCTAAACAGCTCCGTGACGTCCTGCTCGTCGTCCTCTCCTACCTTATATGCAAAGTTGTCCATAAGGTCAGCCTTAAGGTCTTTACTGCTTATCTTCCGTAAGGAATAGAGCATGTTGTTGACAGATACGGTCCAGTCACGGCACCCCTTGATGATTTCATGCATTTCATTCAGATATTCGGACTGTAAATACGCCTCCAATATCCCACGACAGTTCTCCATGCCATCGGCATCCACCTGTAGTTTCCACGGTGAAGGCGGAATCCGCAACACATGTACTTTGTCCACCAGGCCTGCCGCCTCAATCCGGTCACAGCATGGCTTTGCATATAGCTCCATCCCGGCCTTGGACATTAATTTCTGAATATCGAACAGCATGTCCGGAACATAGGTCCCATCCTTAATATGACTCAATACCACTTCTTTGGTTTCTTTCTCCATTGTCGTTTCACCCTCCTATAACATCCTTATTAACTGGTCCACCTGCCAGCATTTGTACATATACAATACCGTCATCACCATCGTGATGATTGCCAGCGCCCGTTGCATTTTATCTGGCTCATTGTTACGTCTCATTCCTGTTTCTCCCCTTCCTGTCCTGTAATTTTAATCCCGGTATATTCTGTAAACTTTACTGAACTTATGTAATATGTCCATTTGCTGGATGTCTTCACAGCCCAACCAAAAGGGAGCACCCCGTCACGGAGACCATCGGTCACATAATCTACCGATACTCCCATTAATTTTGCGGCATCCTTCACCCGTAAATTAAATACTCCCTGTTCCTGCTTAATCTTGCCGGGGTCAATCCGTTCTGAATCCAGCTCATTACTATCAATCCCCAGCGCATCTGCCAGAACATTTATCCGTGCTTTAGACGGTTTGTTCTTACCGGATAGGTATTGACTAATGGATGGCTTACCAATTCCTGCCTTACGTGAAAGCTCCGTGATGTTATAGCCTTTAGCCACCATAGCCAGTTTCAAATTCTCACTGAACAATTATCTCACTCCTTCTGTGCATCATCCCTTTTCTGTGGCTGGTTGCTTTTAAAAAAGATTAATCCTTCGCCAAAGGAAATCAGCTTTTCTTTTTCGAGTTCTGACATTGCGGGGATTAGCTTTTCAAAATTCTGTAGAATTTTTTCCTCTTTTTCAGTCACCTACTTTCTCCTCCCTTCATATGGTTTCCGTAACACTCTGTCACAGCGGATTTACGTTCTTACCGCTTACAGCTGGATAGCTGCTGTGGATGGATGAAATTATCAATGTACGTTCCAAATTCTTATCCATGCCTTTCAATCACATCAAACATGGTTTCCACTTTTCTCAGGTATCTATTTATGAAGTACTGCTGACCCTTTCCAGTCACTTTCGTAGTCTTTGTGGTAACGTTGCAGCCATTAGCATCCACATAGGACCCTTCTTTTATTTCAAACAGCCCCATATCCATAGCTTTCTGGGTAGGTATGTTTTTACTGGAACCGCTTTTAATAAGAAATCCTTCATCCCTCAGCCTGGCAAACAGCCGCTTCTGCCCCGTGTTTATGCCATTTTGTTTCAGAAGCTTTGCAAGGTCACCTATCAATATAGATGTATGGCTGCTGGCCACCGCATCCGCAAAAACCTCCTTGGGGCGCATCTCAGCTATCCGTGCCTCCCTCTTCTCTACCTCGGTGTGGAGCTTCTCATTTTCTTCCCGCTTCTCTTTAAGGGCGGTCAACAGCTTAATGCCAAAGTCTGGATTGCATACAATCTGCTCTACATCTTCCATGGTCGGCCCTCTGCCACGCTCTTCCCGGAGCTCGAAATACTCGTCCATCAGTTTATCGTGAACTTCCCAGGCAAGGTCTGTATCCATTATCTTAATCAGCTTCGCATAACCACGTTCCGATAATATGTAGATGTGTTCGGCCTGAGTGATGGACTGCTTCGCATACCCCAGTGACAAAAGTAATTCCAACGCGGTAATCTCGTTACTACGTTCGTTTTCTGACGTGCTTATGTCACAAGCACGTTGCACTAAGTCGATAACGTCAACATTTTCTTTAAACCTTTTAATGTTGACGTTATCCTTGCTCTTACATTTCGCATCTCCATTCCGTGAATCTCAGCGATGGTTTTATCCGAAATGCACTTTTTTCCATCTCCAAATCCTCCGAGCACCACCGGGATATCCAATCCCATGAATTCCTGCTTACCTGTTACCCTAATATCATTCATCCTCGTTCTCCTCCTATATGTTTACCCCATAGGCCGCCAGCATCTCCCTTATTACAGATTCATATACGGGTCTTAAATCCTTGTCGGCTTCAATCACTGTCAATTTATTAATGGCATTTATCTGGTTGCTGTTGGCTCCGGCATTCGCTGCATTTCCTTTTGCATTCCTTACTTTCAAATCCAGCCTGCAAGAACGTTTACGGTTGAGCCTCTCATAACTCTCGGCCCTCACTGCACGATGCCGCTCCTGGGAATTTCCTATGTATAAGTAACCTTCACTCTCCGCGATTGCAGACAGGCAGTTATTTACCCAGGTACGGAAATCTACCTCTGCCGGTTTTATCAGGGCTTGGGTAAGTGTCTTCTGGTTCTCCCTAACCTCTGCCAGTTCCGCTGCCTGCCGTTCCTGCTCTTTGGCCTGCCGTTTTTGCTCCAGTTCCATGTTAATCATCACCTGTAACTGCGGGGACATCTCCTGCATCCGGAGTACCATCTGTTTGGCTCCATCCTCTACTTTGGTAAAATACTCCCTGGCATCTTCACCCTTCTGATTTTTCTGGGTCATGGAAAGCTTCTTTGCAAAATGGGCGGTGAGTTTGAAATCCTGGGTGGGATTTGGGTTAAAGTTCCGTTCGTCATCCATGACGAGCGACCAATAATCCACACCATCATCCGCAAATTGGTTTTCGCTTATATTGGATTTTACCCATCTGGAATAGTTACTGGGATTCAACTCCAAAAACTCATACAACCTCTTCGCCGTGGTCATCCCATTCTCATCAATCCCCAACGCTATTTCTATGGGGGTTAGATGGGATGTGTCTGTAAACTGTTTTGATAGTTCCTTCATCTTCTTCTCCTTTCATAATCGTACATCAGTTCGCCTGCGTTTGTTGCTGTACCACCTATTATAGTTGATATTCCACATTTGTCAAGGCTTTTTGTGGCTATTCCACATTTTTGTTGACTTTCAACATTATTACAGATATAATTAGCAATAAGAGAGGTGGTGATTAACAATGAAGGAAAGAATCAAAACATTAAGAAAAGAATTACATCTTACCCAACAAGAATTTGCTGACAAGTTAGGGGTGTCACGAAATAATATTGCAAGCTACGAAACGGGGAAAAGTAACCTTGGCGATTCTGTAATATCTTTAATCCGTAGGGAATTTAATGTAAATGATATATGGCTCCGGACCGGAGAAGGCAGCATTTTCTTACCGGACAATCGCGACAATCAACTTATGATGTGGATGGGCCGTGTCGCGGGTTCAGAAGATGATGATTTCAAGAAGAAGCTTCTATACATTCTGATGAACCTTACCGAAAGTCAGTGGGATACTTTTGAGGATTTTGCAAAAAAGTTGGTTCTTAGGGAATGTACAGATGATAACAATAAGTAGAAAGCAAAAAGGGGAAGATTATGAAAAGAAAAATAACAGTCATAACATTGTCATTGTTGATTTCTATGAGTGCGGCAGGATGTGGTAGCTCTGCTGTCGAACCTGTTAAAATCCGTTCCGTCACAACCACTCCCGCAGAAACAGAGAACACTTTGAAAGAAAAGGGTACTTCACATGGTTTACTTCCTTTTGGTTTTACCCCGAAAGAATTTCATGACAATTTTGCTAACTTTGCGAGCTATGTAGATATCACTACTGATGACTTAAAGAAAATAACAGATAATAATTTTGGATTCACAGCTTATTCTGCTACAGGTGACGAGGTAATGCTTTTATTACTCTCTGATTCTGATGGTAAAGTAGTTAATATAAGTATTTCATATGACTATGTAAAGAAAGAATCTTTTTCAGATTTTGCAAAAGTAACTTTGTCGGCAACGGATATGTTATTGGATTTTGATGAGGTAAACCAAACCTTAAGTTTTAATTCAACTCCTAAGACAATAAATGACTTTAGATATTGTAATAGTCATGGCATTGAGCTTTCACTTTCAACCACTGGCTTTAGTCTTATTAGGGATGACGACACCCAAGACGAATATTCTTATACAAAAATTCATTCCAATCCAAAAGATAGTAAGGACACTGATACTGATTCAACTATCGTCACACCTGAATCTAAATCAGTTTCCGCAGCGTCCTCTCCAAAGTCCAAAGATGTTCTTTCTGGAATAACAACCGGACAGAAAAACGCATTGAGCAAGGCCCACGATTACCTAAACTATTCCGCATTTTCTTATAACGGACTAATCGAGCAATTGGAATACGAGGGATTCACATCAGAAGAGGCAACTTATGCGGCCGACAATTGCGGAGCCGATTGGAATAAACAGGCTGCTAAAAAAGCTCTTGATTATTTGGGTTATTCAGCTTTTTCTTACAGCGGATTGATTGAGCAGTTAGAATACGAGGGGTTCTCCACAGAGGAAGCTACTTTCGCAGCAGACAGCTGCGGAGCTGATTGGAATGAACAGGCCGCCAAGAAGGCACAGGATTATCTAAAGCTTTCTTCCTTTTCACGCTCAGGACTAATTGACCAGTTAAAATACGAGGGATTTACCAACGAGCAGGCCGAATATGGCGCCTCTGCCGCGGGCTACTAAATGGAAAAACTGACGGGTTACCCCGTCAGCCCAGAAATGCTTTGATGAAATGATATAGGCGTTCAAGCTGCAGTGTGCTTGCTCTATCCAACATTTCAACAATCATTTTCATATAGTCCATGCCATCACTCCCCGTGACCGCACGTTACTAAGATAGCGATATAGTAATTATAACGAACGTATGTTCTTACGTCAATTGGAGGGGGCGCTATCTCTCCATAAACCGGAAACAAAAAATGGACCCCTACTGTGTCCAGCAGCAGAGGCCCGATGAAACCAAGTAACCAAACGAAATGATTACCAAGGTCCAGCAACCATAGTATATCATTTCGTCTGCGTAAAAACAAGAAGGTATTCCCCCAATTCTGGAGGAAAGCACATTGTAAAAAGGAATGATATTATGGGAAAACGAAATCCGAATGGCTACGGCTGCGTTACCTGCCTAAAGGGGAACCGCAGTAAACCGTGGGTTGTTAAGGTAACCATTTATGATGAAGATGGGAAAGGCCGGCAGGTCCCTATCGGCTATGAGGAATCGGAAGAAAGAGCAAAAATCCTCCTGGCTCAGTATAATAATAATCCCTGGGACATTGAACGGGAAAAGGTAACTTTGGCCGTACTCTATAAAAGATGGTCAGAAATCAAGCTTCCGAAACTGGGCGCCGCTAATCAGAAGTCCATGAAGGCTGCTTATCGTCACTGTAGCAAATATTACGGCATGACGTACCGGAAACTTCGCTCCTTCCACATGCAGGACTGTATCGACAACTGCGGCCGGGGATATGCCACACAATGGGCCATCAAGAACCTATTCTGGCACCTGGACCGGTTCGCCTTTGAGCTGGACATTATAGAGAAACAATACTCCCAGATTACCACTGCCCCGCCAGCGCCGCCTACTAGCAAGGACCGTTTCAGCGAGGATGAGATTAAAAAGCTATGGGCAAAGTCAAAGGAACCATGGGTTGATTCCATCCTGATTTATCTATATACGGGATTCCGTCTCAACGAACTGCTGGGACTTAAATCTGAGCAGGTGGACATGAATCAACAAATTATCCGGGGTGGTTCCAAGACAGCTGCGGGCAAGGACAGAATTGTCCCAATACACGACAGAATAAAACCGTTGATTCAAAAGCGGCTAGATGAAGGAAACGAATACCTGCTGGCCTATAATGGGAAGAAGGTCAGTTCCGCCAATTATTACCTCATGTGGAATGAGATTATGGAAAAACTTGGAATTGATAAAACGCCACATGAGTGCCGCCACACCCTACGTTCAAGGCTTGATTCTGCTGGCGCAAATAAGAAGTGTATCGACCTGATTATCGGCCACAAATCTTCTGATATTGGCGAACGCACATATACTCATAAAACCCTCCAGGAGTTGAAGGAAGCAATGGCTAAAATATCATAACAATTATTCAATCATAGATTGAATTAGTAACAAATTAGTAACAAGAAATACCTGCAAATATTGTAAAATCAAATACTTGCAGGTATTATAAAGTTATAGTAACATATTCTTAATGAAATGAAAAGTTTTTCCAACTGAACAAAGGTTTAAGATTATCTAAATTTTTTCTAAGGAGAAGAGATGCCAATGGAGGAATTATACGTATTTGGAACAGGAAACGCCCAGGCCACCCGTTGTTATAATACCTGTTTTGCCATAAAGGACGGGGATGAATATTTTATGGTGGATGCAGGAGGAGGAAACGGCATCCTGCGCATCCTGGAGGATATGGATGTGGACCTGTGCCATATCCACAACATTTTCGTCACCCATGAGCACACGGACCACATCATGGGTATTGTGTGGATGGTGCGCATGGTGGCCGCTGCCATGAAAAAAGGAAAGTATGAAGGCGAGCTGCAGATTTACTGCCACCAGGGACTGGTGGATACCATCTCCACCATCTGCCGCCTGACGATCCAGGGCAAGTTCTATAAGATGATTGGAAGCCGCATTTTCCTGGTGCCGGTGGAGGACGGCGAGACAGTCCATATCCTGGACCATGATGTCACCTTCTTTGACATCCTGTCCACCAAGGCCAGGCAGTTCGGATTTACCACCATCCTGAAAAACGGCCGCCGGTTCACCTGCGCAGGGGATGAGCCGTACAACGCGGAGTGCCGCCCCTACGTGGAAGGCAGTGACTGGCTGCTTCACGAAGCCTTCTGCCTGTACCGCGACCGTGATATCTTCGAACCCTATGAAAAACACCACAGCACGGTAAAAGAGGCCTGCGAGCTGGCAAAGGAGCTCTCCATCCCCAACCTTGTGCTATGGCATACGGAGGACAAACACCTGTCGGAGCGCAAAGCCCTATATACGGCTGAGGGCAGGGAATACTATGACGGCAATCTGCTGGTGCCGGATGACGGGGAAATCATCCCGCTGTAAACGTGCGGTGTACGCCGCATTCGTGTACACAGGATTCGTGTACGGCGGATTTATCTACGGCGGATTACAGAGTTATGTTAAGAGATAGGAAATCACCACGGTTCTATATTGCCGTGGTGGTTTTTACTTACATGGGCAAGAATAGTCGAGAAATCCTTTTTCCGGTTCTGTATAATGATAAACGTCGGAGGTGATACAGATGAAAGAACAGATAGAAGCAGTCCAAAGAATGCAGGATTATATAGAGAGCCACTGGCAGGAGTCCATTACTCTGGCTGATTTATCCAAGGCCTCCCATTTTTCTCCCTGGTATTCTGCCAGGCTGTTCAGGAAGCTGACCGGTCTTTCACCGGCTGACTACATCCGGCGTTACAAACTGTCCCGGTCCGCCCTGCGGCTGCGGGACGAGGACTGCAAAGTCATTGATGTTGCTTTTGATTTGGGATTCGGAAGCGTGGACGGGTACCAGAGGGCATTTCTCCGTGAATTCGGCTGTAATCCCCGTGAATACGCCGCTCATCCCGTTCCCCTGTATCTGATGACCCCCTACGGCGTAAAATACAGATTCACAGAAAAGGAGCCCATGAATATGGAACAAATTAAGAACGTATTTATTCAGGTCATTGAAAAACCAGCCCGCAAGGTCATCCTTAAGCGGGGCATCCAGGCGTATGATTACATGACCTACTGCAATGAAGCCGGCTGTGATGTGTGGGGACTTCTCACCAGCATCAAATCCATAAGCGGCGAACCGGTATGCCTCTGGCTCCCCGAACAATACCGCCCGAAGGGTACATCCCAATACGTACAGGGCGTGGAAGTATCCTCAGACTACGGCGGTCCTGTGCCGGAGGGCTTTGATGTAATCCAGCTGCCGGCTGCCAGTTACCTCATGTTTCAGGGAGAGCCCTTCGAGGAAGAGGACTTCTGCCAGGCCATACAGATGGTTCAGGCAGCCATGGAACGTTACGACCTGTCGGTCATCGGCCTGGCCCCTGACCCTGAAAATCCCAGGATTCAGCTGGAACCCATAGGGACCAGGGGATATATCGAAATGATTCCGGTAAAACAGGCTGTATCCTCATCTCATTCACACCCGGCACCGGCTGTTAATCCTTAAGAGGCCTTAACCGCCCGCCGTCCTGAATCCGAATGGATGATAACGCTGACCCTTTTATAAACCAGGGCGGTGAACAGGCTTACAATGGCGCCTTTCAGTATATTAAAGGGGCCTACAGCCAGGATTACGAATGTCCACACATTGCTGATAGCCGGGTTGATGGCCGCGCCTGCAGCAATGATGGTGTCCAGGGGCATGAAATGGGAATAGAACGGAAGCATAACAACCGCATTGAGTATCACAGCCACAATTGTCATGATTACAGTTCCCGCAGCCATTCCCATGACAGCCCCCTTTTTCGTCTTTTTAAGACTGTAAATAATACCGGCCGGCAGCACAAGGGAGCATCCAAAGCAGAAATTGGCAAACTCCCCCACAAATCCCGTGCTGGTAGGCTTTAGTATCAGCTTCACCAGTATTTTCACCAGTTCCATGACAACGCCTGCCACAGGCCCCAGGGCAAAGGTACCCACAAGCACCGGCACCTCACTGATATCCATGCCGTAAAATGACGGCGCGATAAATGGAAGCGGCACCTCAAAAATCATAAGCACTGCCGCCAGGGCGCCGAACATGGCCATGACGGTTACATTCCTTACACTGAGTAAGTGATTCTGTTTCATTTCCCTATCCTCCTTGTTATGAGCACTTGGTGACCGTATTTTGGTCACTTACGTGCGATACATGACCCTTCACTTGGTGAGGTCTCCCACGAACCTGGTGAAGGGGCCCGTTATGAGCACTTGGTGTCCGTTTTCCGGTCACTTACGCGCGTATATGTGTCCTTCGGAATGCGTGCACTATAAAAGCCCCGGATACGCAAATAATCCGGGGCCTGTTCATCTACCACTTACACACCTTCTTCTCTCATCCAGACTATACTGTCGGTTCTGGAATCACACCAGATCAGCCGCCGTAGCGGGTCGCGGACTATTACCGCCGGTAGGGAATCACACCCTGCCCCGAAGAACTTTATTTAATTATAGCTGAATCATAGCACATATGAGGGTGGTTGGCAATAGGCTGCGCCAAATTTCCCCATTTCCCCATTTCAAACCCAACGTTCTGACTCAGCGCTTCCAGACTACCACATCCTCCAGCTTTTTGCGCGGACGTGGCGGCGGCGATTCCTCCGGATACCCAAAGGCCACAGCTGCCACCAGCTCATCCCCGCAGTCCATCCATGCGCACAGCTCCTCATAGGCAAAAAATATGTCGCAGATCCACAGACTGCCGATTCCCATATCCGTTGCTTCCAAAAGCATATTCTCAATTGCCGCGCTGACAGACTGGATATTACAGAGCTCATAAATCCTGCCCTCGTCGTTGAGGGGAGAATACATCCCCTTCCCCAGGGGATTCAGGACAAATATGACCACAGGCGCCTGTTCCATGATTTGGACCGTGTACTCCGCGCCTCCCAGGTGCCTGCTGCTGTCCGGCAGCATGGCGTTTCCTGCCTTCTCCCGCTGGATTCCGGCCCGAAACGCCCTCAGCATGTCTTCTTTTGCCTGTCCCTGAATGACCATAAATTTCCATGGCTGCCTGTTCTTTGCTGACGGTGCCTTTATTCCGCTTTCCATAATTTTACAGATAACCTCATGGGGTATTTCCTTGTCTGAGAACCTGCGTATACTTCTGCGCCTGTCTATTGCATCCATTTTCTGTCTCCTTCGTATTTCTCGGGCAGGTTAAACTCCTATGGCCATTATTCTTCTATGGCCATTATCCTTCTGGGGCTGGTATCCCCATACCCGCGATTCTCCTGTACCCGCTACTCTCCCAAAGCCATCCTGTAAATTTCCATCATCTCTTCCTTGCCCAGTTCCCGGATGCCCGGCAGGGTACGCTTTCCCATGTTGGTGCACTTGACAGCCATTTCTTCCAGGCGTTCTTCCTCCACGCCCAGTTCTTTTAAGGAAGAGGGCATACCCAGGCTCTTATAGAAATCTTCTGTGGCCCGGATTCCTGCCAGGGCCGTGTTCATTGGGCAGTCAAAATCCATGTCTATGTTCCACACCTGGACCGCATAACGTGCGAAGCGGTTCACATCGCTGGGGCACACAAACCTGGCCCAGGATGGCCACAGGGCTGCCAGACCTGCTCCGTGGGCAATGGATGGGTACATGCCGGAAAGCTCATGCTCCAGCTGGTGGACCTGCATGAAGAAATCCCTTCCAGCCCCTGTCAACCCGTTGTGGGAAAGGCTTCCTCCCCACATAAGAGCGGCTCTGGCTTCATAGTTATCCGGATCTTTATCGGCAATCCTTCCTGCCTCCACCGTGGATTTTAACAATGCCTCGGCTATTCGGTCCGTCAGTTCCGTATCCCTGGTCTTGCTGAAATACCGCTCCAGGGTATGCATCATGATATCCACTGTTCCGCAGGCTGTCTGGTATTTGCTTACCGTGCAGGTCAGCTCCGGGTTGCAGATGGAAAACAGCGGGCGGTGGGTCACGCTGTTAAAGCCCCGCTTAAATCCATTTTCCTCATTTGTAATGACACAGGACGCGCTCATTTCACTGCCTGAGGCAGAAAGCGTAAGAATGACGCCCACCGGCAAAGCCCTGGCAGGCACAGCCTCCTGGCGGAAATAGGTCCATACATCCACATCCGGGTTCCCTGCGCCGTCTGCTATACACTTGGATGAGTCAATCACGCTGCCTCCTCCAACCGCCAGCACCAGATCCACGCCCTCCTTAAGGCACAGTTCGATGCCCTCCTTGGCCTTAGACAGAGTGGGATTGGCCTGTACGCCCCCCAGCGTCACATACTGTATTCCCTCTGCCTCAAGAGAGCCTGTGACTGCGTCCAGAAGTCCGGACTTTTTAGCACTGGACCCGCCGAAATGCACCAGCACCTTCTTAAATCCGTATTCCTTGACAATTTTTCCTACCTGCTGATGGGTATTCTTTCCAAATATCATCCTGGTTGGTGTAAAAAACTCAAAATTTTCCATTATGTAATCCTCCTTCATGCCGCTTTCACCGCTGTCTCCATTATACATAAATCAGGGCGCTTTTTCCACTTAAATCTGCTGCCTGTTCAGCCCTGCGCCAGTTTGTCCTTATACCCGTTTTCCCATTTCCCCACCCTCCTCCCCGCCTAAAATACCAGACTCCTGCCAGAGCCCCATGAAAGAAAGGGAATGTCTGTTTCACCCCACCCACCCCCATTAAAACCAGGCACACCCCCATACAATCCAACAGGAAATTAATACGCCACGATACGCCATGCTTTCCCCGGATCGCAAAAAAAGGCCGCAGACGAAGCATCGCTGCGGCCTAAATCCATTATTCACTGAAAGGCAAAGCCTGACGGGGAAACGCTCTGATTCCATCAGTCAGGTACTTATGATACCATGCCGCTGATGGAGAGCCGGAGATGTAAATACCGGCATCAGGACAGATTATCGCGAAATGCTCTCACCATCTGTTCCTGCCAGGCCCCTCCGTATTCTCCCCGGACCAGCCTTTTTAGCGCCTCGGCCGGGAACCGGCGCCAGGACATCTCCTCATGCTTTACCAGGATGGGATAGTAATATACCCCGTTGTCCGCCGCTGCCTCACAGTCCCCCGGCGCATCCCCCACCATGAGCACATGGTCCGGGCAATACCCCTTTTTCAGAAGAGCGTTGATACAGGCGGACTTTGACCCGGCGTCCTGGGACAGAACCACGTCCACGTATTCCATCAGGCCCTGCCTCTGCCATTCTTCCTCCACTGCCTTTTTGTTGGCAGAGGATACCACTGCCACGTCCGCTGTCTCATGGGCCGCCTTAAGGGCCTCACGCACACCGTCAAAGGCGCATTTGGCTTCTTCCGGCATGGCCCCGATTTTCCGGTTTACTTCCTCAGACCATTCCAGTGCCTGTCGGAATATCTCCTTTCCGGTCAGTTCCCACTGGGCCTTTACTGCCTGGTTTGACAACTCCGGCGCTTCCCCGGTCCATCGGACAAAGGCATCCACATCCGGCACTGCTTTATATGTCCGGTTGATTTCTGCCAGAATCATGGCCAGGCCCTTAAAGCGGTTGATTCCCCTGGTCATGGTGTAAAGATTGATCTCATCCCAGCGCCTGCGTATCTTCTGCTCCCACGGTGAAAGCCCCCAGACCGGAATCAGACAGGGTCCGAAACAGGTTATATGTTTTGAGTCCATGGTATCCATGGCACAGCCGTCTGAATCGACGCAGATCAGATATTCCTTTTGCTTCCTGTATCCCTCTAATATGTCCGGCATCCGAAGCTCTCCTCTCCTTTACGCCACTGCATATTACCGGAACTGGTACCAGTAGTCCTGTACATCCTGCAGATTTTTATAGACGAAGTCATAATTAATCATCCAAAGCTTCATATCCTCCAAGGGGATATTGCCTTCTGCCGGGGTTGTCTCCGGGCGTACCGGCCATCCTCCGATGGTGTTGAATGGTTTGATACCATTTCCGTTTCCATCCTCGCCGCCTAACAGATAGCGAATCAGCAGCTTGGCTCCGTTTGGATGAGGCGCCTCGTTTACAACCGCCACAAAGTTCATGAAGGCCACGCCGGAAACAGGCTCCATCTTAAGGGGCTCGGATTCGATATTCCAACCCTTGTCAGCCCGCTCCCGGTACTTGGAGGACGGTGTGTAGCCAATGAGCTTTGACTCCTTGCCCTCTCCCACAGACTGGATAACCTCGTTGTTTGAGTCAAAGATGACCGGATCATTTTCCAGCACCCGCTTCATCCAGGCATGGGCTGCCGTGGGCTCGTCGTCCGCCAGTACAATATCCTCGCCGTAGCACGCCTTATAGGCTTCCGCCATCTCGTCCGCATGCTCCACCATAGTGGTGAACAGGGCCATGTAGCTCACTGTGCCGATTGGGTTCTGGAGCACGAAGCTTCCATTCCATTCCGGCTTTGTCACATCCCACCAGTTGGTGATGGGGGTTTCCGTATAGATGCCGGTATTGTAGAACCACCAGTCAGTCTCAAAGTACAAAGGCGTCATATCTTTTAAATATTCCTGGTTCACATTCTTGTAAATGGATTCAGGCTGGTAATTGTGCAGGATTCCCTTGTTAAAGAAATTAATCATGTAATCCCCTGTCTGTTCCTTGGAATGGATTACGTCAGCTGTGCGGATACCCGAATTGTACTCTGTACTCAGTTTGGTGGACATGTCATTGGCATTGATGTCATATACCTCCAGGGTCATGCCGGGATAATCCTCCTCAAAGCTGGCCTTTACCTTAGCCATACGGCTGGAAATGGAATAAATGACTACCTTCCCGCCCTCCTCGTCCAGTGCCTTCTTATACAGTTCATCTGAGGATTCATCCTCATACAGTCCCGCGTCCACGGCCCACTGCTCCTCCGGGGCAGACGCTGCATTTCCTCCAGCTGCATTTTCCCCTGCCGCATTCTCCCCTGCCTTGTCTCCTGCCGCCTCCTTCTGCGTCTCTCCTGCTCCCGGCTGCTCCCCGGCCTTTCCCTCATCTGCTGCCTTGGCAGCTGTTGTGTTCCCGGATGCAGCCTTTGTGTCCTCAATCTTTTCGCAGCCCGTAAGCGCAGATGCAGCCATCATGCCTGCCAAAGCCAGTGCCAATAAACGTTTTCCTCTTCTCCTCATGATTTCTTCTCCTTTATCATTTAATTGAATTTTGTTAGTCCTGCTGTGCGTCCATGACAGCCAGCTTTGCCAGCCTGCCGCTGTCCTTGCAAAACACGTTCATCTTATCCGGATTAATCCGCAGCCACACCTTTTGATCCGGACTGTACTGCTTAAGTCCGTTCTGCTTGGACAGGATACGTTCCCCGCCCACCTCCAGGTAAATGGTTGTCTCTGAACCGGCCGGCATCACAGAGTATACTTCCGCCTCTATGCTCCCCTCTGCGGGTCCGTCCAGTATCTCCACCAACTCCGGTCTCACCCCGACCACTGCCTCAAAGCTTCCGTCACCCGGGGCTTCTCCGGTAAAGGACTTCCTGTCATAAGCCGCGGTTCCCAAAACGGATTCCACGGTCATGGTATCTCCCGCCACCCTGGCCTTTCCCGGAAGGAAATTCACCTTTGGATTGCCGATAAAGTCAGCCACCCGCAGGGAGGCAGGATTCTGGTACAGCTCCATGGGCGGCGCCACCTGCTCCAGCACACCCTCAAAGAAAATGGCTATTTTGGTAGACATGGTCAGGGCCTCCGTCTGGTCATGGGTCACATAGATAATGGTGGTGCCTAACTCCTGATGGAGCCGTTTAATTTCACTTCTCATCTCGATTCTCAGCTTGGCGTCCAGATTGGACAGCGGCTCGTCCAAAAGCAGCACCTCCGGCTCCGACACAATGGCTCTGGCTATGGCCACGCGCTGCTGCTGTCCGCCTGACAGTTCCGACGGATACCGGTCAATGAAAGCCTCAATCCTCATGCGTTTTAAGGCATTTTCCACCTTCCTCCGTATCTCCTCCTTGGGTACCTTTGCCACTTCCAGGCCAAAGGCCACATTGTCAAATACCGTCATATGGGGCCAAAGGGCATAAGACTGGAATACCAGGTTAAGATGGCGTTTTCCCGGTTCCTCATAAAACTTTTCAGGCGCATTGACAATCTCCCTGTCCCCCATGTACATATACCCTTCCTGGGGCTTTTCCAGGCCTGCCACCACGCGCAGGGTGGTTGTCTTTCCGCAGCCGGACGGCCCCAGCAGTGTCATAAACTCCCCGTCCTCAATCACCAGGTTGATGTCCTTTAACACATGGTTCCTGCCGTAATATTTATTGATTCCTCTTAATTCAATTCTGCTCATCTT
>UMFB01022896.1_pt1 | contig 19194 bp, 16 predicted proteins | sample 1964921 | NCBI WGS metagenome assembly UMFB01 (sample SAMEA4836037, study PRJEB28245) | human gut metagenome | biome: gut microbiome; material: fecal sample | place: Denmark | collected 2008
GAAAAGCTTCCTCAGATTATTGCATCGTACCTTCTTGGAATTCAAACTGGTCAAACTTCGAATCCATTGCCTGCTTCATATGCTTCTGATTTGCCAGCAACAAATGTAATGTCTGCTACTGAAAGAGTAATGAAAGAAGCAGGTGAGAATGAAAATGACATGGAAAAAGATGTTGAAGCAAATGACATGCTGGATTTGGATAGTTTTTTCTCGTGATAGCATGGCTGCTATCACAATCAGGTGAAATGATATCAAAACCGGCACTTATAATAGCAAAGCAAACTGAAATGGTGTAGTGCTATCAAAAAGTGTCGGAAAGATATCAATATCATAATATCTGCTATCAAGTGTGATAGCAGTAAAATATATCGGGTGCAGGTGCTCCTGCCAAGACGAAAAAAGATGTAAACGCTGATGGCGTTTATATATTTTTCGGGAAAAGGTCCGACCTTTTCCGCATCTTGCAAAACCTATAAGCAAAACTTTTAGAAAGGATGAAAAGAAATGGGACAGATAAAAAGAAATTGGTTTAAGACAACTTTTTTAAGACACGAAAGGGGATTTGATTATGACAGATGGAAAGAGAAGATACAAATCTGACAGAAAAGATTATAAGATTTCGGTGAAACTGTCAGAGAAGGATATGGATATTCTGGATACAGCAGTCAGGAAAAGTGGAAAGAATGTAAGTGAATATGTGCGGGAATTGATTCGTTTAGGAGGCAATGTTGACTTCCGATATCCAGAGGACAGGGCAAGAGTTATTAGGATTTTTTCTGGTATCGCAAATAATATCAATCAGGCGGTTAGACTTGGAAATGCACAAGGAGAACTGTACTTCAGCGATATCGATAAGTTGCAGAGAAGTCTTGATGAAATCAAAAGTTTATTCAGGGAGGTGCTGGAGACATGGCGATTACAAAGATCCTGAATATAAAGGAATCAAAAGGAAGAAATCCGGCATCACATCTGGAAAATGCTTTGCAGTATATCCAAAATCCAGACAAGACAGAAGAATGTGTTTTGGTGGGCAGTATCAACTGCCTGCCGGATACTGCATTTGAGCAAATGGTAGAAACAAAGAATATATTTCACAAGATAGGTAACAGACAAGGATATCATGTGATTATTTCGTTTTCTCCAGAGGAGAAAGTTACGGAAGAACAGGCAATGTATGTATTGGAACATTTTGCAAAGGATGTACTTGGGGATGATTATGAAGCTGTATTTGCGGTTCATACAGACAGGGAACACATGCATGGTCATTTGATATGGAACAGTGTAAGTGTAACAACCGGGAAGAAGTATAATTCTCCTAAAGGAAACTGGAAGAATAATTTGCAACCGATTACCAATAAGTATTGCAAAGAGCTGGGTCTTGGTATTACTCCAGCAGAATATAGCAAGAATCCAAAGAACATCAGCAGGGATAAATGGGAAAAAGAAATGGCAATGAAAGAAATTATCCTGAGGGATGCACAGATGTGTGCTTATTCCGCAGGAGATGTGGAGCATTTCAAATATCTGATGCGGAGTTTAGGCTATATATTTAAGCCTGGCGTGTGGATGGAGGTGCAGGCTCCAGGATATAGATATTATCACAGTCTTGCAAAAATGGATGAAATGTTTTCAGAAAATAAGATTAGATATTATGTGGATATGCCTTGGATGGTGCATCCACATTTTTATTCTAAGAATATTCGGTACTTGAAACCCACAAATCTTTCAGAGTTCCAGAAGAAATACTATGCCAAGATGTACCGACTTCGTATCGTGGAGCAGAACAGATTCAAAGTTAATGCAGCAAAGTACGCGGAGGATTTGAAAAGATTTCATCAGTTGCAGGATGAGTATTTGATGCTGGTGGATAATAATATCAGAGATTTTTCTGATTTGCTGGATTATAGAAGCGAACAGGCAAAGGAGATAAAGGACATTGATGACAGGCAGCATGAGATTTATAGACTCAATTCCAGTAAAAAGCGGGCAATCAAGACTGATGAACAATATCGGGATTATCAGTTGTGGCATATGGATATGCAGAAAAAGCTGGATGTGCTGAAGCAGCAGAAGAAAGAGGCAAAAAAGCAGATAGGTCTGGTGGATATGGCTATAAAGGAAAATCTGTATACTGCGTATCACGATGTACCGAAGATGGAAGAGCTGGTTGAGGATAATGAGATTGTGATACCGCAGATGGAAGAGGCGGTGGTTTGTAAGGTACAAACAGATGAGGTTCATGTGATGGGAGTGGAAGAAGCGGATGTAGGCGTTTCAATTATAGATGTAGTACCGCAAGAGGAGGAACAGGAAAATGTTGTTTCGGATGATAAGTATGGAGATGATTTAGAATATGCTAGAGAAAGGTCGTATAGTGAAGTTTATTCTGATGCGGCTGTACAGGAATGCAGAGGGGATGATGGCAAAGAATCATACGAAAGTTATACAGAGGAAGTGTATAGCGGTAAAGCTAAATCTATAGTGAGTATGGAGAGACTGCCAGTAGAGACAATTACGGAAAGCAATTCATTTTATTCGTATGCAGATTATGTTGTCAGTTCTGATGAAGAAAGAATACAAATAGTAGGCATTAATGGAAATGATGATGTAATGGAAGTATATGAGAAATTGAACAGCTCCTTTAAACAAAATGGACACAAAACCGATTTTGATGAGTTATGTGAGGAAGCGAATAGGTTAGCAACTGTTGTCAGAAAGAACGTTGTGGCTGATAAGGCAGATAAAATAGCAAGGGAGCTTGCGGCATGTGGTCCATATAAGTACCTGAAAACATCGGTGAAAGCAGATGCTTTTAAGTTCGATGTAAGTGATGCTGGTGGAAATTTGAAACTTTTTATGAGCGTATTAGTTAAGCTGGGCATAAAATTGGATGGAGACCAATTGTATGCGGAGTATCAGAATATTTATGATGAGACCGTTGGTAGAGGCAATAGGTATGAGAAAGAACAGGAGAAGCAGTGGAATAAGGGCAGAGGGAGATAATTCCTCTGCTTCTTATATGTACTAATGATGAAATTTTTCAATGCATTTCTATTGCGATACATAGGAAAAATGGACATAATTAGGGGTACTTTGTGTTTCGAGAACTCAGAAGTTATAATTGCAAATAGGAAAATGAGATGATATAATTATTTTTGAGAAAAAAGGACTATTTGGCGTGATAAATCGGAGGAAAGAACATGTCAGAAAATCAGGTAAAAATATCTTATAAGCCCTTATGGAAACTATTGATTGATAGGGATATGACGAAAACTGAATTAAGAAAAAGAACGCAAATTGCACCAAGCACATTTACGAAGATGAATAATGATCAGCAGGTGTCGTTGGATATACTGGCGCGGATATGTCTGGAATTGAAATGTGGATTTGATGACATTGTGCAGATTGAGTCCGTAAAAAGGGACAGCTAAATCGATAGAATATACATGGTGTATTAGAAGTCAAAGGTTATAAATCCAAAAGATTACTTTGTGATAGTTCTTTTGGGAGGTGCAATATGATAGCAAGTATCACTTATTTTAATCCTACCAGTACAAGTGGGCCGGATGGCTATATCAATTATAAAATGTCTGGTGGAGATAGCGGTGGTTCAGGTGGAGGACCGGGATGTGGATTTTTCGGATGGATTTTGATTATTCTATTTGTGCTGGAAGTGATTAGAAAGATGTGAACCAGCTGAAAAGAGGTTTGGACGATGAAGATATTTAACAATGTCACGGACATAGTTCGTGATGATATGGCTGAAAATATAAAAAAAGGAAGCAAGGTGTCGATTGCGGCAGCGTGTTTTTCAATGTATGCATACAAAGAATTAAAAAAGCAGTTGGAAGAGATTGATGAATTTAGATTCATTTTTACTTCGCCTACATTTGTTACGGAGAAGGTTAATAAGCAAAAGAGAGAGTTTTATATTCCACGTATTGGTAGAGAACAAAGTCTTTATGGTACAGAATTTGAGATTAAGCTCAGAAATGAAATGACTCAGAAAGCAATTGCCAGAGAGTGTGCAGAATGGATCAAGAGAAAAGCGGTATTTCGTTCAAACACTACCGGTGAAAATATGACTGGATTTATGACTGTAGATAATGGAGATGAGAAGGTGGCTTATATGCCACTTAACGGATTTACGACCGTTGATATTGGATGTGACCGCGGTAACAATGCATATAACATGGTTAACCGTATGGAATCTCCATTTACAGAACAATATATGCAGATCTTTGAAAGTATATGGAATGATAAGGAAAAACTGCAGGATGTTACGGATATGGTGATTGAAAAGATCACGACTGCCTATAATGAGAATTCACCAGAGTTTATTTATTTTATGACACTCTATCATGTGTTCAGTGAATTTCTTGATGATATTTCAGAGGACGAGCTTCCTAACGAAGCTACAGGCTTTAAGCAGAGTAAAATCTGGAACATGCTATATGATTTTCAGAAGGATGCAGTGCTTGCTATTATCAATAAATTGGAACGTTATAACGGATGTATTCTTGCAGATAGTGTCGGACTTGGTAAAACATTTACGGCACTGGCTGTAATAAAATATTATGAGAATAGAAATAAAAGTGTTCTTGTCCTCTGCCCGAAGAAATTGGCTGAGAACTGGAATACATATAAAGACAACTATGTCAATAACCCCATTGCGGCAGATAGACTGAACTATGATGTTCTGTTTCATACGGATTTGTCGAGAACGCATGGATACTCTAATGGTCTGGATTTAGACCGTTTAAATTGGGGTAACTACGACCTAGTTGTAATTGATGAATCCCATAACTTCCGTAATGGTGCTGGTACACATGCCAATACGCAAGAGAACAGATATGTGAAGCTGATGGATAAAGTTATTAGAACCGGCGTTAAAACAAAAGTCCTGATGTTATCGGCTACACCGGTAAATAATAGATTTGTAGATTTAAAGAACCAGCTTGCAATTGCCTACGAAGGAGATTCTGAGCAGATTAACAAAAAGCTGGATACAAGTAAGTCGATAGAAGAAATTTTTAAGCAAGCCCAGCGAGCGTTTAATGCGTGGAGTAAATTGGAACCTGAATGTAGAACGACGGATGCGCTATTGCGTACACTGAATTTTGATTTCTTTGAGCTGCTGGATAGTGTTACAATTGCACGTTCCAGAAAGCATATTGAAAAATACTATAATACGGCAGAAATTGGTAAATTTCCTGAACGAAAGAAACCGATATCGCTTAGACCTCAGCTTACAGATTTGAATACAGCTATAAATTATAACCAGATTTATGAGCAGTTGATGTTGTTGTCACTTTGTATCTATACGCCTTCAAACTACATCTTCCCAAGTAAGATGCAGAAATATATCGACCTAACACATAACAAAGGAGATAATCTTACCCAGACTGGTCGAGAAGAAGGTATCAGAAGACTTATGAGCATCAACCTTTTGAAACGTCTAGAAAGCTCGGTAAATTCATTCCAGCTAACACTTCAGCGTATAAAGGCACTCATCGACAATACAATCGAAGCAATTAATCGATTTGAAAAGTACGGTAATGCTGATATCGACATGTATGAGGCAACTGACTCCGAGTGGGATATGGATGATGGTAATACAGAGTATTTTACCGTTGGTAAGAAGGTTAAGATTGAGCTTGCTGACATGGATTATAAAACATGGCGCACAGAACTTATGGCAGATGCAGAGACCTTGGAACTGCTTACGCTCATGGTTGCAGACATTACACCTGAGCATGACAGTAAGCTGCGGGAGCTTCTTAAACTTATCTCGGATAAAATTGAAAATCCAATCAATCCGGGAAACAAGAAAGTGATTATCTTCTCTGCATTTTCTGATACCGCAGAGTATCTGTATGAGCATGTCAGCACTTATGTAAAGGAAAAGTACGGACTTCATACAGCGGTAATTACAGGTTCCATCGATGGAAAGACTACCATCAAAGGCTTCAAAGCAACTCTTAATAATGTACTTACCTGCTTTTCACCTATCTCTAAAGGGCGAGACGTATTGATGCCGAACAGTAGTACAGAAATAGATATATTAATCGCTACTGACTGTATTTCGGAAGGTCAGAACCTGCAGGACTGTGATTATCTTGTAAACTACGACATTCATTGGAATCCGGTACGAATTATTCAGCGTTTTGGTCGAATAGACCGTATCGGAAGTAAAAATAATTATATTCAGTTAGTCAATTTCTGGCCGGATATGGATTTGGATGAGTATATCAACCTGAAGAGCCGAGTTGAAACCAGAATGAAGATTTCAGTAATGACATCCACCGGCGATGATGATCTTATCAATCCGGAGGAAAAGGGCGACCTTGAATATCGTAAGCAGCAGCTGAAGCGACTGCAAGAAGAGGTGGTTGATATAGAGGATATGTCTACAGGTATATCCATTATGGATTTGGGGCTGAATGAATTCAGACTTGACCTTTTGGAATATGTAAAGACGCATCCCGATTTGGAGAAAAAGCCGAAAGGAATGCATGCGGTTGTGCCAGCAACAGAAGAGCTTCCTGAAGGTGTTATATTTGTACTCAAGAATATAAATAACAGTTTAAATATTGACAATCAGAACAGAATCCACCCGTTTTATATGGTTTACATTGGAATGGATGGCGAGGTTATCTGTGATTATCTGAATCCAAAGAAAATGCTGGATGATATCAGACTTCTCTGCAGAGGTAAAAAGGAGCCCATCAAGGAACTGTGCCAACGTTTCAATGAAGAAACTGACGACGGAAGAAATATGTCTGAAATGTCGGAGCTTCTTAGTGAAGCAATCAATTCAATTATTGACTGCAAGGAAGAGAGCGATATTGACAGTTTATTCTCTGCTGGTGGTACGTCAGCACTAATGTCGGAAATTTCGGGATTGGATGACTTCGAGCTGATTTGTTTCTTGGTTATCAAGTAAAAGAAAGTTGGGTGAAACAATGATAGGATTGCCGAAGACTACGGAATTCAATAAACGAATCCCGAAACAGAAATTCTATGAAAATATGGATATCTCACCTGCACTAAAGAAAGTGTTTGTGGAGCAGGTTAAGATAATTTATTGGAGAAATAAAATAGCTGCTTCCACAACGAACCTTGCTACTGGCAATGATGTAACGGAGCTTGAAGTATTTGAGGTTCGTTTGAATAGTCCGGTACTTGATGATGGATTGCTCCGTCAGATAGACAGAGAGATACCATATCACATCCTTTTTCTACTTGAATATCAAGGAAAGTATCAGGCATGGATTGGATATAAAGAAGCTGCTGCATCTGGAAATAAAGCATTCAAGGTAAATGGTTATTATCACACAGAATGGCTTACAGAGGATGAATTGCCACTGAAATTAGAAGGTTTGAGCATTGATGCAGTATATGAAAACTTTGTCCGTCAAATTGCTGGTAAAAAGCTAAAATCGGAGACTTCCGGTGAAAGTCTGAAAGAGTCTGTAGCCAGAGATGAACAGAAACAGATTCTGCAAAAGCAAATTGATATTTTGAAAGCTAAAATCCGTAAGGAAAAGCAGCTCAATGTGCAGATGAAACTAAACAAAGAACTAAAGAAATTAAAGGAAAGAATGAAATAAATTTATATTTTACGAGGTGAAAAATGGCTGTAAGTAAAACATTAGGGCATGATGATACTAGTGGATTTGAATTTGTAAAAAGAACTTTAGGAAATAATGTTACCTCAGCGGTGAATTTTGATAGATTACAAAAGGATCCTGAAAATGGTTACATAATTTTTGAGTTTTTGAAGTGTGAGGAGAAACAAGCAGTAACACCGTATTCTAGTCATCCAAATAGATATTGGAATAAAAATGCAAGTAAATTTTTATCCTTATGGCGAGCAAAACAAGACTTTAATGCTATATTGTATTTAGTAAATTACGCTGAAGCAAATACAAAGTATGAAGATCAGGTATTGCTAATTGAGGTAATTGATATGGATGAAAATGGTATAACTGAGGAAAAGATAACAGAACATACAATGAAATCTTTTTCAGAATGGTTTGTTGCTGTTAATAATCGTTGTTTAGAACCTAAAGATAACTTGGTATATGAAATATATAATAACAAAACGATTAATGAATTGGGACAAATAAAGTTAAGAAAAGGGAAACATGCGAACGAGACAATTGAAACAATATGCAATAATGATTTTGAGTATTTAGAGTGGCATAGTCATTCTGGATATGAATATTCAAAAGCGGTTATGTGTTATTTGCAAAAACTAAGCGAAATGAGCAAGAACAATTAATTTGAGGAGTATTGGTATATGGAGAAAATGCGAATGGAATCAATAAACATAGTAAAGAAAAATATTGAGGAGATTGAAAAAATCTTTCCTAGTTGCATTACGGAAACCGTTGATGAAAATAACCAATTAGTAAAGTCTGTTGATTTTGAAAAACTTAGACAAATGCTGACATTAGTCACTATCAAAGAAGATGAAACATATGAATTTACATGGCCAGGGAAGAGGGCTGCAATTGTCGAGACTAATAGACCTATAAGAAAGACCTTAAGACCTAATTGGGAAAAAAGTGTAAACTGGGAAAATACGGAGAATATTTATATTGAAGGTGATAATCTGGAGGCATTGAAGCTTTTACAAGAAAGTTATTTAGGTTCAATACAACTTATTTATATTGATCCACCTTATAATACAGGACATGACTTTGTATACAGAGATAATTTTACTATTTCAAAGGATGATTATGAAGATGATATGGGAGTTATTAATGAAGCTGGAAATAGAATGTTTATAAATACAGACTCAAATGGTCGTTTTCATTCAGATTGGTGTTCAATGATGTATTCTAGGTTGACTTTGGCAAGAAATTTATTATCTGATGATGGACTGATTTTTATCTCAATAGGAGATGAAGAGGTTGATAACCTAAGAAAGATAGCAGATGAAGTATTTGGAGAAGTCAATTTTAGAAATCAAATAGTTGTTCGTAGAGGAGCAAAATCATTACAAGCACAGTTTGAAACGTGGGATAAACTTGGACAGGGAATAGAATACTTATTGCTATATAGTAAAAATAGTTCTTATAGATTTCCCAAACAGATGAAACCATTAGATGAAAAGAAAGCTGGAGGATGGAATAATCATTGGCGTGGCACAGATAGACCTACGATGAGATATGAATTATTTGGTTATACACCAGAAAAGGGTCAGTGGAGATGGAGCCAAGAAAGAAGTTTAAGGGCTATTGAAAACTATAGAAGAATGCTTTCGGAAACAGGAATGGTAGAAGGCAGCGAGAATCAAGATACAATAGATGAATGGTATGAAAAGCAGAAGGATTCACCAGATTTATTAAGAAGATCGGCTAGTGGCAAAGCCGAGCATTATATACCACCTACTTCTGAGACATTGTTGAATAATTCGTGGATAGACATGCTGATTGGGAGTTCTAGTGAAATTGGACAGCTATTTGAAAACAAAATATTTGACACTGCAAAATTGACAGCTGTAATTAAGAGAATACTCCGATTTGCGCCAGATGATGCTACTATTCTTGATTTTTTTAGTGGAAGTGCGACAACGGCAGATGCAGTTATGCAATTAAATTCAGAGGATCATGGAAATAGAAAATATATTATGATTCAAATTCCAGAAGAAACTTCAGAAAAGTCAGAGGCTTATGAAGCGGGTTATAAGACGATATGCGAAATTGGAGAAGAACGTATAAGAAGGTCTGCAAAAAAAGTAAAGCAAGAAACGAGGGCAGATATTGATTATGGATTTAGAGTTTTTTTTGTTGATTCAACCAATATGAACGAAGTGTATTATAGTCCTGATGACTATTCACAAGGTTTTCTTTCACAACTGGAATCCAACATCAAGCCAGACCGTACAGATCTTGATTTATTGTTTGGTTGCCTGCTTGAATGGGGACTTCCTTTATCTCTGCCATATAGCTCTGAAGAGATAGAAGGCTACACAGTACACGACTATAACGATGGTGACTTGATTGCCTGCTTTGATGAGAATATCCCTGACAGTGTAATCAAAGAAATTGCAAAGCGTCAGCCTCTTCGTGCTGTGTTCCGTGATAGCAGCTTTGCAAACAGTCCGTCAAAAATTAACGTGGGAGAGATATTTAAACTTCTTGCACCGGATACAAGAGTAAAAGTTATTTAAGGAGGGCCTCAATGAAGCTACAATTTAAGCATCAGAAGTTCCAGGCAGATGCCGCCAAAGCTGTGATTGATGTGTTTGCCGGGCAGCCTTATCTGACCCCTTCTTACATGATGGACAGAGGAACAGGATATCAGCAGCAGTCAATGACAGATGAAGAGGATTTTACAGGTTGGAGTAATCACAAGATAGTTCCAGAATTAAGCGACCGTCTTATTCTGGAACATATACAGAAAATACAGAGAAACAATCAGATTCAACCTTCTCAGATGTTGGAGGGCAGATACAACCTTACCATTGAAATGGAGACCGGTGTTGGTAAAACTTATACATACATAAAGACTATGTATGAGCTTAATAAGCATTATGGCTGGAGTAAGTTTATTGTCGTCGTGCCAAGTATCGCTATTCGTGAAGGTGTATATAAATCATTTCAGGTTACTCAGGAACATTTTGCGGAAGAGTATGGTAAAAAGGTACGTTTCTTTATCTATAACTCGTCGCAGCTTACTGAGATTGACCGTTTTGCATCTGATAATTCTATCAATGTTATGATTATCAATTCTCAGGCTTTTAATGCCAGGGGGAAAGATGCAAGACGTATTTACATGAAGTTGGATGAATTCCGTTCTCGTCGTCCGATTGATATTATTGCAAAAACAAATCCTATTCTTATTATTGATGAGCCTCAGTCTGTTGAGGGTAAGCAGACAAAAGAAAACCTTAAGCAGTTTAATCCGCTGATGACGCTTCGTTATTCAGCTACGCATAAGAGTGATAGCATATACAACATGGTTTATCGTCTGGATGCTATGGAGGCATATAACAAACGTCTCGTTAAGAAGATTGCAGTTAAGGGTATTACAGAATCCGGAAGCACAGCAACTGAAAGCTATGTTTATCTGGAGAGTATTAACCTTTCCAAGTCAGCACCTACAGCAACAATTCAGTTCGATTGTAAAGGTGCTACGGGTATCCGCAAAATAACAAGGACAGTATCTGAGGGATACAATCTTTATGATAATTCCGGTCAGATGGAAGAATATAAGCAGGGATTTGTAGTTTCCAGAATTGATGGTCGTGATGATTCGGTAGAATTCATCAATGGTATCAAGATTTATGCCGGTGATGTAATTGGTAAAGTCAGTGAAGAACAGTTGCGACGAATCCAGATTAGAGAGACCATCCTTTCTCACATCCAGAGGGAGCGAGAGTTGTTCTATAAAGGAATTAAGGTGCTTTCTCTGTTCTTCATTGATGAGGTTGCTAAGTACAAGCAGTATGATGCCGCAGGTCAGCCAATAAATGGTACTTATGCTGATATGTTTGAAGAAGAATATAACGATATTATCAGTAATCTTCAGATAGGTATCGGTGAGGATGATTACCTGAAATACATTGAGTCAATTCCAGCTGAAAAAACGCATGCTGGTTATTTCTCAATTGATAAAAAGGGTAAGATGATTGATTCTAAGGTGGCTCGAAAAGAAACTACTTCGGATGACGTGGATGCATACGACCTTATTATGAAAAATAAGGAGCTTCTTTTAGACAGAAATCCTAAGAAGTCACCAGTAAGATTTATATTCTCACACTCTGCTCTTCGTGAAGGTTGGGATAATCCTAACGTATTTCAGATTTGTACTTTGAAGCAGAGCAGTAGCGAAACAAGAAAACGTCAGGAAGTAGGTCGTGGTCTTCGGCTTTGTGTAAATCAGGACGGAGAACGTATGGATACAAATGTACTTGGAAATGATGTGCATAATGTAAATGTTCTTACGGTTATCGCCAGTGAAAGCTATGATAGTTTTGCTAAAGGACTTCAAAGTGAAATTGCGGAGGCGGTTGCAGACAGACCTCGTGCAGTTACTGCAGAGTTGTTTATTGGAAAACTCATCAAAGATGATAAGGGGAATGAGCAAGTCATTGATAGTGATACAGGACATGCTATTTACTTTGATCTTATTGTCAATGGCTACATTGATAAGAAAGGCATACTTACTGATAAATATTATGAAGATAAGGCAAATGGCGAAATAAAGATTGCGGATGAAGTGGCGGATTCTGTTGCATCTGTAATTGAAATCATAGATTCGATTTATGACAGCAGAACTATGCAACCTGAAGACGCTCGTAAAAATAATGTCGAGCTGATAGTAGACGAAGAGAAACTTGCAATGCCGGAATTTAAGGCATTGTGGGATAAGATTAATTCTAAGTCTGTTTATGTCGTAGATTTTGATACAGATGAACTGGTAAAAAAGGCAATTACATCATTAGATAAGAAACTCCGAGTTTCTAAGATTTATTTTAAAGTTGAGACCGGCGCAATGGAGCAGATTAATTCAAAAGAAGAGCTGACAAGCGGTGCATCTTTTGTTAAGGAAGAATCCGCAAGCTATGGTAATACTATAGCCGCAAGATCGAATGTGAAATATGATTTAATTGGAAAACTTGTGGACGAAACCGATCTTACAAGAAAGGCTATTATTCAGATTCTTCAGGGTATACAGTCGACTGTATTTAATCAATTTAAGGATAATCCGGAAGAATTTATTATTAAGGCAGCAGCCCTTATTAACGATGAAAAAGCCACATCCATCATTGAACATATCACTTATGATGTAATGGATGAAAAATACGGCACAGAGGTCTTTACTGACCCGACTATTAAAGGTCGTCTTGGTGTAAATGCTATGAAGGCAAAGAAGCATCTGTATGACCATATTGTATATGACTCAACAAATGAACAGAAATTTGCTGAGGAATTGGATACAAATAAAGATGTTGCTGTTTATGTGAAGCTACCAGATGGTTTCTACATCTCTACTCCGGTGGGGCACTATAATCCTGACTGGGCGATTGCATTCTATGAAGGAACGGTAAAACATATATATTTCGTGGCTGAAACGAAAGGATCCATGAATTCAATGCAGTTGAGACTGATAGAAGAGTCAAAAATTCACTGTGCAAGAGAGCACTTTAAGGCTATCAGCAACGGCGAGGTCGTGTATGATGTAGTTGATAGCTATAAGACGTTGCTTGAGAAAGTAATGCGATAGGGAGGTGCAACTATGATTTTATCGGATAGTGAAACTAGAATTGACCGGCTTAATAATATGGCAATTGCTAAAACGATTGTATCAATTTTAAAAGAAAATACGGAATCTGTTTCAATTGGTGTACATGGAGATTGGGGAGCAGGGAAATCAAGCGTACTTGCTATGGTTGAAGATGAATTAAAGAAATTAAGCAATCCTGATCAAAATAATGTGAGTGATATTGATTCTGATTATAGTGTAATTCGGTTCAATAGTTGGCAATACCAAGGATTTGAGGATGCAAAAATAGCACTTATGAGAGCAATAGTGTGTCAGTTGGAAGATACAGCAAAAGTATACTTGGAGCATCATCCAATTGTTCATGGAATTGATGAAATCAAAGATATTGGTAAGAAATTATGGAAGAACCTTGATAAACTCAGTTTAGCTAAAAATGTTGGAAAAGTCGGAGTTTCAATTGCAACAGGAACAGCTCCTTTAGCTATAATGGAAGGCATTATAAGTACTATAAAAAATACTGTAGTAGATCAAGATAAAGTAGAAGAGTTGATAGGAACAATTGGAAATTTGATTGATACTTCTAAAGAAGAAACATCTGGCTATAGAGAGATGGAAGATTTTAGACAAAATTTCAAACAACTTTTTGAGAAAGCCCATATTCAAAAAATTGTTGTACTTATTGACGATTTGGATCGTTGTTTACCAAAGGTCGCAATTGAAACACTAGAGGCGGTACGAATATTCCTAACATTGGAAAATACAGCATTTATTATAGCTGCTGATGATGCAATGATTCGATATTCAGTTAAAGAATATTTTCCAAGAGTGCATGAAGAAAATAATGAAAAACAGGATACCATTACCAAATTGGATTATAACAATTTTGCTGATAAATATTTGGAGAAACTGATACAGGTGCCATTACATATTCCTAGAATCGGTATTGCAGAGGCTCAGCTTTATATAATGCTATTAATGATAGAATCCGAGCTGGGTGAATCAGAAGAGTTACAAGAATTAGGAGATGTAGTCATTAGTAAACTTCATAAACCATGGGCTTTAGAGCAACTTTCGACAGAAGAAATAAAAGATGCTTTAAAGGATAAGTATAAAGCTGCAATTGAAAATGTTAGGATTGCCAAGAGCATTGATAAAATATTAGCTGAACATACTGGTGGAAATCCAAGGAATATAAAAAGATTTATTAATATGCTTTTATTGAGAACTGAAATTGCAAGAAATAGAGGATTTGATCCTAATGAGCTAAAAATGGCAGTATTAGCCAAGATGATGCTAATAGAACAGTATAATAATGATTTTTACAAGGCTTTGGCAGATGAAATAGATGAAGAAGGTCATTGCAAGGCATTTCAAATCACTTCTGAACAAGAATTGGATGAAGCTAAAACAGAAGTTAATGAAACTGATATGTCAAACAATACAAGTGAAGGAGATGAAAAGAAAACTAAGAGTAAAAAAGAAACAAAGACTGTAACAAAAACAGTTTGTGAAAAAGAATCTGATTCTATTATTGTGAGAAATGAACAATTCAAATTATTTCTGCAACAAGAAGATATAAAAGCATGGATGCAAATAGAACCATCTTTAGCAGGTATAGATCTTAGACCATATTATTTTGCTTGTACCGAAAGAATAGACTTTTTCTTTAGTAGTCCGGAAGAACGTTTACGAGAACTTGCTTCGGTTGTTCGGGCAGGCTCATTTAATACTCTAAATAAAAAAGAAGAAATAGGTGCACTTAATACTTCAGATGCAAAGCAATTATTAAAAATTGTATCTCAGGATGTTTTTGTAAGAGATTTATCAGAAAGTCAACCACCTAAGAGTATAGAAGGTATTAGATGTTTAGTAGAATATCATTCAGAACTTCAAGAAGATTTGGTAGATTTCTTATTAACATTGCCATTTGATAAATTGGGAATTTGGGCTGTTGGAGGCTGGGATTCTTGTATTCCAAAGACATCTAATGTTAGGGATAAATTGAGATTATTTTTTAAAAATGTGGAAGAGAGTACTACAAATCCGATTATAAAAAGCGCAGCAAAAGAATCGCAGAGGTGATAGTTTATGGGAACATCTACAAGGAATAAAGGACAATCTGGTCATACACCTTTAGTACCTTCATGGTTAGAGGAAGGTGGAGATGACGGAAGAGAAGGGCAAAATGCTGGTGAAATTAAGGCTATACCACCAGATGGAGATATAAATAGATTTACCGGCCCAAGAGGGACGTTTACTAAATACATATCAGGTGGTGGTCGTGACGGTAGTTCAATGAGAAATAGCGTATCGCAATATGTGAGTCGTTCATTAGGAGGAAGTTCTAGGGCTACAACAAGATTAGGGTCTGCACGAAATAGTACTGCAAGATTATATAATGTATTAAATTCACTGTCTAGAAATGGTGGAATAAATGAAGTTGCGCACCAGTTATCTATTAACAATTTAGAAGGATTGTCAGCATCTAGCTTTTTTACTAAAATTGCCTCATTTGTTTGTCCAGATGGAGGACCTAACGATGAGGGAATGGCAAGATCAGCTTATTTTGATGCTATAGCTGAAAATCAAATGTTATATGAAAAAAAGATTGAAGAACTTACTGCTCAAGATTGTATGTCAATTTTGCAGAAATATATGAGTAAAGTAATTATGGAACATATTAAAAATGATATTGCTAATAAAATAATCATACTTCCAAATGATATTAATGAGATTTCACGTATAGAAGGTTCAGTGGAACAGTTGATTCAACAAAGTGTTGCTGATGCATGTGCAGAAGTACAACAAAATAATTTGCAGATGACAAATACAAAAGCAGAACAAATAACTGATTCCATATATAAGAAAACATATGAAATATTGGAAGGGCAAGGTGAATAAATATGAATAGGTATCATTTAGTTGCTTCGTTCAATAAAGAACAACATGCATTTGAATATCAAATAATACCTGAGATAAGTACAATAAAAGTGCTACTTCCTATGCAGACATCGAATGGAAATTTTCGATATGGTCTTCAAACGATGATAAGCGAACTGCAAAGAGTAAATATTTATCCATCAGAGAGTGGATTTGATGCAATAATTATTGGACTGATGGTATATATTGCAGATATGAAAATATCAAGAAGAAAACAATCACAAGATTCATGGACAAGGGAAATAACGCTTTCTATACCAGTGTATGATAGTAAGTGGATGAATCATAGAAATACAATAGAACGAATGTTGAAATTTTTGACGGGTGATATATGGACATTGGAATTCAGTAAAAGAGAAGAAAGATTTGCAATAAGTGATAAAGAAGAAGAGCGTACAGATAAATATAGAGTTGCGTCATTATTTTCTGGTGGAATGGATAGTCTCATTGCAGCGATTAATTATATGGAACAAGGACAAGCAACTCTTTTAGTGAGTCATGCTGGAGAACCAAGAGTTAGAAAATGGCAGACAGATTTATTACAACTATTAGATGAAAATTATTCCAATGTTCCACATGATAATGCATATCTTTGGACAAGTTTGAGTGATATTGAATTGCCTGAAGCTGATGAAGATAAAAATCAGCGAAGCAGATCATTTTTGTTTATCTCAATTGCAATATTTGCAATGAGTGGAACAAAAGGGTGTAATGATCTGTATATGCCTGAAAATGGATTAATTGCATTGAATGTTCCTCTTGATAGTACGCGTATTGGTTCTCATAGTACGAGAACTACACACCCTTTTTATTTAAAATTATGGAATGAAATAAGTATGAGTGTTTTTGGTTTTTCCATTTCAAATCCATACTGGAATAAAACAAAGGGAGAAATGGCAGCAGAGTGTTTAAATAAAGATAGATTAATGGATGCAATGGGAAAATCATATTCTTGTTCATCTGTAAATAATGCGAATATTCGTGGTGGACATTCACAACATTGTGGTCATTGTTTACCATGTATCATAAGAAGAGCAGCAATGTATCATGCTTTTGGAAAGAACGATCCTTCTGAGTATTTATATTCAGATATTGCGGCAATCGAGAGCAATCGTGATTTGGTTGGTGAACAATTACGTTCTTTTCAGTATGCAATTCAGAAATTAAAACAGAATCCAAATTCAAAGGAAATAATGATTTATAAAACTGGTCCACTTGATTCTGATGAGATGTATTTAAAGGAACTTTCAGAAATGTACTATCGAGGACTGATGGAGGTGGACCAATGGATTCAAGATAATAGGGAGAACTGATATGTTGATTGATACGCATTTTCATCTTGATTTGATGGATAATATGCAATTATTAATAAAACAGTCTAAAAATGTAAATGTTGGAATAATAGCTGTTGGAACAACACCGTTGGCTTATAAACAAGAACTACGATTTGTTAACGGCGCTAATGCAATTAAAGTTGGATTAGGGTTGCATCCTCAGTTGGTAAAACAAAGACATCAAGAAATTGATTTGTTTTTAAATTTGTTTAAAGAGGCAAAATTTATCGGAGAAGTTGGACTTGATTTCAATAAAGGGTATAAGGATTCAAAAGAGATGCAACTTATTTGTTTTCAAAAGATTGTTAGACAATGTGCTATAGAGGGGGAAAAAGTACTATCGATTCATAGTGTTAAATCTGCAAAAGCAACTATTGAAGTTTTACAAGAAACAGGAGCATTTAACAATTGTAAATGTATATTTCATTGGTTTACAGGAAGTGTATCAGAGAGAAAACTGGCCATAGATAATGGTGCATATTTTTCTATTAACCCTAAAATGCTAGAGACAAAAGCAGGGAAAGATGTAATACGTAATATTCCTGCGGATAGAATATTACTGGAGACAGATGCACCTTTTACATTGAAATGTAATTCTATGGAAGATTTATACAATGAGTTAGAAAGAATTGCTAGAGAAATTTGTTATATACGAAATGAGGATGTAATTTCACAAATAGAGGATAATTCCATGAGAATTTTTTAGAATAATGACACAGAGAATGTGGTGGTTGAACTTAAGAGACCTACAGTAGCACTTGGAGAAACACAATTATCACAGGTGAAAAAATATTTACAAGTGATACGTAAGGAAGATCGCTTTAATATGGGAAATGTTAAATGGACATTTTACTTAGTAGGGAACAAATTTAATACAAGTGGGTTTCTTGAAGGTGAATTGGAGAATAATAAAAATTATGGTGAACAACATCTCGTTTATTGGGTTGATAATGGAATGACTAAAATATATGTGCTAAAGTGGAGCGAAATCTTTGATGAATTCTCCAAAAGACATGAGTATTTGCTGGATAAATTAAAACTCGAAGAAGAATTGTGGCTTAAGCAACATGACAATGCTGATAACGTGGTAGATGATGTTGTAGATAATTCAGCAAGGTTGGAAAAACCACTGATTCCTAAGAAATCAAAAAAATTTATTTCATTTAGTAGTTTTGGATAATTTGATGAAAAGGAGGATTTGGGCGATGAGTACCAAATTAGAATATGATATTAAAGAAAAATATGGTTATGAACTAAATGAAATCAGTAATAAATTAAATCAGCTTGAGGCTGGCAGAGTATATGAAAATGGTGGATCTAAAATGGACGGAAGTCTGGCTACGAATATAAAACAACTTCGTAAAATGATAGGTGAATTATTATTAAAAATACAGAATGGTAAGGATGGAACAGATGATGAAATAGCAAAGCTGTTTATAAACAAAGATTATTAATGATGGAGACTTAGAGAAGATTATGAACTGCGTAGATGTGTTAGCTGTAGAATTGCTGTATTCCATAACAAATAAGATTTTTAGTCTAAGATATTATTGCAATACAACTGTTTTTATACCAATAATATCTCATTTTAGTTCAAGATTAGTCCAAAATTAGTCCAAGGCGGAAAGGAAGTGATATTTATGGACATAAAGCAGCTAATTGGTGAAACCACAGATTA
>UMFB01002652.1_pt1 | contig 19139 bp, 18 predicted proteins | sample 1964921 | NCBI WGS metagenome assembly UMFB01 (sample SAMEA4836037, study PRJEB28245) | human gut metagenome | biome: gut microbiome; material: fecal sample | place: Denmark | collected 2008
GCTTTTCCGCAACTGCCTCTATATGTGGGACGAGTCCCGCAACAGACACAAAATATTGATTTTTTCAGTCTTTAATGCCCCTGGTGGGGGACAATCCCATGATTTCCCCCACCACTTTCCTGCCGTTTTCCCAAAAGTGGGGGCAGGCAGATGCCGGGAATGACTTTCAGGTACACTCTAGGCGGATTCCTCCACTTTGTCCCCCTTTTTCGGGTGACGATGGCGGTAAATAATCACTGCTGCCGACACGCCCACCAGCGCAGCCGATAAAAGCTGGGACACGGCGAACCCCGTTCCCGGAATCTTTAGCTGGTCCGTCCTCAGTCCTTCAATCCAAACCCTTCCCAGTCCGTATCCAAGGAAATACACCCACAGCATCTCTCCTTCAAACTTCTTGCGCTTCCTGTACCACAGCATGAACACCAGCACGCCCAGGTTCCAAAGTGATTCATACAGGAAGGTGGGATGCACCTGGATATAGGCAATGCCATTTTCCACAATCTCATTGTCCACAAGCTGCTGGGATATCATGGCAGGATTCACCAGGCTTTTCCGGATTCGCATGGCAAACAGGTTGTCCGTATACCCGCCAAAGGCTTCGCAGTTGAAGAAATTCCCCCACCTGCCGATCATCTGTCCCGTAATCAGACCCAGAACGCCGCTGTCAGCCATGGAGAAAAAGGACAGCTTTCGTTTCTTCGTAAATACGATGAGAGTCAGGGCCGCCGCAATGACACCCCCGTAAATAGCCAGTCCACCAGCCCTGAGGTTAAATATCTGCAGCAAATCATCCTTATAATTCGCCCAGTCGAAAATAACGTAGTAGGCCCTGGCCCCCATAATGGAAAAAATAATGGCGTAAAGCGCAAAATCCAAATAAATATCCGGGTCCTGCCCTCTTCTCTTAGCGTCTGAACACGCAATGGCCATGCCGGCCAGCATCCCAAGCCCTATAATGATACCGTAAAAGGCAATCCTGAATCCAAACACAGTGATGCTGTTAGGCAGATGCTCTATGGTAATACCCAGATTCACAAAACTCAAATCCGCTCCCGTAACTGCTTCCATAAAGAAAATCTCCTTCCTTAGTGATATACTTTCCCATTTTACCCCGAAGCAGTATAAAAAGCAAGAAGGTATTTGCCAGCATTAATCCTACTCAGCCCCCAGCGCAGCCATGGTCACATAGTTATAGGGCTTGTTAAAATGAGGGAGGAAGAACAGATCAAACAGCTTCAGCTTATCTATGGTCACCTGTTCCTCCACTGCCATGGAGAACATGTGGATACCCATGGACACATCATAATCCGAGCACATCTGGGCTCCCAGTATGATTCTGGATTTCCTGTCATATACAATACGTATCTTCACCTTATGGTTTCCGTTCTCCATAAACTCTGCCTTCTGCCAGTCCTCATAATCCGCTGCCGCAGCGTCGTATCCCATCCGCTTTGCCCTGGCCAGGCTGATTCCCGTGCTGAGCATATGAAGCCCCCATATACTGATTCCGTTGGATCCCTGAACGCCCACGGATTCCAGAACCTTGCCGCACGCGTTATGGGCCGCGATGATTCCGGAGCGCACCGCGTTGGTAGCCAGGGCAATGTAATCCGCAGCCTGTATGGCATTGTTATAAACCGTAGCGCAGTCTCCCACCGCATACACCCCGGGCACGCTTGTCTCCTGCCTGCGGTCCACCAGAAAGGCCCCATTTCCAAAGGTCCTGAGTCTCCCCTGTCCAAGGGACGTGTTGGGCCTAAATCCAATGCCGAATACCACCATATCCGCCTCATAACATCCCTGGTCCGTCACCACACGTTCCACCCGTCTTTTGCCCTCCAGTCTCACCACCTTCTCCCCAAAAGCCAGCTTCACCCCGTGCTCCTGCAGATTGTGCGCCATCCTGTCAGAAAACTCCCTGTCATAATATCCGGACAGGCATGTATCCGCCAGGTCAATCAAAACCACTTCCCGGCCATTCCTCTTAAACGCCTCAGCCAGCTCCACCCCGATATATCCGGCGCCCACCACAGCCACCTTCTTAACAGAAGTATCCTTAAGCTTCTCAATCACATCCCTGGCATTCTGATACAGCTTCACAAACTGCACATTATCCAGCTCCATCCCCTCAATCTCAGGGCGCAGCGGAACAGACCCGGTGGCCAGAATCAGTTTATCATACTCCTGCACATAACTCTTTCCGTCCTTTCCCCTGGCATACACAGCCTTCCCGTCAAAATCAATTCTGTCAACCTCTGTCTCCATATGAATGACAGCGCCCTTTTCCTCAAAAGCCTCCTTACTGGAGTAGAACAGCCCCTCAGGCCCGGAAATCTGCCCCCCAATCCAAAGCGCCATACCGCACCCCAGAAAACTGATATCAGAGTTCCTGTCAAAGGCCACCACCCGATTTCCCGGAAACTGGTCCAAAATAGTATTCAAAACCGCCGTCCCCCCATGATTCGCCCCGATAACGACAATTGTTTCTTTCATATTCAATAACCTCCTGCTATCCTGAAATTTAAAATCCTGCCCGATTACTAACATACCCAAACACCACACGGTCAATATTACAGAATACACTCATAACTATTATTGCCAAAAAAGCCTATATTATCAATCCCCCCGCATCCCATCCCCCGCCAAACCCAAATAAGTTATATAAAATGTATTATATAATAAGAAGGAATCCCACATAGGATTATTAAAACCCCCGCATCCAGCCATTAAGTCTATCCACATTCCACCCCTTCTATTAGCCGAGCAAAAATCTCACCTTCAAAGCTCTGCTCACCTCCAAACAACCCATAAGCCCGCCTCATCCAAAAATGAGGATTTTTCTCCTCATCCTTTTTACATCTCCGCCAAACACCCTCGCCGCTTCTTATGAGAAAATTCCTCACCCCCGCAATTATCCTTACATCCATCGGCCATCACTCCTCTCCTTATGGGAGGATGAGACAGCGGACGAGCAAAAGAGCAGCCGGAAAATGAGCGGGCGGGGGCGGGGAGATTCGGCGATTTTTACCGAGGGGTGCTGTCACTTAGCTGGAACCGGGGGCAAAGCAGGGGGCGGCTGAGGGCCTACACGGCCCGAAGCCGGTGGCACATGGAGGAGAAATCATCAAGATTTCTCCGGAATTTGCCGCAGTCCCCCTGCTTTGTCCCCGGTTCCGGCTTAGAGACAGCCCCCGAGGGAACCATGAGCCAAATCTCCCCGCCCCCGCCCGTTCATTTTCCCGATCCCCTTCCCCGTCCGCGTACCATCCCTCCCATCTCCCACCCCACACCACACATTTTCCCCTTTAATTTCCCCCCTTTTTATGATATGATAATAAAGCTGTAATAGAATCAGAACGTCCCCGCCCAAAGCCCGGGCGTATTTGAACCATCATATAACACATACAGATAGGAAGGTAATCATATGAAATTAGGTATTGTAGGACTCCCCAATGTCGGCAAGAGTACCCTCTTCAATTCCTTGACAAAGGCAGGTGCGGAATCAGCCAACTACCCGTTCTGTACCATTGACCCCAACGTAGGCGTGGTTCCGGTTCCCGATGTCCGCCTGGACAAACTTACCGCCATGTACAATTCAGAAAAAACCACTCCTGCCGTCATCGAGTTCGTGGACATTGCAGGTCTGGTAAAGGGAGCCTCCAAAGGTGAAGGTCTGGGCAACCAGTTTCTGTCCAACATCCGTGAAGTGGACGCCATTGTTCATGTAGTACGCTGTTTTGACGACCCCAATGTCATTCACGTGGACGGCAGCATTGATCCCATCCGCGACATTGAGACCATTAATCTGGAGCTGATTTTCTCCGACATTGAAATCTTGGAGCGCCGCATTGCCAAGCAGTCCAAGGGTGCGTTTAACAACAAGGAACTGGCAAAGGAAGTGGAGCTGTTAAAAGCTATCAAAGCCCACCTGGAAGACGGAAAGCTGGCCCGCAGCTTTGAGCCGGACGACGATGATGCCATGGAGTTCATCAATACCCTGAACCTTCTTACATGGAAACCCGTCATCTTTGCCGCCAACGTAGCTGAGGATGACCTTGCAAACGACGGTGCGGACAACCAGTATGTCCAGGCAGTCCGTGGCTTTGCCGGCGAGAACAACTGTGAGGTATTTGTTATCTGCGCTGAGATTGAACAGGAAATCGCTGAGCTGGATGACGACGAGAAAAAGATGTTCTTAGACGACCTTGGCCTTACAGAGTCCGGTCTGGAAAAACTGATTGCAGCCAGCTACCGCATCCTGGGCCTTATGAGTTACCTGACAGCAGGCCCCCAGGAGAGCCGTGCATGGACTATCAAGGTGGGCACCAAGGCACCCCAGGCAGCTGGAAAGATTCACAGCGACTTTGAGCGTGGATTCATCCGCGCCGAGGTAGTCAACTACGACGACCTGATGGCCTGCGGCAGCATGAATGCAGCCAAGGAAAAAGGCCTGGTACGTTCCGAGGGCAAGGAATATGTCATGAGGGACGGGGATGTTGTGCTCTTCCGCTTTAATGTATAAGCGTGTATAAACAGTCGTTGCTTTGCAACTGTAATTAAAATCATTTACACAGGTTTTATAAATCTTAAGCTTTCTATATCATATGACAATGAAAAACCGGCGTCGTCCGTCACACTGCAGCCATGGATGATGCCGGTTTCTTCTTTTTCTCCTTATTCTTCCTCCTTATTCCTCCTCCTTATTCTTCCTCCTTCACCTTCATTCGCCCTCATTTTCCTTCTTTCGCCCTCATCTCCTTCTCACCATCTTCCATCACCTCCTTTCCTTCAACCGGGCATTCCATCCTCCCCTCTTCAGTATCCCCGGCTCCGCTGCCTCCGCTGCCTCCATGGACTCCACGGAGCGTTTGTTGTATTTATCTCCCATATGGGCTATGATAGACAAGGAGGTGAAGAAACATGGATTGCAGCAAAGTAGGAAATCTGATTTATACCCTGAGAACAGAAAAAGGAATGACCCAGAAGGCCCTGGCCAATGCCATGAACATCAGCGACAGGACTATTTCCAAATGGGAACGCGGCGCCGGATGCCCCGACGTATCCCTTCTGCGGGAACTTTCTGACATTTTAGGAGTTAATATTGAAAAAATACTGTTAGGCGATTTGGAGCCCAATAAAAAAGATGGAGGAAATATGAAACGAATCAAATTCTATGTATGCCCTGTCTGCGGAAATGTAATATCCAGCACAGGCATGGCGGAAATCTCCTGCTGCGGCAGGAAATTAAATGCCCTGAAAGTCAGGCCCGCGGACCTTTCCCACAGCGTGTCTGCAAAAGCAGTGGAGGGCGATTATTACATCACCCTGGAACATGATATGGAAAAGCAGCACTATATCACCTTCATGGCATATGCCGTCTATGACAGAGTGCTTTTGATGAAACTATATCCGGAACAGGCAGCCCAGGTACGTTTCCCCAGGTCTGGTCACGGAGTGCTGTATATCTGCTGTAACAGCCACGGGCTTTTCTCGGTCAGTCTGTAGATACACCAGACACCTCCCTGTTGCCGTTTATTTACTGAAGCAACCCAGCTGCCATTAAAATTCGTATTGGCAGCCGGTAACGGAGTAAATAAACAAGACTCCTTTCAGCATAAGGTTTTCAGTCGTACTTCCAATTCCACATTTTTTCCCGGAGCAGCTCTTTCTCTTAAATCCCATTGACATTGCCTTTCATATCATGTATGATGTCTTATAGACCGACGGTCGGTCTATAAGATAGGAGGGCAAGCCATGGCACGTATTGTTAAGGAAGCTGACGAACGGAGAAATGAAATTCTGGACGCTGCTGAGACGCTTTTTACAGAAAAAGGGTACTCAAAAACCACCATTATTGATATCCTGAATCAGGTAGGTATTGCAAAGGGTACTTTTTATTATTATTTTAAATCCAAGGAAGAGGTGATGGATGCCATCATAGAACGTTTCATTGAACAGGACGTACAAAAGGCCCGGCTGATAGCCATGGATAAGAGTCTATCACCGGTCCGGAAAATATGCCGGATCATAGCTGCCGGACAGCCCCGGACAGATGGGCCCAAGGACAGGATGATTGAGGAGTTCCATCTGCCGGCCAATGCCCTGATGCACGAAAAAAGCATTGTTCGCTCGATTCTGGCCCTCTCCCCCATCCTGGGCGAGATCGTTTCCCAGGGAGTGAAGGAGCGCCTGTTCTCCACAGAGCATCCGCTGGAAGCCATGCAGATACTGTTAGTTTCCGGGCAGATATTGTTTGATTCCTCTATGTTTACATGGACACCTTGTGAGATGGAACAAAAGATAAACGGATTCATAGAAGCCATGGAAGCTGTCCTGGGCGCTGAAAAAGGAACCTTTGAACCCATGAAACAGATTTTGGCTGCGGGAAGCGGATGTATTTTACAGGAATCAGAATCACGGAGGGATGAATGATGGCAAATAGTCCCATATCGGGAAACAGGGATTTCCGCCTCATGGTAATCGGGCAGATTATATCCATACTGGGATCTGCCCTGCTGCGGTTTGCCCTGTCCCTCTATGTACTGGACATTACGGGAAGGGCGGACATCTACGCCGCCCTGTATGCATTCTCCAATATTCCTCTTCTGATTTCCCCTGTAGGCGGAGCTGTTGCCGACCGTTTTAACAGGCGCAATCTGATGGTGCTCTTCGACTTTACCAGCGGTATAATCATATCTCTATACTATTTAAGCCTCTGTCTGGGAGGGACTTCCATCTTTCTTACAGGCGCTGTCCTGATACTGCTCTCTGTCATCAGTTCCATGTATGGACCGACGGTGACGGCCAGCATTCCCCTTTTGGTGAAGGAGGAACATCTGGAGGGAGCAAACGGCCTTGTAAACGGGGTCCAGGCCCTCTCCAATGTGGCGGCTCCGCTGATTGGCGGCATGTTCTACGGCATATTCGGAGTCAAAGCCCTGGTGTGCGTCAGCGGAACCGCATTTATCTGTTCCGCTGTACTGGAGCTGTTCATCCATATTCCTTTCCGCAAACGCGAATTCACCATGCCCGTCATTCCCACCATGGCGGCCGACTTAAAGGAAGGCTTTTCCTATGTCGGCCGAAACCCTCTCATACTGCGCTCCATGATTCTGGCTTCCCTGCTGAATCTGGTTCTGACCCCGTTTTTTGTGGTGGGAGGGCCTGTAATTTTAAGGACAGCCATGAAAAGCACGGACGCCATGTACGGAATCGGCATGGGAACCATCAATCTGGCTACTATATTAGGCGCCCTGTCCATGGGCGCTGCCGCTAAAAGGATGCGCATGGAAAACCTGCACCGCCTTCTGGCAGCCATCACTCTTCTGTTCCTTCCCATGGCACTGTCTGTCACCCCTGCATGGATCAGACGCGGTTTTTATCCGTCCTATCTGGTGTTCCTGGCCTGCGCTGTCCCCATTGCCATGATTATGACCATCATTTCCATCTTCGTTATCACAAAGGTCCAGAAGGAGACTCCCAACGAAAATCTGGGAAAGGTGATGGCCATTATCACGGCAGTGTCACAGTGCGCGGCTCCCCTGGGCCAATTGGTCTGCGGATTTATCTTCCAGACCTTCCCGGCAAAGATTTACCTGCCTGCCCTCTTCACCTGCATTGCCATGGCGGTGATTTCCCTGGCCGCCAGGAAGTTGTGGGCAGAAACCGCCGTATCTTAATTTGAGCGTTCCCTTGATGCGAGCGTTCCCTTAATGCGAATGTTCCCCTAATGCGAGTGTTCCATTAATACAGGGGTTCCAAATACACGGGTTCCCTCTTCCTGGCAGTCATCATATAGCGGTGGATGGTCCCCTCAATGGAGCCCCCGGACTCCAAAAGGGCCTGGGCGGCAGCCAGTCTGTCCAGACAGCCATCCACACAGAAGCCGGGGAATTCCCACTCAATGATTTTGGCAAACCATACAAGCGCCCCTACGTCAAAAAAGCGTATGGGACGGAAGGCTTCACCTTGCTCCAGAATATCAAACCCGGACTCCTTAAGCTTTTTGGACTGCTCCTTCAGATTCATTCCCGGGAAAGGTTTTGGCGTGCCGGGCAAAAGCAGCTCCACCAATTCCCTGTCATTGTCCTCCCCCACCTGCTGGGTTATGAAAATGCCGCCCGGTTTCAGGATACGGTTCACTTCCCCCGCATCATAATTTCCATGACGGTTTATTACCATGTCAAAACAGCTGTCCGCAAAGGGCAGCGTCTGATTTCCCGGCGCCTCCCTGAAATCAATTCCCAGGGGCGCCAGAAGCCTCCGGCACAGCTCTGCATTGGGAGGATATGCCTCTGTGGCGCTGGTTCTGGAGTATGAATGGCCCAGTGAGAGCAGGAATTCGCCTCCCCCTGTGTCCATGTCCAAAAGATAATCCCTGTCCCCAAGATGGGACAGGATAATTTTCCTGTAATCCCAGGGCAGGCTTCCTTCCTCCCTGTACCTGCTGTCTATGTGTGAAAAATCCCACCCGTGGATGTGTGCCAAAGCCTCCTCGGCTTTCCATATCTTTCTTAATTCTTCTGTCTTCATATCGGCTGCTCCTTCCATCTTCATCACTTGTTCCATGGATACGCTGCAGCCCTAAAAACGACAGCCGGTATTTCCAGTCCCGACACAATGGCTGTCTGCCTTAAGGCTGCGCCGGGTAGTTATCTGACATGCTTTTTCTCATATACCCTCCTTACCGGATATGTATGCAGGCATGTTTCCACTCTGAATTTTTGTACTGCATATTCCGAACCTGTCTGCACACATCTGTAATGCAATTATTATACTTCTTTTTCTCTACCGCAGTAAATGCATACAATCTGTTTGTGATTTTTCAATATATTTTTTATTTTTATCAATAAAAACCGTATTTTTTAGTGTTTTATACCTTTTTCAACACATAAACCCGTATTTTCTTGCTTTTTTCTTTTTACGGTTCTTTTTGCGGCAGATTAATTGATATTATTCACACCAAAGCCGTATCCCTCACCAAAAACCGCGGCGTCGGAGAAACGAGGTATGGTTATGGAATTGGTAAGCAGCATTGTGGAAGGCATCAACAACTGCATCTGGGGCCTTCCCATGATCGGCCCTCTCTTCGGAACCCGTCTCTTTCTCACCTTCCGGACCGGATTCATCCAGCGCAGGACTTTCACAGGCATCCGTCTGTCCGTCACCAGGGCCCGGGATTCCCCTGATTGGGGATCAGGGAGTCCTTCCACTACTAAAAAATAAACAGAAAGGGAAGCACGCTTTACACCAGCCGTGCTCCCCTTCCTGTTTATTCTCATCTCCCGGACTCTTATTCTTTACCGTCCTTATGGTCCTTACGGTCCTTCGTAATACGGCCCAATACCATTACCGCGGCCATGATGATGATAATGGCCGCAAAAATTCCGCCCATACCTTTTCCCATAATTTCCAGGGCAATCCCTACATGTTCCATATTCATACGCTTCCTCCTTTGCTGCTGACTCCAGAGCCTGCCTGAAACTTCGATTCTTCCGCCCTACAGATACTGGGACACGATGCTGATGACCAGTCCTCCGGCAATAACCGATGCCACCTGGCCCGATACATTGGTGCCGGCAGCCTGCATCAGTATGATATTACCCGGCTCCTCCCTGGCAGCCATCCTCTGCACCACCCTGGAGGACATGGGGAATGCGGATATGCCGCAGCCCCCAATCATGGGGTTCACCGGTTTCTTACCCGCCATCTTAAGGAATACATTAATCAGCTTGGCAAAAAGCACGCCGCCGATGGTGTCGAATACAAAGGCAACCAGTCCCAGAACCATAATCATCAATGTAGCCGGGTTCACAAACTGCTCTGCTCTCATGCTGAACGAGATGGTGATGCCCAGGAGCAGTGTGATTATATTGGCAAACTCGTTCTGGGCCGTCTGGCTCAGGCTTCCCAGGACGCCGCATTCCCGAAGCAGGTTTCCGAACATAAGGAAGCCCACCAGGGCCACGGACTGCGGTGATATCAGGCCCACTATGATGGTCACGGCAATGGGAAACGCGATGCGCAGCTGTTTATTCACACTCTTGGGATTGTACTCCATATGAATACAGCGCTCCTTCCTGGTGGTCACCAGACGTATGGCAAAGGGCTGGATAATGGGAACCAGGGCCATATAGGAATAGGCGGCCACCGCAATGGGGCCGATGTACCTGGACCCCAGAACCTGGGATACCAGGATGGAGGTAGGTCCGTCCGCAGCTCCAATGATGCCGATGGAGGCGGCATCCCTCAGATCAAAGCCCATAAGACACGCAATGAGGATAGCTGCAAAGATTCCAAACTGGGCCGCTGCCCCGAACAGGAACAGTACCGGCTGGCTCAGCAATGGTCCAAAATCAATCATAGCGCCGATTCCGATAAAAAGCAGGATTGGCATGGCCTCCGAAGCCTCGATTCCGGTTTTGAACAGCCATTCTATGATTCCGGCCGCAGGTACCTTTCCCTGTACCATCTGGTCCACCACACCGGAATACGGCAGGTTGACCAGTATGGCGCCAAAACCCAGGGGCAGAAGAAGGGATGGTTCATATTCCTTTTTAACCGCCAGCCAAATCAGGATAATTCCCACCACATACATAACTGCCTGCTGCCAGGTTACCGCCGTAATGCCTTCCAACAGAAAACTCATTTATTTTCCCTCCTTTGTACCATGCCCTGTACGTCATTCTTCCTGTTCTTTCTTTATCTCCTTAAGGGTCAGCTTCACCCATTCTATCACTCTGTCTTCCACTTCCAATATCTCATAATCAGCTTCCGGTGTAACCACTGTCAGGGGAAGCTGTTCCCGGGACGGTATATACCCCAGCTGTTCCATTAAGTATCCGGACAGGGTATCGCAGGAGCTGTCCATATGCAGGTGCATCTCCTCCTTCAAATCAAACAGGGTAATGCCGCCCGACACCCGGTAGACCTTATGGGGCTCCAGCTCTGTAAGCTCCGGCTCCTCCTCCTCGTATTCCTCATGAATATCTCCTACGATTTCCTCGATAAGATCCTCCAGAGTCACCATACCGGACACGCCGCCGTATTCGTCAATCAGAATGGCCAGTTTGATTTTATTTGCCTGCATCTCCCGGAACAGGGCGTCGGTCCTGCGGTTCTCCGGCACAAAATAGGCCGGCTTTAAAAGGGTGCGGACATCCAGCTTGTCAAAGGAAGTCCTTCTGGCCTCAATGGTCAGTGCCTTGGTGGACAGGACGCCTATGATGTTGTCAATCTCCCCCTCGTATACAGGAATCTTGGAGTGCATGGATTCCAGAATCTCATCCAGGAATTCTTCCAGCGGCTCATTGATATCCAGCGCCACCATATCCTGTCTGGGCACCATCACTTCCTTGGCCTTCTTGTCGTCAAAGGAAAATATGGACGTTATCATCTCCTTCTCAATGTCATTAAACACACCTGCCTCGCTTCCGGTTTCCAGCATGGACTTGATTTCTTCCTCGGACACATCTGTCTCCAGGTTTTCATTGTGCATGCCGATCAGCTTCAGAAAGCCGCTGGTGGACAGAGAGAGCAGTTTTATAAAGGGATTCATGATACGTGATATATGATAAATGGGACGTACGCAGAACAGGCTGAAGGCCTCCGCTTTCTGCAGGGCAATCCGCTTGGGCACCAGCTCACCGAACACCAGGTTAAAATAAGCCAGGATGATGGTCACCACAACGCCTGCCAGGGTCTGGCTGTAGGGCAGGTTCCACTGCGCCATCCGTACCGCCAGCACCTGGGCGATACCGGTAGCCGCCGATGCACTGGAGAAAAAGCCTGCCAGAGTGATGGCCACCTGGATGGTGGACAGGAACACCGTTGAGTCCTTCATCAGGCGCTCTATGAGCGCTGCGTTTTTGTTTCCCTGCTCGGACAGGCGGTGTATCTTGTTCTTGTTGACAGATACCACTGCCATCTCGGAGCCTGCAAAGAATGCATTGATTAATGTCAGAATAACTAAGATTGTGATTTGGAATAAAATATTGGCCGCTTCAGGGTCAGATTCCATGGTAAATGATTCCTCCTTCATATTACATAGATTGATTTGTTTCAAAGACTATTATACATAAAGATTGGGGAAATGTCAGCTAAAGATTCCATTAAGATGCAGACCCGCCCAAAAGGGCGGATCACTCCAGGGGCTGTATGTAAAAATTCCCCACCACATCGCTGGAATTGATAACGTTTACAAATGTATCCGGATACTGTTCCCGTATCCGCTTCTTCATTTTCCTCACATCACTGTCCGAGAGCACGGTATAAATCATGTATTTTTTATTGGCTGAGTAGGAGCCGAAGCCCTTTAAAATCGTGCTGCTGTGGTTGGTCAGCTCCAGCAGGTCCGCGGACACGGCCGCCGGGTTATCTGTCACAATAAGAAGCGTCTTTTTCTTATATTTCTTATAAAAGGTATTGATAACCTGGGTATTGCAGAACTGGAAAATAATGGAGTACAGCGCCTTATCCATTCCGAAAATGGTTCCCGATATCAGTATGATGACCGCGCTAAACAAAAGCATGTAGTTGAAGGTGGATACCTTGTATTTTGCCGACAGAGACATGGCGATAAAGTCCGTTCCGCCGCCGCAGGCCCTGCTGTTGAGAACCAGGCTCATCCCCAGGCCGTTTATGATGCCACCGAAGACTGATATCAGCAGGATATCCCCGGTGATGGGAACCACAGGCAGCTCATCCACCAGGATTGACACGGTCAGCAGGCAGATACAGGACAGGATTGTAAATTTCTTACCCACCAGCCGGTATGCGAACACGGCCGGAACTGCATTAAAAAGTACATTCAGTAATGTAAATGATATCTGGACATCATAAAAACTGAGACCGATTCTCTGGATCAGCTTGGCCAGTCCGGTAAACCCTCCCGGCACCAGCTCTCCCTGCTCCACAAAGGTATTCATGTTGACAGCTACAATCAGGCTTCCCAGCAGGATACAGAGGAAGGCCGCCGCGTCCTTCCTCCTCCTGTTTTTGTTCTGCCGCTTCATATTCTCCTGATACAATTCAGACATCATCTGTCCGTCTCCCATATGCCCGCCCCCTTCTCTTACATAATTACCTGCGTCCTATCCTCTGGCAAACTGCGCATTGTAAATATCCGCGTAAAAACCATGCATCCCCAGAAGCTCCTCATGCTTACCCTTTTCCACAATCTTACCGTCCCGCATGACCAGAATCACGTCTGCCTCCCGGATGGTGGACAATCGGTGGGCCACTATGAAGCTGGTTCTGCCCTCCATCATCTGCGCAAAGGCCTTCTGCACCTTAATCTCTGTCCTGGTGTCAATGGAGGATGTGGCCTCGTCCAGTATGAGCATGGGAGGAAGGCACAGCATAACCCTGGCAATACAGAGAAGCTGTTTCTGTCCCTGGGACAGGTTCCCTCCGTCCTCACTGATAACAGTGGCATATCCATCCGGCATCCGCATGATAAATCCATGGGCATGGGCCTGTCTGGCTGCCTGGATAATCTCTTCCTCAGTGGCATTTGGATGGCCGTAGGCTATATTGTCCCGGATGGTGCCTGATTTAAGCCATGTGTCCTGCAGCACCATACCGTAGCTGGTCCGCAGGCTCTCCCTGGTCACATCGCGGATGTCGGTTCCCTCCACCTTGATGGCTCCGGAATCCACGTCGTAAAAACGCATCAGCAGGTTGATGATGGTGGTCTTGCCGCAGCCGGTAGGTCCCACAATGGCAACCCTCTGTCCGGGCTGTACCGACAGGTTAAAATCCTCAATCAGCTTTTTCTCAGGCGTGTAGGAGAAGCAGACCTGCTCCAAATCCACACTGCCCTTTGCGCCGCGCAGTACCGTTGCGTCCTCCCTGTCCTCTATCATGGTTTTCTCATCAATCAGCTCAAACACCCGGGCAGCGGATGCCAGGGCATTCTGCAGCTCTGTCACCACCCCTGATATCTCATTAAAGGGCTTTGTGTACTGGTTGGCGTAGCTGAGGAAACTGGTCAGCTGTCCCACGGTGATGAACCCCCGGATAGCCCCATAGGCTCCCGTGATGCCCACGGCAGCATAGACCAGGCTGTTAACAAAGCGGGTGGCCGGATTGGTAATGGATGAGAAAAAGGTCGCCCTCAGGCTGTATCCGGCCAGACGTTCATTAATCTCCTCAAACTGCTTCTGTGCCTCTTCCTGGTGTCCGAAGGCCTGGACCACCTTCATATTGCCCAGCATCTCATCGGTCAGGGAGGTCAACTCGCCCCTGGTCTCTGACTGCTTCCGGAACATGACAAACGTCTTTTTAGCGATAAAGCTGGCCACAAACAGAGATATGGGCGTCAGCACCACCACCACAGCCGTGATGGCGGGCTGGATGGAAAGCATGAACAGCAGCGTTCCCGCTATGGTCAGAACGCCTGTAAACAGCTGGGTAAATCCCATGAGAAGGCCTTCTGAAAACTGGTCTATGTCCGCGATAATCCGGCTTATGATATCTCCGGATGGGTGCACATCTATATAGCTTAACGGCATCACCTCCAGCTGGTTAAAGGCCCTGGTCCGGATATCCTTCACAACCCGGTAGGTGATGATGTTGTTGATATGGTTCATAAGCCATTGGGATACGGATGTAACAGCCACTGCTCCCAATATTGTTATAAGGATTCCCTTTAACCCTGCAAAATCCACATGTCCGGCCGAGACAATGCGGTCCACGGCGCGGCCTGTCAGAATCGGCACATACAGAGTAAGGGCCACTGTGATAAGGGCCAGAAACAGAGACAGGATGACGCTCCACTTGTACTGGCTGATATATTTAAGAATCCGTTTCAGGGTCTCCCTGCTCCTGTTCTTGTCCAATGCATTCGTCTTACTGCTCATCCCGTTCCACCTCCTCCTTTGAAAGCTGTGACAGACAAATCTCCCTGTATACCTGGCAGTCCTTAAGAAGCTCCTTATGGGTGCCCATGCCTGCCAGACGACCCTCGTCCAGCACCAGGATGGTGTCAGCGCTCTTAATGGTAGTGGCCCGCTGTGATACAATGAATACGGTCATATCCCCGGTGTTCTCCCGGATAGCCTTTCTCAGCCTGGCATCCGTGGCAAAGTCCAGGGCCGAAGCGCTGTCGTCCATAATCAGGACTTCCGGTCTCCTTACCAGGGCCCTGGCTATGGTCAGCCTCTGGCGCTGTCCTCCTGAGAGGTTATGGCCTCCCTGGTCAATGTAAAGATCCAGTCCCTCTCCCTTGGAATCCACGAACTCCCGGGCCTGGGCCGTATCCAGAGCCCGGTAGATTTCCTCATCCGACGCGTCCTGTTTTCCCCAGCGCATATTGTCCCGCAGCGTTCCCTTAAACAGTACGGACTTCTGTGGTACCACTCCGGTTTTATCCCGCAGCTCATCCAGAGAATATTCCCTTACATCTGTCCCGTCCACCAGGACCTGCCCTGAGGCGGCATCGTAAAATCGGGGAATCAGGTTCACCAGGGTGGATTTACCGGACCCGGTTCCGCCTATGACGCCTATGGTCTGTCCTGCCATGGCACAAAAGGAAATATCCTTTAAGGCCGGCTCCTTTGCCCCCGCATACACGAATTCCATATCTTTAAACTCTACCTTGGGAATCCGTAATCCGGGATTCTGGGGACCGGAATTCTGCGGGCCGGAATTCTGAGAACCGGAATTCTGAGAACCGGGTTTCCGGGAGCCGGACCTCCCCTTGTCCTCAATGCTGCTCTCCACCTTAAATATGCTGTCCACCCGGTTCATGCAGGCAACTGCCTTGGATATAATGATAATCAGGTTTGCCATCTTTATGAGCTCTACCAGAATCTGGGACATGTAATTTACCAGGGCAATCACCTTACCCTGGGTAATAATACCGCTGTCCGCCTGTTCCGCTCCCACCCATATGACGGCCACCACGGCTATGTTTATGATGACATAGGTCACAGGGTTTAACAGGGCGGATATCTTTCCCACAAACACCTGCATCCTGACCAGGTTTCCGTTTTCCCGGTCAAATTTCTCCGTCTCGCTTTTCTGTCTGTTAAAGGCGCGGATAACACGGACCCCCAGCAGGTTTTCCCTGGTGGTTAACAGCACCTTGTCCAGCTGTCTCTGCACGGATTTGTAGAGCGGCATGCTGACTGCCATGATGCCGAACACCACCACGCAGAGCACCGGTATGGTGACCACGAAAACAAAGGCCGAGCGCACATCCACGGTAAAGGCCATAACCATGGCGCCAAATACTACGAAGGGTGAGCGGAGCAGAAGGCGCAGCGTCATGTTGATGCCGCTCTGCACCTGGTTGATGTCGCTGGTCATCCTTGTTATCAGTGTGGACGTGCCCACTGTGTCTATCTCCGTGTAGGACAATCTTCCTATATGGGAAAACAGATCATTGCGCAGGGAGGTGGCTGCCCCCGTGGCTGCCTTGGCGGCAAAATACTGGGCTGTCAGGGAGCATGCCAGGCCAATCAGGGCCAGCAGCACCAGAACGCCTCCCATTTTAAGAATATATCCGCTGTCCCTGCCCCGTATGCCCACGTCCACCATACGGGCCACCACCAGGGGCACAAACAGCTCAAAGCTGGCCTCCAGCATCTTAAACAGCGGTCCCAGTATGCTTTCTAGCTTGTAATCCTTCATATAGCTGAACAATCGTTTCATAATTGTCTTTCACTCCTCTGCCGGAATCCATTGTATTTTTTCACACTGCCTGGTATTATAACATAGAATCAACCATATATAAAATATTGTTTTTATATATATGATATACGTTTAACGAATAGGAGGATTCCGGTCTTGAATCTGAAACAGATGGAATATTTTACTGCCATTGTCAATGAGGGGAGCATATCGGCGGCAGCCAAGGCGCTCCACATTTCCCAGCCTCCCCTCAGCACCCAGATGAAGCTTTTGGAGGAGGAACTGGGGCTGACCCTGTTCCAGCGCGGCTCACGAAGCATCCTGCTGACAGATGCGGGCAAGGTCCTCTACGAACGGGCCCAGGGCATCCTGGACATGACAGGGGCTGTGCTGGAGGAACTGGAACAGATGGGGCAGGGACTTCTGGGCTCCCTGCGCCTGGGTATGATTTCTTCCGTGGAAACCGAACCCATCATAGGAAAGATTGCCGCCTTCCGCCAGGAGCATCCCGGGGTGAAATTCCGCATCTACGAGGGTAATACATATCAGCTCCTGGACAAGCTGAATACCGGAATCATCGAGGCTGCCATTGTGCGCAGCCCTTTTCCCGAGGAACCCTATGACTGCTTTTATCTGTCCGGGGAAATCATGATGGCTGTGGGGGAACGCTGCTTCTTTCCCCGTCCCGGGGCGGATACTATTTCCCTTAAGGAACTGTGCTCCTGTCCCCTGGTTGTGTACCGCAGATGGGAAGGGGTGTTAAACCGCCTGTTTGCACCGGACAGCCCGGATTATCTGTGCATCAACGACGATGCCCGGACCAGCCTTACATGGGCGGAGACAGGCAGCGGCGTTGCCGTGGTGCCGGCCTCTATCGCCAGGTGCGTCCGGCCGGACATTCTCATGAAGCCTCTGGATACCCGTGACTTCACCAGCCGGATTACGCTGGTTTGCCGGAAGAACGGACCCCTGTCGGCTGTTATGAAGGAGTTTCTGGATTACTCTACAGGCCGGCTTCCCCTTTCCTGACAGAACCGCCTCACTGTTCCACCAAAAAAACAAAAACAGCCCGCCCCTTATCAAAGAGCAGGCATAATCCGGTCATTCCTTCGTTTCCCCGGGAAACAGTTCCTTCCAGAAATAGTTGATTTCCGCCCCGAAGAACAGGATGCACATGCAGAAATAAAGCCACAGAAGCAACAGCACAATGGCGGTAAGGCTTCCGTACATATAGGAGTAGTTCTTCCCCCCTATATGGCTGAAATACAGGGAAAAGGCAAAGGAGAAGGCCATCCATCCAACGGTGGAGAACACGGCTCCCGGAAGCTGGTCCCTGAGCTTCAGCCTCTTATCCGGCACAAAGGTATAGATTCCCAGGAAAAATATAATCAGTATCATTAACGCCCACAGAGCCCTGAAATTGATAATGTGGGTGGTCACGTCTGCTATGATGGGAAACCGGCTCACCATAAACGCCTGAATCATATTGCCGAACACCAGCAGGCCCAGGGACAGAATGCACACCAGGATAAACACAATGGTGTATCCTGAGCAAATCAGCCTGTTAATCACATACCAGCGCTTTTCCCCGTGGCCGTTCACACGGTTTAAGCCCCTGGCCACGCTGAACATGCCGCGGCCCGCGGACCACAGGGCTGTGACGGCTGTGACGGAAATCATGGTTGCCGGGGATTTTAAGGACAGGTCATTGACCACCCGGAAGGCCAGGGACTTGTAATCCACCGGCACCAGGCCCACAATCAGTTCCATGAACCTGGCGTTGCTGATGCTGGGAATCATCTGGACCGCTGTCAGCAGCAGCATGATAAAGGGCACCACGGAGAGTATGATAAAAAATGAGACCTGGGCCGCGTAGACCGTCATCTCATCCTCAGCAAATTTATCATATACCCGTTTTCCCGCCACAATTATCCCAAACATAAAACCTCCACTGCTGTTAATATATTTCCCTGAAACTGCCCTCTTCAATCACCGGAATGTCTTCTGCTTCCATATGTTCAATGTGTATGAACCTTCCCTGCTCCAGATTCCTTAAGAATCGCCCAATCGCCAGCGGTTCTCCCTGGACCTCCATCTCCACATCGCCGTTCCACAGATTTTTCACCCACCCGGTAAGACCCAGGGGGCGGGCCAGGTAACAGGAGGTGTACCTGAAGCCCACCCCCTGTACCCTGCCGGAAAATATAATATGTTTCCTGACTTTTTTCATACAAATATCACCCAATCACATTTCGGGGAGTTCCATCCAGATAGTTTACCACATTGTCAAATACAATAACAGCCCGTTTCACCAGGGCTTCCTTGGTGGCAAATGCCACATGTGGCGTCACAATGGTATTGGGCGCCGAAAACAGCGGGTGGTCCTTTCTGACCGGAGGCTCGTTTTCAAACACATCAATGCAGGCGCCTGCAATCCTGCCCTCCTTCAGGGCCCCGGCCAGCGCATCGCTGTCCACCACAGGCCCTCTGGCCGTGTTGATGAG
>UMFB01041398.1_pt1 | contig 18585 bp, 20 predicted proteins | sample 1964921 | NCBI WGS metagenome assembly UMFB01 (sample SAMEA4836037, study PRJEB28245) | human gut metagenome | biome: gut microbiome; material: fecal sample | place: Denmark | collected 2008
ATAATAGCCTCAAACCCGCCGCTTGCGCGGCTGCGCGTGTGTCCGGCACACGCGGATGCGCCGGTGCGCATGGGTTTGAGAACGTTGAAACACGCAAAACCGCAGCAAGTGTGGTTTTGTTGAGGCCGCTGCGCGGCTGCGCGCACGCTGCATGCGGAGCGCAGTATGCGGGAACCGGACGGGCGGGGCTTTTTTGAAAATTCTGGAGGCTGCGGATGGAACGGGCAGAGAAGAAAAACGATAGATTTGAACACAAAACAGAGCAGGATCCCACAATTGTGTACGGCAAAAATGCCGTGACGGAGCTGCTCAAAAGCGGTGCGGCCGTGGATACCGTGTTCGTACAGGATACCATGAACGCCGCACAGGCGGGATATTATACGGCCATCGCCCGCGAGGCGGGCGCTGTGGTCAAGCGCGTGCACGCGGCCAAGCTGCGCGGCATGTGCGGCACGGAAGGCCACCAGGGCGTTGCGGCGTGGGCGGCCAGTGTGGATTATGTCTCGCTGGATGACTTGCTGGCCGAGGCGGCGCGCCGGGGCGAGCCGCCCTTTTTGCTGCTGGCGGACGGCGTGGAGGATCCCCATAACCTGGGCGCGATCATCCGCACGGCGCTGCTGTGCGGTGCTCACGGCGTGGTGATACCGCGGCGCGGCGGCGTACCTGTTACACCTACTGTACTCAAAAGCAGCGCGGGCGCGGCGGCAAGGCTGCCCGTGGCGCGTGTGGCCAACATCGGCGAGGCTGTCCGCAGGCTGAAGGCGCAGAATGTATTTGTCTATTGCGCGGACATGGACGGACGCCCCGCTTTCCAGCAAAACCTTACAGGCCCCATCGCGCTGGTGGCGGGCAGTGAGGGCAGCGGTGTTTCGCCGCTGGTGAAGTCCCTGTGCGACGGTGTTCTCAGTCTGCCCATGGCGGGCGGCGGCACGGGGGTGGACAGTTTCAACGTGTCGGTCGCCACCGGCATTATTCTGTATGAGATCATGCGCCAGCGCGGAACGGAGGGTTCTATTTGAGCGATCAGAAACCGCATATCACAGCTTCAGAGCTCGACCATATCCTCGAGCAGGTGCAGAAGAAGCGGGCGGACGCGCCCGCGGCAGCCCGTCCGGCACAGAGTTCGGATGCGGACCTGGACGCCATTTTATCCGAACTGGGCGTCGGGACCGGAAAAAAGCGCGCTCCGGTAGAGCCGATTTTGCTGCCGGTGCCTGAGTTTGCCCACGAAAAAAACGATCCGCTGCCGGAGATTCCCCAGCCCGCTCCCGAGAAAGCGCCGGAACCCGCGGCGGAGCCTGAACCGGAGCCCGCGCCTGTTGAGGACGAAGTGCCCACGGTGGAGCTGCCGGACATTAAGGCGTATTCCGAGGCCGAGGCGCAAAAGCAGGCGGAGGAACGCGCGCGCATTATGGAAGAGGCACGCCGCGAGGCGGAAAATACGCTGCACAGTGCCGCGGGTGAAGCCGTGCTGAGCGCGGCGCGGGAGGCGGTGCTCCGGCGCGGCTCCCAGCCTGCGCAGGAACAGGAGCAGGCCGCCCCCGTTACCGGAAATAATCTGTTCGGCGAAGTAGACGACCGTTTCCGCGATTTCTTCGCAACCGCCGTGATCGACGACCCTACGCTGGGTGAGAGCGGCCGCCGTAAAAAAGAAAAGAGCGGCTTCTGGGCGAAGCTGTTTGCCAAAAAAGAAGAAGAGGAATTCGAGGATGAGTTTGCCCAGGGCGAGGCAGGCGAGTACTATGAGGCCGCTCTGGAGGAGGGCTATACCGGGGAATTTGACGCCATCCGCCCCGAGCAGTGCATTCCGGGCGCGCCCGTGCCGGGCCGGGCGGATGCGCCGGAGCAGGGCGCGCCCGGAGCCAATGGGCGCACTTTCGGCAGCACGCTGGATCTGGACGTGCCCCAGGCAAACCCGCAGGACACGCCCGCACCTATGTCCGCCTCCTTTTTGGCACGGGCCATTGCCAGAGCCGACACATTCGACCTGGGCGCTGCGCGCAAGCGGCGCGATACCCGCGCAATGGACATCGATATCCCGCTGGACGGCGACGGCACGGGCGAATACGAGCCGCTGCGCAGGAAAAACTCCGGCGCGCTGGCACCGGAGGAGGAGATAGGCGAATACAACCGCCTGTCCGACGCGCCGGCGGTTGCCCAGGAACTGGCCTCCATGCGCCAGACACGCCTGGCGCGCACCGTGCTTACGGGCGTGCTGACGCTGTTCCTGTTGTATTTGGGCCTCTCGGCCCGCACGGGCTGGCTGCCGCCCATTGGCGTGCTGGACCCGCACACGGCTCCGCTTACTTATCTTGTCACAAATTTCGTTCTGTTGGCCGTAGCGGCTTTCAGCTCCATCACCACGCTGGGGGCAGGCCTGCGGGGCCTTGCGCTCCAGCCTACGTCCGACAGCTTCACTGCGCTGGCCGTGGTGGGAGCGGCGCTGCAGAATGCGGCGCTGCTGTTTGATGCGAAAAATTTTGATCCGGAGGCCGTGACGCTGTTTGCGCCCGTGGCGGCGCTGCTGCTGTGCGGCAACGCGCTGGGCAAATGGCTGCAGATCCGCGCTGTGTGCGCGAATTTTGCGCTGGCAAGCTCTGGCGAGGAGCATGCGGCCGCGTTTCTGCTGGAAAAGGAACAGCTGGCAAAGCGGCTGTGCGACGGTTTGGGCGAGCCGGAACCGCGTCTGCTGCTGAACCGTCCTACAGCGCTGGTCAAGGGATTTTTGCGCCAGAGCTTTTCTCCCCGCGCGGCGGACGCCGTGGTGCAGAAGTTGTGCTGGGGCCTGGGCGGCGCGGCGCTGGTGTGCGCTGTTGTCGCAGGCGTAAAGGGCGGCGGCGTGATAGCTGTGCTCTCCGGCCTGGCTGCGGCCTTGAGCCTGAGCGCGCCTCTGGCGGCGACGCTTGTGTACGCGCTGCCCACCAGCTTGATGCAGCAGGCTACGTCCCGCTGCGGCGCCGTGGTTCCGGGGCCGAGCGCAGTGGAAACACTGGGGAGCGCCAACACGGTGCTGCTGAGCGCGCGGGAGCTGTTCCCCGCGGGCAGCGTGCGCCTGCACGGCATCAAAACCTTTGAAAAAGAGCGCATCGACATTGCCATCCTTTATGCAGCCAGCCTGCTGTCGCCCAGCTGCGAGACGCTGCGCGGCGTGTTCATGGGCATGCTGGACAACAACGAGAAGCTGCTGGCCGGTGTGGAAAACGCCTCGGTGGAAATCGGTTACGGCTTTACCGGGTGGATCGAGCACCGCCGTGTTCTGCTGGGCAGCCGCGAGATGATGAAGCGCCATGACATTGAAGTACCCTCTTTGGACTACGAGAAAAAATATACGAAGAACGGCCAGCGCTCTCCCATCTATCTTGCGGTGGCGGGCAAGCTGTTCGGCATGTTCCTCGTCAGCTACCGGCCCGACCGCCGCGCCGCAGAAACATTGGACAGTCTGGCGCAGAGCGGTATTAGCGTGCTGGTGCAGGCAGACGATTTCAACATTACCGCGCCGCTGGTGGCCGCGACTTACGGCATTCCGGAGGGAACGGTCAAGGTGCTGTCTCAGCATGAGCAGGACGCCCTGGAGACCGAGCTTGCCTACCGTCCCGAGAGCGAGGGCGTGATGATGCACACAGGTGCATGCGCGTCCTTCCTGGGCGGCATGCGCGCGGCCGCGCGCGCGGCCGCAGGCGAACGCCTTGCGGGCGTTGTGCAGACGGCCGCTGTGGCGCTGGGTGCGGTGCTCAGTGTGGCGTTGGGCTTTTACGAGGGCCTTACGGGCCTTTCTCTGGGCACGGTGCTGGCGTATCAGCTCGTATGGTGCGCCATCATCGCATCCGTTCCCTTTGCAAAAAAACCGTAACAAACCGGAGAAACGTCCGCTTCTTGAAAAGGGACGGACGCAGACTGTCGAAAAAGGCAAAGAGATAAAAAAGAAAAATCCGGGGAAAAAGCTGGCGGTGGCAAGGCCATGCATCTTTGCGCGGCAAAGTACAAGCCACCCGGCGAATGCCGCCAAAAAGGGGTGGACGCTCCGGTATCGGCTGTCAGGTTCTCTGTTTCAATAAGCGGTGTCAACGTCCGGAAAAGGAGGATGCTCTGTGTCTGCTGCCCCCGTCTTCTCAGCCGCATCCATTGCAGGATGCATTTTTACGGTGCTGGTTTCCATCGCACTGCCTGTTGCGGCGCTTGCCGTCCTCAAGCGTAAAACAGGCCGCGGCTTGCTGGCCGCGCTGGTGGGCGCCGGTTGTTTCATCGGCTATGCGTTGGTGCTGGAGCAGCTGCTCCACGCGGCGGTGTTCTCCCTGTTTCCGGCTATTACGCTGTATCCGGCGGCCTATACGGCTTACGGCTGCCTTGCCGCGGGCCTGTTTGAGGAAACAGGCCGCCTGATGGGTCTGTCGCTGCTGTGCAAAAAAGACAGGGATCTGACGTTGGGCGTAGGCTACGGCATTGGCCACGGCGGCGTGGAGGCTGCGCTGCTGGCAGGGGTGAACGCCGCCGTGAACGCTGCGGTGATGCTGGGCGCGCCCGCCGCGCCGCAGGTAACGGACGCGCTTGGGGCCGCGGGGGCGGGCGCGTTCTGGGCTGCCGGTGTAGAACGCATCGCGGCAATGGCGCTGCATATGGCGCTGTCCATCCTGGTGTGGATGGCGGTCACCCGGCGCGTTCCCATCTGGTACTATTTCGCGGCGGTGCTGCTGCATGCCGCGGCGAATATTCCCGCGGCGCTGTCCCAGTTGGGGCTGCTGCGGAGCATGTGGTGCATTGAAGGAATCATTCTGGCGGTGAACGCCGCGGTTTGCCTGTTCGTTTGGTCGGTTTACCGCAAAGCGTGCGTCCACAGGCCTTTGGCTGGCTGAGCGCGGCCGGGACGGAGCAGCAGAAAAGGAGGATTTGCCGTGCGTGTCAAGGAATATTTACGGCGCAAGGTAGCGTTTTTTGCAAGCGTTATTGAAATCGCCATTTCCATCATCGTGCTCATCGCCATTGTTATCGCGGGTATACAGGTGGTGCGCGAGGTGTTCAGCCTTGCGGGCGATCCGAAAGCCCACGAGGGCTTTACAGTGTTTTTGGGCCACGCGTTCAACCTGATCATCGGCGTGGAGTTTATCAAGATGCTGGCAAAGCATACGCCCGGCTCCGCCATTGAGGTGCTTCTGTTCGCCATCGCCCGGCAGATGGTGGTGGAGCATACTTCGCCGCTGGAAAATCTCATCGGCATCGTCACCATCGCGCTGATCTTTGCCATCCGGAAATTCCTGTTCGTGCCCTCCTTCGGTGAGCACTCTGCGTTTCATGAAGAGGAGGAGACGCGGGCCGGAGCCTTAAGCGCTGCCGGTGCGCCGCGGCGGGAGTGATGGAACGGAGCGCGGCGCGAAAAGGCCGCAGGCCATCCCGTCTCCGGCCCGGCACCGCCGATTGCAGATACGGAAAAAGCCTTTGCCCCGGGACGCAATGTCCGGGGCAAAGGCTTTTTTGCAAAAATGGGATGCGGAACGGGCTTATTCTTTAAAAGCCCACAGGCGCTGCCCCAGATAGTTGCAGGCGGTAAAGATCACCTGCGCTACCAGCATGGCGATGCGCGCCTGCCAGTCTGTGGAAACAGCGGGAAAGAAGCGCCCCATGAACATCGGCACCAGAAAATCCGAAAGGCCGAAGCTGATGAGGTAGCACACCGCGATGACCACAGAAAAGCGCACGGCGCTTTGCAGCAGAGGGGCCTTGCTTTCAAAACTGTATTTCCGGTTGAAGATAAAGCTGAACACGCTGCATACGGTGAACATCAGCGCGGTCGCGCCCCAATAGCCCAGCGCGCCGTACAAAAGCTGGCTGCCGACCATGCTGACGAGTGTGTTCAGCCCGCCGATGATAAGAAAGATCAGCAGGCTCCTGTCCCAGAAAAACGAGAACAGTTTTTTAAACAGGCGCATCTCAGTCCACGACCTTCACACACTTCATCACAACGGGCGTTTTGGGCTTGTCGCGGAAATCCGTGGCGACGGACGCGATCTCGTCGACAACGTCCATGCCTTCCACCACATGGCCGAAAGCGGCGTAACTGCCGTCCAGATGCGGCGCGTCGGCATGCATGATGAAGAATTGGCTGCCCGCGGAGTTGGGCATCTGGCTGCGGGCCATGCTGATGACGCCGCGGGTATGGCGGATGGGGTTTTCAACGCCGTTTGCGGCAAATTCGCCTTTGATGCCATAGCCCGGGCCGCCCATGCCGGTGCCCTCGGGACAGCCGCCCTGGATCATAAAGCCGGGAATGATGCGGTGGAACGTCAGGCCGTCATAAAAACCCTGTTTCACCAGCTTTGTGAAATTTTCCACCGTGATGGGCGCGGCCTCGGCGTCCAGTTCAATGCGGATGGTCTTGCCGTTTTCCATGGTGATCTCGATCATGTTTCATTTCTCCGTTTCTATTTCATTCCTGCGGCGGCTGCGCGGATCTTGCCGCGTCCGCCGGGCGTCCCGGCACCTTTGTGCGCCGATACGCTTGCAGCCACAAAAAGAGTATAGCACAAAAAGCGCGCAGCGGAAAGGTTCCTTTTTCCGCGACCGGCACCGCGCAGCGCATGCTTCTATTCCAGCGCGGCCGTGGATGCGCCGCAGGTTCCGCACACACCGTCATGCAGCGAAACAATGCCGCCGCACACGGAACAGGTATATTTTTGCCGTTCATTCTCCAGAAAGACGGCAAGCCCGCGTGTGAGAACGGCGCGGCTGTTGGACAAAAGACTGGCGTTGTAGCGCGTACGATAGCTTTTTTCCAGACGGTTCAGGCGCCGGCAGGGGAACGCGGTGCATTCAAGGCAATAGCGCAGGCCCTTTTCACGGCAGCAGTCCCTGATGGCACAGGCACGGCAGTGACGCGGCTTGCCTTCGTCCCCGCTCAGGCATCCTGCACAGGGACGCACGCTTTTGCAAACGGTACAGTGCTTATAGCATACCATGCAGTTCATGCCGCACGGCGCGAACATATTTTCGGGAATGGCATCAGGCATATGCATTCAGGAATTTCTCCTTTCCGTCCGGGGGGCGGTCCTGCGCGGGCTTTCTCAAAGCACGGCTTTCAAAAGCAGCAGCCCCAGGGCCCATGCCGGAGCGGTAGGAATGGCGCAGTACCAGCGTTTGGGTCTGCCTTCATTCCACAGACCAGACCATCGGCCCGTGGACTGCATGCGGTAAAAATCTGCGGCGGGATTTGCCTTACGGTGCATGCCGCCGACAGCGGCAAAAGCAAAAGGTCGTCCGGGTATCTCGGCATAGGGATAAAATCGGGCACGAGGTCGATGCGGGAAAGCGCATAAGCCGCGGTGAAGGCCGCCGGTATTCACATATGCCATGGCGTACCGGGTGCTTTCAGGGCGAGAAAGACAGCCTGTACATCATTTTTTCGCTGCTTTGTCCCAGCTGCAGGGCGTTTCCGGAAAGCAGGTGCCACAATTATCCTTTCTGCCGCTCCGTTCCGCGGGCCACCGTCCCTCCGCCTCGAAGGCGCGGGCCGCACCCTCCGCCGCCTGCGTCACCTTTGCAGGGAAACCCAACTGCGCCAGCAGCGCGATGGCGTTGCGTGTGTGCGCGGGACCCTCCCTGAGCAGATAGTCAAAGGTGACGCCCTCCGGCCCCACCTGTTCGGAGAAGTGGCGGTTTTCATACAGGCCCGCAAGCATTTCCGTCAGTTCCCGGTCATGGGTGGCGACGAAGCACAGACAGCGGCACCCGGCCAGATGGCGCAGCACCGCCGCCGAGGCTGCGATGCGCTCCACGGTGTTGGTCCCCTTCAGAATCTCGTCAATAAAGCACAGGCAGGGCGTTCCGGTTTGCGCGCAGGCCAGCAGGCGGCGCAGAGATTTCAGCTCCGCCACAAAATAGCTGTCTCCGGCGCAGAGGTTGTCGGAAACCGCCATGGAGGATACCACCAGTGCCCGGGGCAGCGTGAATGCACGGGCGGCGCATACGCCCAGCGTCTGCGCCAGAATGGCGTTGACGGCCAGTGCTTTGATGAATGTGGATTTGCCGGACGCATTGGAACCAGTGAACAATGTGTGGCGCCGGAATACCGCGCTGTTCGCCACGGGCGTTTCCAGGAGCGGATGGTACAGTTCGTCGCAGACAAGTGCCATTTCGGAAGTAAATTCCGGCGTACACCGGAGGGGAAGGCTCTCACGGAATGAAAGCGCGGCTATGGCAAGCTCCGTTTCGCCCAGCAGCATGCACAGGCGCAGCAGCGCAGCGTGTTCGCGCTGCATCACACGGACGGCGCGGTCGTAATACAGCAGGGGCGCCAGCGTCAGCGCCCCCATCAGCTCGAACAGCATGTCGTTCAGCTCGCCCGTGGAGGGGCGGGCCAGCGCCCCCACGCCGCCGGAAACCGCCTTCAGCGGCCGGGCGGCATCGTTCAGCGCATCGGAAAGCTGGGGCGCGTCGGTTTGCACGAGCCGGGAAAGGCGCTTTGCCGCAGAAAGCAGCATTGAAAAATAACCCAATGTGTCCAGATGCGCGCGTATTTTATCTTTGGCGTGATAATACAGCGCCGTGTTCAACACGCAGGCGGCAAGAAAGCACAACGCCCACGGCCCGAAGAAAAGTGAGGGCAATGCCAGAAAGGGAAGAAACATACAAATGCGGTACAACCCGGCCAGCGGCAGACGCATGGGAGATGGGTCAAACAGGAAACCGGCGAATTCCTGCCCGCGCTTGCGGCCCAGGCGTGCAAGGCAGAGCTGGACATTCAGCCGAAGCGCGGGCCGCGCCGCGAAAAGGCCGCAGAGACGGGCGCGCCGGGCAAGCTCCGGCCCGGTGTTCAGGCGGTGCAGCACTGCATAAAGGCAGGCACGCCCCACGGCGCTTTGGCAGATATCAATGCGCGCGAACACGTCGTCCATGTCCAGGTCGTTCCAGGTCGCGTCGTCGATGCACTGGCCGGCAGGCTCGCCTGCGCGCAGGAGTTCCCAGAATTCCCGTGTCATGGCGCGGGGCCGTTCCGGCTCTGCCGGCGTCTGACCGAAGCTTTCCGCCACACGGCGGCGCAGCGCCAGTGCCCGCCGGTGCCGTCCATACAGAAAAGCGAGTAAAAAGCACAGCGCGGCAATGCCCACGGGAATGAGCGCGTTTGTTTCAGGGGTCATGTTTTTGCCTCCGGAATGTCCGCCGGGCGGCGGTTGTTGAACAAAAGAGCGTCCTCAGCGGATGAAATTTGTGCGCACGGGCGGTTCCGGCTCCGGCGTGGTGATGCCGGCCGCGCGGCCGATCTCAATGCATTTGAGCAGCCAGGCCATATTGCGTCCCAGTGTGCGCATCACCTGCATGCCTTCCAGGTCATGCCGCACCTCATCGGGCGTGTTGCCATGCACCATGTTCCAGTATTTTGAAGATACCACCGGCATACAGTTGATGGTAAAATATTTGTTCAGCGCGTCCAGCGCGGCGGTTGTGCCGCCGCGCCGGGCCGAGACGACCGCCGCGCCGGGCTTGTACCGCAGCGCGCTGCCGCCCGCGTAGAACAACCGGTCCAGAAACGCCAGCGCAGCGCCGTTGGGCGAGGCATAGTACACAGGGGAACCGAAAATGAAGCCGTCGCAGGCCCGGGCTTTTTCGATGGCCTCATTTACAGGATCGTCGTCAAAAACGCAGCGCTTTGCCTCCCGGCATTTGCCGCAGCCGATGCAGCCGCGGATCGCCTTTGTACCGATATGGACAAATTCCGTTTCCACACCGGCAGCCTCCAGCGCGCCGGCAGCCTCAGCCAGCGCAGTGTAGGTACAGCCCTTCGCATGGGGGCTGCCGTTTAACAGCAGTACTTTCATTCAAAACACCTCTTTGCAAAAATCAGGCGCGCCATGCGCCCGGAATCATGGTTTGGATCCCTCCCGCAGCAGGCGTAAAATCTCCGCCTCATCTTCCGATATGTCATAATCGCCGGTAAAATGCACTGTGTCGCGATGGTACAGCAGGCCCTGCGCTTCATTGGCGGCCAGATACGACGCAAGCGCGTCTGCGCCGTCCTCCCGCACGCAGCGCACAAAGGCGGTAAGGCGTCTGCTGCTGCTCCGCGCAGAGGAAAACATGCCCTCCCCGCAGGGAAAAAGCGGGCATTCCCAGCATCCGGAGAAGCCTTTCTCCCGGCAGCATGTACGCTGGCGGCACAAACAGGAAAGCTCGGCATCCGTACTCTCCCGGCAGCCCTTGCAGGACGGCTTGCCGCACAGGGCGCAGACCAGCCCGCATGGCGCGATGCTGCGGGCGATGCGCCCGATGTATTCCGGATCGGACATGTTAGGAATCCTCCTTTATTATAAATGATTGGAAACAGGGTTGCAAAACAGAAATCGAAAAAAGAGAGGACACATGGACGGCACAGTTCCACAGACCGGTTTTCTGCCGGGCAGGAACAGGCAGAATGCGGAAAAGCAGCTTCCCGGCAGGGCAAGTGCATCCGGATTGGCGGAAAAGCGCAGCTTTTTCGCCAATCTGCCTGCGAACAGGGTTTTCGACCGCGGTCGCCGCGACATGGCGGCCTTCGGCGGCCGCTTCGTTCTACACGTCTTGGCACAGACCCTGTGGAGCATCGCGAGGCTATTTTGCGCAAAAAAGGCCGTCTGAACGCTAAGAGTTGCGTTTTTAGCACGATTATCTGCAAGAGAGGCTTTCCGTTTCTCCGGTACGTGTCTGCGGGCGCAGCCGCAACCTTTTTTGCGGCGTTCGTCCCATGGCCTGTATTTTGCTTCGCAAAGCTGCATTGCTTGGCCACCGCCAGCTTTTCCTCGATCTGTATCTATTCTTTCTTGTCCGTCTGTTTTATGTCTGCGGACGTCGGACTTATCTGGCCTCGAATGCTTCCTCCTCCGTTCCGAACAGCTCGTTCAGCATACGTTCAGGTGCCTCCAGAAAGCGTTTGGTCAAAAGGTAAGGCTCTGTTTGCCGGTAGGGCGTTTTTTCGATGCCCCGTTCGCTCAAAACAAAAATTTCGGCGTTCGGATACGCCAGAAGCAGCGGGGAATGGGTGGCGATGAGAAACTGGGAATTTTTGCGGACCAGTCCGTCCAGAGCAGCCAGAAGCGCAAGCTGACGCGTGGGCGAAAGAGCGGCCTCCGGTTCGTCCAGCAGGTACAGGCCGCTGCCTGAAAAACGGTTGAGTACAAGCGCGAGAAAGCTTTCACCGTGGGACTGCTCATGAAGCGAACGGCCGCCGTAGGCGCCTTTCAGCGGCGCAATCTCATCCAGACGGTCGATCTCTGTGGCAACATTGTAAAAGCTTTCTGCCCGAAGGAAAAAACCATCCCGGGGGCGGCGCGGGCCGCGCTGCAGCACCAGCGAGCGGTACAGCTCCGCGTGCGTTCTGGCGGTAGAGAAGCGGAAATTCCGCGTGCCGCTCTCGGGATTGAAACCCCATGCCGCCGCGATGGCCTCCAGCAGCGTGGATTTGCCCGTGCCGTTTTCTCCCACCAAAAACGTGACAGGTTTTTCCAGCCGCAGGCGCCCCATACGGGCCAGCGCCCGAACAGCCGGCAGGGAAAAGGAATAATCAGGCTGCACCGCGACGGCAATCCCCACGGCGCGAAGATAGAGAGCATCGTTCACGGGCGTTCCCCCTTCCGTACGGGCGCGCGGAAGAGAGGTGCGTTTTCCAGCGCGCCGCCGCGCAGGTATTTCTCCGCACAAGCGTGGAGTACGGGCTGTATCGTCGGGTAGGTGAGCGCGCTGGGCAGTGCGGCAAAGGCACGTACTTGCGCGATTTCGCTTTCGGGCAGAGGGCCGCGCGTGATGGCCTCCGCCAGAAACAGTGCACCCCAGCTCGTCTGTCCGCCCTGTGTGACGCTATAGCAGCCGCAGGCGCACAGACGGAACCTCAAAGCGCCCGTTTCCTCGTATAGTTCACGGCATGCGGCCTCCAGCGGTGTTTCGTCCGGCTCCCGGTGTCCGCCGGGGAGCTCCCAGGTTTTTCGCGCGCTGTGGCGCACCAGAAGCCAGGCGCCGTTTTCCCGTACCGCAATGACGGAAAAGGCTTCTGTGATGTCCTTAGGGACGGCGGCGTGTATCTCGACGCCGTCTTTACGGCAAACGGGGGAAGGAATATTGGGCTCCATAATGCCCCTCCTTTTGTGGGAGCAAGGCGGGCGCGGCGGCCGGCAAGGCATCCAGACTGTCCGGTGTGCGCCGCAGCTCATCCTCCATCTCCAGCATGTTTTCCCAGTATCTTTTGGGACAGTGCGTCATGCGGCAGCGGGGGTTTTCCCGCGCAGCGATGGCGATGGTCTTGTAAAATCGCTTCCAAAGGACGCGGTAGCGCAGCTCCTCGGCGGTGGCGGGCGGCAGCTCCAGCGTATCCAGGGAGATGATCCGCGCTTTGCGGTCCTGCCAGACCAGTGCGGCTTTGTGGGTACGGTCGAAGATCAGAAAGGTTTCATTCATCAGGCGGGAGCAGAAATGCTCTTTCAGAAAGGGGAGCACATAGTTTTTCGGCGTGATGGTCGCGGCCAAAGCCCCGTCGTAGTCAGAAAAACGCAGGAATTCCTTGAGCAGATGGGCTTCGTTCAGCAGATTCTGCCGCGCGGCCAGCATCGGCTGAACAGCAGTGTGGGACAACAGATACATCGTCTGCCGTCCGCGCCGGTAGCCCAGCAGAAGGAAGCGGAGAATCGCCAGCTCCTTGCCCGGCATACAGCTCAAAAATACGCACTGCACCAGAGCGGCCGCGTCGGGCGAGATCTTCCGGGGAATGGAATCGTAGACGCGCGCAGCCTTTTCCTCGTCTGCTGCGATATATTTCTGGCGGAACAGCGTAGGCTGGGCCGCTTCTTCGGGTTGGATATCCACAGGAAGCTCATGGGTATATACGCTTTCGTGCACGCAGCACAAAAGCCCTTCAAAGCTGCCGTCGTACAGGTAGATCACATCTGACGTGCCAGGCACGAGACCGCCTCCTCACATACTTCCCGCGCGGCCGACGCAGGGCGCATTCCCTGTGCCGCCAGCTCCTGTACGGCGGGCGCGGCAAACAGGCTCAGCTGTTCCGTGCCAACGCCAAAGGCGGCGGGGTCGAGCAGGGCGCGCACGGTGGCCTCCGGCCCGGCAGTCACGCCACGGGAAAAGCCTTTGCAGGTGATGAAATACTGGGCCCGTTTGAGCACCACGCCGATACGCTTCAGGTCGGCAAGGTCCAGCTGCCCGCTGCGCCGGGCCACCCGAATGCGCTGGGCGCTTTTTACGCCGATGCCCGGAACCCGCAGCAGCATTTCGTAGGAACAGCGGTTTATGTCCACAGGGAACAAATGCATGTTATGGACGGCCCAGTTGCATTTGGGGTCCAGGTAGGGATTGAAGTCCGGATGCTGCTCGTCGAGGATCTCGGAGGCGGAAAACTGGTAGAAGCGCAGCAGCCAGTCGGCCTGATACAGCCGGTGCTCGCGCAGCAGCGGGGGTTTGGTGTCCAGCGCGGGCAGCAGCGAATCCTCGGCCACCGGAATGTAGGCGGAGAAAAATACGCGCTTCAGGCTGTATTTTTGGTAAAGCCCCTCGGTCAGCCGCAAAATCTGATAATCCGTTTCGGGGCTTGCGCCGATGATCATCTGCGTGCTCTGCCCCGCGGGCGCGAACTGCGGGGCTTTGCGGTAGCGCATCAGCTCAGCTTTGCTTTGCGTGACGCTTTGGCTCACCTGCTTCATGGGGGCAAGAATGGCGCGTTTGCTCTTGTCTGGAGCCAGCAGCGAAAGGCTCCGCTCACTGGGAAGTTCGATATTGATGCTGATGCGGTCCGCCAGCAGGCCGAGCCGCGCCACCAGCGCCGGGTCCGCTCCGGGAATGGCTTTTGCGTGGATATAACCGCGAAAGCGGTACTCGCCCCGCAGCAGTTCCAGCACGCCGATCATCTGTTCCATCGTGTAGTCCGGACTGCGCAGCACCGCACTGGAGAGGAACAGCCCCTCGATGTAATTGCGGCGGTAGAACCCGATGGTCAGATCCGCCAGTTCGCGCGGCGTAAAGGCGGCGCGGGGCACATCATTGGTCACACGGTTCACACAGTATTTGCAGTCGTAAACGCAGCAGTTGCTCAGCAGTACCTTCAGCAGGCTGATGCACCGGCCGTCAGCCGCAAAGGCATGGCACAGCCCGGCAGCCACAGTGCTGCCAAGGCCGGTCTCGTCGCCCGGCCGCTCGGAGCCGCTGGACGTACAGGCCACGTCATATTTTGCGCTGTCCGTCAGGATCGTCAGTTTTTCCAGCACATCCATGCTCGTTCCTCCGTGCCGGTATACGGCAGTTTTGAAAAAGGGTGTAAAAAAGAAAGCCCTGACGAAACACGTGTTTTTTCACAGGGCTTTGTGGGATTTCAAATAAGAAAAAAGAGGTTTTCCTTACACAGGGGCATCATTGCACGCGCTTTTGTGCAATTTCCGCGGCCAGCATGCTCCCGGCCGCGCGGTACCCCCGGGCTCAGGCGGGGGCGACCGGCTCCGGATATTCCTCCAGAACCGACAGCCTGCCGCCGGAGAGGCCCAGGCGGACAATGCTGCAATTGCCGAAACGATGCGTCCAAAACAGGGAGAGAGGAAGTCCTTTGATCTGCAGGTAGAGCGCGTTCAGTGCAGCGCCATGGCTGGCGACAAGGACGTGCCGATCCTCCGGCAGTTGTTGAAGGGCATCCAGAAAACCTCCGGTGCGGCGCAGCACGGAATCCAGGCTTTCGCCGCCCTGCGGCGGCGTATAGTTTTGCGGCGTTTCAAAAAAGGCCGTACCGGCAGGGCCAAGCGTGCGGAAATCGCTGCCTTCCCAAATGCCGAAACCAATCTCGATCAGGCGTGGGTCCAGCTCTATTTTTTCTTCGGGCCAGCCCGAGACGATACATGCGGTATCTACCGCACGCCGCAGCGGGCTTGCGTATACAGCGTCAAAATGAACGCCGCGCAATGCTTCGTGCGCAGCCCGGGCTTGGGCGAGCCCGAGCCTGTTCAGCGGAATATCGCTGCGGCCCTGCAGACGGAACTGCCGGTTGTAATCGGTCTGGCCGTGGCGTATCAGGTAAATTTCAGTTGCTGGCATATTTCCTCCAAAAGTACGTATTATGGGACAAATATTCTGATATCCTGAGAGACAAAGAGGAGCGGTCTACCAGCGTGCACGTGTCTCCACAACCTTGCCGGCGATATATAGGTGTTCCAGATCTTCACCCATGATGATCTGCGGCGCATATGCATTGTTGAAGGGCTGCAGGATGATGGTGTTGCCCCGCCGGATGAATTTTTTCAGCGTTCCCTCACCCTCTCCGAAAATAACGACACCCAGATCTCCGTTCTCGAGCGTGGACTGGCGGTGCACCAGAGCAAGGTCACCGTCGCTGATGCGGGGTTCCATGCTGTCGCCTTTTACCAACAGATAAAAATAACTGCCGGGGTCTTTTACGCGGGCGTATTCCTCGCCGTAGTCCTCTTCAAAGGCGAACGCGCCAAAACCTGCGCGCACTGTGCCGATAATGGGTATGGGAAATTCACGGGGACCATCCGCTGCCGCAACGGCGGGTGTGATAGGGGCGGGAGCACAGCCCAGCAAATAATCGGTGCTTACTTTAAAGTAAGCGGCAACGCGCGCGAGCGTCTGTGGGTCCGGGGTGGAACGCCCGGTCTCCCACTTGCCGACAGCCTGCTGCGTGACGCCCAGCAGGCTGGAAAGCGCCGCCTGGGAGAGCCCATTCAGCTTGCGCAGCTCTTTCAAACGTTGTGCAAACATGCGGATGCCTCATTTCTATCTATCATTCTATATTTGATTTTACTACTTATGGTTGTCAAAGTAAAGCGGGTTTTTCTTTTAAATTGTAAAAAAAGTTGTTAAACGGTCTTGACAACAACTAATAGTTGTATTATTGTGAAAACACAGAGGAAATATTCAGCGATTCAAGCTGTGAAAAGAGGAATCATGATGAAAAAGGAAATGAAAAGCTTTTTGTTGCGTATGGCGGTCGTTCTGTTGGTATTGGGCGCGATCTGTTTTGTAGGAGCCTATGGCGCCGGAAAACTTTGCGCGGAAATGCTGCTGACGCCTGCCTGTGCGGCACTGGCTTATGCCGCGTATCAGGCTGAGAAAAAACTGTTCCGTCCCGCGCCCAAAGCGCCGGTGCTGCGCGTTGCTGCCAAGGAACAGACACCCATGCGTGTTGCATGATTGGGCACAGGATGGGAAAGATAGTTTTACGGGCATTGATGATAGCAGAGTAAAAAAATAGGAATTGTAACTATTTTGCTGTTGACTTACAGTGCAGATAATGATATTCTAACCATGACAAAACTTTCACAAGCAGAGTTTTGCGATAGAATTAGGAGGTAATTCCCTATGAAGAAACTGCTTACTTTGGCTCTGGCGGCTGTGCTGGCGCTTTCTCTGGTGGCCTGCGGCGGCAGCGGCAGCATCAAGGACGGCACATATACCGCCCAGTACAAGGAACCGTCCCATGATTGGACGGAGTATCTGTCCGTCACTTATAAGGACGGCGTGATCACGGATGTGGATTTTGATGCGAAGGATGCCAACGGCAACCTGAAGAGCGAAGCCACGGCAGAGACTTACCCGATGGATCCGCTTCCTTCCGAGTGGATTCCCCAGCTTGAGGAAAACGTCAAAGCCGCTGGTACTGCCGATAAGATCGAGGCTGTGGCTGGCGCAACTTCGTCCAGCGAGTCCGTGAAAGTGCTGATGGCAGCTGTTGAGAAGCAGGCCAAAGCCGGTAATACGGAAGTTGTCCTTGTGGATAATGCGGAATAATTTCAATTTGTAAGAAACAGGCGCCTGCCCGGGCGCCTGTTTCTTTGCATCCCGAAAACCACCGGCTCGTGAACTGTCCTCTGGTTCCGGAACAGTTCATTTGCCGGTGGATGATTATTTGCAAAAAGAACTGTTTGAAAGCATATTTCCCCCAAAAAATATAGAAGATGTTTTTCGGTGCGAAATCTTGGCGATAATATTGACAGCGACGGAAGGATATGTTATCATTATTAACGCACTCTAAGCCGCAAGACCGGGGAGAGGTGTCCGAGTGGTTTAAGGAGGCGGTCTTGAAAACCGTTGAACAGCAATGTTCCGTGGGTTCGAATCCCACCTTCTCCGCCATTTAAGGAACCGGCGGCTGGTGCATAAAACAGAATAGCGGAAAAATGAACGCTGCCATTTTGGAGAAGTACTCAAGTGGTGACGAGGCGCCCCTGCTAAGGGCGTAGGTCGGGAAACCGGCGCGAGGGTTCAAATCCCTCCTTCTCCGCCAAGTATGTGTGATGAAAAAGATGTCAATCGATTTTGTCGCATGAAATCAAGGAAAAACGGGCTTTTTAGGAATCATTCCTAAAAGCCCGTTTTCCGTAGATGTCCAAACTTATTTCTTGTTTTTCGCCGCGAATTCATCATTTGCAGTGATGGATTTTCGGATGCAAATAAAATTCGCATCCGCGACATCACAGTAAAAACACAAAATCGGTTTTCACACCAACGAAAGGGCAAGGATTGATTTCCTTTCCTCTCGTGAAGTGGAAAAATATATGATCCTCTTTAGCTCAGTCGGTAGAGCATGCGGCTGTTAACCGCAGGGTCGTTGGTTCGAGTCCAACAAGGGGAGCCAATAAATTGCGCAAATTGAATAGAGGATAAAAAGAGACATGGTTTGCAGAACTCTGGTAGAATGAAGTCGCGACACACCATTCTGAAAGGAGTCTGTAAACCATGTCTGAGAAAATTGTACAGCTAAACGAGGAAGTAATCAAGGGTCAGCTTAAGGAAATGGTCCGTGGCAGCGTGGAAGAAACACTGAATGAGTTGTTGGAGCAGGAAGCGGAGAAACTGACCTAGGCTGCCCGTTACGAGCGCAATGAGGCCCGTCAGGGCTACCACAGCGGCCACTATGAGGAACCTTACCACCACCTCCGGAGACGTCACGCTCCATGTGCCTCGCCTTAAGGGCGTCTCTTTTGAAACAGCCATCATTGAGCGGTATCGCCGGCGAGAGAGCAGCGTGGAGGAAGCGCTCATCGAGATGTACCTTGCCGGCGTCTCCGTACGCCGGGTGGAGGATATTACCGAGGCCCTGTGGGGCAGAAAGGTATCTCCTGCCACCATCAGTGAGTTGAATAAGAAAGCCTATGTCCACATTGAGGATTGGCGGAACCGCCCGCTGCAGGGAGGCAAGTATCCGTATGTCTATGTGGATGGCATCTACCTGCGGCGCAACTGGGGTGGAGAGTATGAAAATGTTGCGATTTTGGTGGCAATTGCGGTGAATGAGGACGGATACCGTGAAGTTTTGGGCGCTGCCGAGGGTATGAAAGAAGACAAGGCCAGTTGGGTGAATTTCTTTCAGTGGCTCAAAAGCAGAGGATTGGACGGCGTGAAACTCATTGTTGGGGACAAGTGCCTGGGTATGCTGGAAGCTGTGGGAGAAGTGTTTCCTGACTCCAAATACCAGCGTTGCACAGTACATTTTTACCGCAATGTATTTTCTGTTGTTCCTCGCTCCAGAGTAAAATTAGTGGCCAAGATGCTCAAGGCGATCCATGCCCCGGAAAGCAAGAAGGCCGCCCGTGAAAAAGCGAAAGCTGTGGTGGCCCAGCTGAA
>UMFB01032386.1_pt1 | contig 18457 bp, 15 predicted proteins | sample 1964921 | NCBI WGS metagenome assembly UMFB01 (sample SAMEA4836037, study PRJEB28245) | human gut metagenome | biome: gut microbiome; material: fecal sample | place: Denmark | collected 2008
ATCTTAAAAAGAATTATAGTACCTAAAAAAGTTTTAGTCTATGGCAATAATTGAGAAAATTGCAGAGCCATTATTGTGCAATATACACAAAAAAAGGCCGTACTAATGAAAAAGATGCATGCTCATATGATCTGGTTTCTGTGGCGTCCTATTGCATTTTCCACCTGTTTTTGTTATATTTAAACCATTGGAAATTTGTCAAAAGAACGTCTATTTTGGTGAAACCACGATATATATAGAAGGAAACGAAGAGGAAGCCTGGTTTTGCCGCCGGATAAGCAGTATCATCGGCGGGTAAAGGCCGGGCAAGGGTATGAAACGATGATTTCACAGAAGAAAATTTTGGTCGTGGAAGACAATGAAATAAACCGAATGATATTAAGGGAAATCCTGTCATCCAGATATAAGGTGCTGGAAGCCGGAAATGGAGTGGAAGCACTGTCTGTCCTGAGGGAATATGGAGAGATGGTTTCTCTTATTTTACTGGACATTGTCATGCCTGTTATGGACGGGTATACATTTCTTTCTCATATCAAAGCGGATTCTTCTTTTTCATCCATTCCGGTAATCGTAACGACCCAGAGCGACAGCGAATCTGATGAGGTTGCGGCGCTGTCACACGGCGCGGCTGATTTTGTTGCCAAGCCCTACAGGGCCCAGGTGATTCTGCACAGGGTGGCCAGCATCATCCACCTGAGGGAAACAGCTGCCATGATTAATCTGGTGCAGTATGACCGGCTTACAGGGCTCTACAGCAAGGAGTTTTTTTATCAGCGGGTAAGGGAAATCCTGATGCAGCATCCTGACAGGGAGTATGATATTATCTGCTCCGATATCGTGAATTTCAAGCTGATTAATGATATATTCGGCATTCCTGCCGGGGACCACCTGTTAAATGAGATCGGCAGGCTTTATAAAAAGGTGGCCGGGAAGAATGGAATCTGCGGCCATTTCCACGCGGACCAGTTTGCGTGCCTTCTGGAACGGCGGTGGAATTACACAGATGAGCTGTTTATCCGGTGTAATGCCCGGATAAATACCCTTCCCAATGCCAGGAATGTGGTGATGAAGTGGGGGATTTACCAGGTGGCTGACAGGAATGTGTCTGTGGAGCAGATGTGCGACCGGGCCCTTTTGGCTGCCCGCAGCATTAAGGGACGGTATGGAACGTATTTCGCGGCCTATGACGATGAGCTTCGCAACCGTCTTTTGAGGGAACAGGCCATAACGGACAGCATGGAGCCGGCCCTCGCCAAGAAGGAGTTTGAGGTCTATCTGCAGCCCAAGTACAGGATCAGGGACCACAGGCTTTCTGGGGCAGAGGCCCTTGTCCGGTGGAAGCATCCTGTGTGGGGCTTTCAGTCTCCCGGAGAGTTTATTCCGCTGTTCGAGCAAAACGGCTTTATCACAAAGCTGGACCAGTATGTGTGGGAACGGGCTGCATCCGTCCTCAGGGAGTGGGACAACAGGGGATATCCTCCCATCCCTGTGTCCGTCAATGTATCCAGGGCGGATATCTACCATAAGGACCTGGCAGACATGCTGCTGGGAATTGTGCGCAGATACAGACTGCAGCCCTCAAGGCTTCACCTGGAGATAACGGAAAGCGCGTACACGGAGAACCCGGAGCAGGTAATCGAGACAGTGGGTTATCTGCGGGAACTGGGCTTTGTCATTGAGATGGATGATTTCGGAAGCGGGTATTCCTCCCTTAATATGCTGGGTAAGATGCCTGTGGATATTCTTAAGCTGGATATGAAGTTTATCCAGGATGAGTCCGCAGGGACGGATGACGGCGGAATCCTCCATTTTATCATGGAGCTGGCCCGGTGGATGGACCTGGGTGTAGTGGCGGAAGGCGTGGAGACCAGGCAGCAGCTGGAGCGCCTTAAGAAGGCGGACTGCGACTATGTGCAGGGGTATTATTTTGCCCGACCAATGCCCATAAACGAATTCGAGGAACTGCTCAGAAACGGGCAAACAGCCATGGAGCAGGAGGGAATGGGCGATGAAGACGCCCGGGAACCTCAGCCGCTTCCTGTTCTTCTGGTCGCGGACGAGGACGCCTCTTACCGCGGGGACGTAAGGGAGACCTTTGAGGGAAGCTTCCAGGTGATGGAGGCATCGGACGGCAAGGCGGCCCTGAGATGTATGGCTGACAGCAAAAGCAGGATTGCCGCTGTGATTCTCAGCCTGACCCTTTCAGGGACAGACGGTTTTTCCGTGCTGGAGGTACTTAAGAGGGAAAAAATGGTCCCGGATATAGCGGTCATAGCCACTGGTCCCCAGGACGAGGCAATGGAGGACCGGGCGATGGAGCTGGGGGCGGATGATTTTGCGGGAAGGCCCCATTCCCAGAGGAGCCTGAGGCGGCGCGTACTGCGGGCCATCCATGGGAAGGCGCCTCGGGAACGGGCATTCCGGCCAGGACAGATACTTACTTTGGGGGAGGATAAAATATATGAAGAGACAGATGACGCCCGGTGAAACATTACGGGAGTTCTGCCGCACATGGTTTGTAAAGCGTGACGCAGAGGGAACCCTTGCATTCCTGACAGAGGATGTGGGTTTTGTGGGCACGGGAGCCGATGAGATGGCCAGCGGAAGGCAGCAGATGGCCGGATATCTTGCGCAGGATATCCGGGAGATACCGGAACCCTTTGAATGTGATCTGTCTCCCATCTATGAACAGCCTGTGTCAGACGGAATATATAATATGTCGGCGGATTTGACCCTTAAGAACTCCAAGTACACCTGGTATCTGAGGGCCTTCTTTACCCTGGTCCTGTCCGGGGGAGAATGGCTGGTCAAGAGTTTTCATGTGGCAGACCCTGCCAGCAGCCAGAAGGACGCGGAGCATTATCCGGGAACACTGGTCATGGAACATACCAGCAGACTGCGCCAGGAGCTGTTAAATGATTCTCTGCCGGGCGGCATGATGGGCGGGTACATAGAGGATGGTTTTCCTTTTTATTTTATCAACCGCAGGATGCTGGAATATCTGGGATATGAAAACGAGACGGAGTTTGTATCTGACATCGGAGGAATGATCACAAACTGCATGCATCCGGATGACAGGAACAGGGTGGACCAGCTGGTGGCCTGCCAGCTGGAACGGTCAGAGGAGTATGTGGTGGAATACCGGATGAGGAAAAAGGACGGTTCCTATATCTGGGTCCATGACCTGGGCAGGAAGGTGATGTCTGAGGATAACCGGCCTGCCATCATGTCGGTATGCATGGACATCACCGAAGAAAAGCAGATGCGTGACCGGATTAAGGAAATGTATGAGGAAGAGCTTTCCTATTTTGCGGAACTGTCCTCAGCGGACGGGAGCATACAGGGAAGCCTCAATATCACCACAGGCCGGCTGGAATCCTACCTGTCAACCGCAGATACATCCATTGCAAAGGTGGGAGATACCTACGAGGATACCATTGAAAACCTGGCGGCCTCTGCCGTGGACCCGGTTTATGGGGATGGAATCCGCCACTGCCTTAACCGGGAGCGGGTGCTGTCTGATTACGCGGTGGGCAAGGTGGATTACCGCTTTGAGTTCCTTCGCAGAAACAACAGCGGCATAATATTCTGGGAAAGCACCATCATGCATTCCTGCCAGAACCCTGAGAATGGTCACATCATCCTTTTTTTCTATACCCAGGACGTGACGGAGAAAAAGATGCAGGAGCAGCTTCTAAAGAGAATCGCGGAGCTGGATTACGAGAGCATAACAGAGGTGGACATTCTGCGGGATACGGCGTACCGTACCATATTGGTGGATGAGTCCGGTAGGGATACCATGCGGCCGGACCGCAGCCGGTTCCAGGCGGAGATACGCGCCATCTCCGGCCGCTATATGGACGGGACGGCCGGGGAGGAGTATCTCCAAAAGCTGGATTACGATTATATGAAATCACAGCTGGCCAGGAATGATGCCTATACGTTTATTGTGGAGATGCGGGATATAACCGGAGCGACACGGGTTAAGCGGTTCCGCGTTTTCTATATCAGCAGGGAGCTGGAGCGGGTATGTGTGGCCCGCACCGATGTGACGGATGTGGTTTTAAAGGAACAGAGGCAGAAGGAGGAGCTGGCTGCTGCCCTGGTGGCGGCAGAGCAGGCCAATGCTGCCAAGAGCGATTTCCTCTCACGGATGAGCCATGAGATAAGGACTCCCATGAACGCCATCATCGGCATGAGTACCATAGCGGCCCAGTCCATAGGGGATGACGAGCAGGTGGAGGATTGTATTTCCAAGATTGGCATTTCCTCCCGGTTCCTATTGTCGTTAATTAATGATATCCTGGATATGAGCCGGATTGAGAGCGGCAAAATGCTGCTTAAAAGCGAGAAGATTCCAACGGAGGAGTTCATCAACGGCATTAATTCCATCTGTTACTCCCAGGCAGATGTCAAGGGGGTGGAATATGAGTGCATTGTGGACCCGGTTCTGGATGATTACTATATAGGTGACGCCATGAAGCTCCAGCAGGTGCTCATCAATATCCTGAGCAATGCCATTAAGTTTACCCAGGAGGGGGGCAAGGTCACCTTTTCAGCCTCCCAGCGCAGAAAGACCAAGAATGATGCCTCACTTCGGTTCATTGTAAATGATACGGGAGTGGGGATGAACGAGGAGTTCCTGCCGCATCTGTTTGAACCCTTTTCACAGGAATCCACAGGGACCACCTCCCTGTATGGCGGGACCGGACTGGGTCTGGCCATATCCAAGAATATCGTGGATATGATGGACGGTAAAATTACGGTCCGCTCCATTAAGGGAATCGGCACGGAATTTACAGTGGATGTCAAGCTGGGAATCACCGAGGAAGAGAAGCTCAGGCATAATCAGAAAAAACAGGATTACAATTTCTCCCACCTGAAGACACTGGTGGTGGATGATGATGTGGCTGTGTGCGAGAGCGCGGTTGTGACCCTTCGTGAAATGGGAATCAAGGCAGAGTGGGTGGACAGCGGCCGGAAGGCGGTTGACCGGGTGAAAAAGCTCTGGGATGAAGGCCGGTATTTTGACATGATTCTGATTGACTGGAAAATGCCGGGAATGGATGGAATTGAGACAGCCAGACGAATCCGCGGCATCGTGGGAGCAGAGGTGACCATCATTATCATGACTGCCTATGACTGGATTTCCATTGAGCATGAGGCGAAGCTGGCCGGGGTCAACCTCCTGATGAGCAAGCCCATGTTCAAGTCCTCCCTTGTTTCGGCCTTTTCAAGAGCCCTGGGCGAAAAGGAGCAGCAGGCACAGCAGCCTGAGGAAAATGATTATGATTTTACCGGAAAACATGTGCTGCTGGTGGAGGACAACCAGATTAACACCGAGGTGGCCATGATGCTTTTGGAGAGCAAGGGATTCAAGGTGGATACGGCTGAGAACGGGCTGCGTGCCCTGGAGCTTTTCAGCAAATCAGACAAGGGGTATTATGACGCGATTCTGATGGATATACGGATGCCTCTGATGGACGGACTGACAGCTGCCACCAACATCCGCCATCTGAGCAACGCTGACTCAGGAACCATACCCATTATTGCCATGACAGCCAATGCATTTGATGATGATATAGAAAAGAGCAAGGCGGCAGGGATGAATGCCCACCTTGCCAAGCCCATAGAGCCGGAACGGATGTACCAGACTCTGTACGATTTCATATATGGAAAGGAAGCATAAGAAGATGGACGATTTTGAAAGGATATTTGAAGCCTATGGGGCGGATTACCAGGTTACCCTGGGACGGTTTATGGGAAACAGGAAAATGTATATGAAGTTCCTGGGAATGCTGTTTCAGGATGAAAACCTGAGTAAACTTGGAGATGCTCTGGAACAGGGGGATATGACGTCTGCCTTTGAGGCCGCCCATACCCTGAAGGGTGTAACGGGCAACATGGGGCTGACGCCTCTGTACGATGCTGTGTGCACAATTGTGGAACCTCTGAGGACGGGGGAGGACAGGGAGGACTACACAAAGATGTATGAGGATGTCTGCAGGCAGTTTAAGCGGGCTGAAAAGCTTCGGGCGGATTTGGCTGAGATAAGCGAATAGAGGAAGATGGGGAGGGCGTCATGACAGCTGAAAACCTGATGAATCTGCTGGATTCACTGACAGAAACCAGCGTATATGTCATTGAGGAGGAATCCCGCCGGCTGTTATATTTTAATGAGCGGTGCCGGAATACGGGACGCGGCAGGGCGGCTCTGGGAATCCGGTGTGATGAAGTATGGCCGGAACTGTGCGCCAACTGTCCCCTTAAGATGCTGGGGGACAGAGTGTCAAACCATATGGTCTGTTATGACCCGCTCCTTAAATTAACAGTGGATGTCACTGCCAACCGGATCAACTGGGAGGGCAGGGTGCCTGCTGTGGTGATTACCGCAGCGCCCCACCGCCTGAACTTTGAGGAGGAGCAGGGGTTTCAGAAAATCCGCCAGATGTACGCCAGCAGCCTGGTGACTGTGTTTGACGAATGCATCATTGCCAACCTGACAAGGGATTATTATGTGAGCTGCCAGAAGGATGTGGTGTGGGACGACATACCGGAACAGGGGAATTTCGGTTCAGAGAACCGCAAATATGCCCAAAAGGCGCTGCACCCGGACGATCTGGAATGTTTTAATGACAACTTTTCCAGGGAGTCCATGCTCCGCATGTTTACAGAGGGAAAAAAGCAAATCACCAGGAGGCTGCGCCGCAGGGCAGACAACGGTACCTACCGCATGGTGGAGTTTACGGCTGCCAGGATAGGAAACCAGGAGGATGAGTGCTGGTGTGTCCTGGTATTTCGGGATGTCCAGGATGAACTTTTACTGGAGCAGGAACGGAATGTGGAGATCAGCCAGCTGGCCACGGCAGCCAAGGCTGCATACCAGATGCTGATAGCGGTGAACCTGACACAGAATACTTATCACATGGTGGAATACCAGCGGTTTCCGGTGAAAGCACCAAATCCGGAGGGCTGCTTTGACGATCTGATTGAGTTTGAGATGGAAGGGGTCCATCCGGACTACAGGGAGGAGTTTGGCCGCAAGTTTACCAGAAAGGCTCTGACAGAGGCTTTTCAGAGGGGAGAGCGCATCCTGTCCATGGATGTTCCCCACATAGGCGGGGATGGGAGCTATCACTGGAATTTCACTCAGGTGGTGAAGGTGGAGAGCCCCTATACCCATGATCTGATTGAGATTACCCTGTCCAGGAACATTGATGAGGAGCGCAGGATACAGCAGGAAACCCTGGAAAAGGAACGGCAGGCAAAGCTTCTGCTGGAGGACGCCCTTAAGAAGGCGGAGAAGGCAAATAAGGCAAAGAGCGACTTCCTTTCCCGCATGAGCCATGATATCCGTACGCCCATGAATGCCATCATAGGGATGACCGAGCTGGCGCAGCTGCATATAGGGGATGAGGAAAAGCAGAGGGATTACCTGAACAAAATCGCATCCTCCGGCGCCCATCTGCTGGGGTTGATTAACGAAATCCTGGATGTGAGCAAGATTGAAAGCGGTGTCATGGAGCTGTCTGAGAATTCCTTGGATCTGCGGGCTTTAGCCAGGGAAGCAGCGGAGATGGTGCGGATTTCCATGGAAAGCAGACAGCAGGAGTTCAGGGTTGAAATAGATGAGAGCTTTAATCCCTGGGTCATGGGGGACGCCAGGCGCATCAGGCAGGTGCTGGTGAACATCCTTGAAAATGCCGCCAAGTACACCCCGCAGGGGGGAAGAATCACCTTCTGTGTATGTGAGCTTAAGAGGGAAGAACAGCGGGCCGGAACCTACCGTTTTATCATCGAGGATACGGGGATTGGCATGAAACCCGAATATATAAAGCATATATTTGAACCCTTCAGCAGGGCCGACGACAGCAGAATCAGCAAGGTGCCAGGCACAGGACTGGGAATGACCATTGTAAAAAATCTGATTTCCATGATGGACGGGGATATCCAGGTGGAGAGTGAATGGGGAAAGGGGTCCAGGTTTACGGTCACCCTGTGCCTGGATAAGTGCGGGGATACAGGAGAAACCATCCAGCCTTCTGTTTCAGGACCGGAGGCAGCCTATCGGGGCTTAAGAGTCCTGCTGGTGGAAGATAATGAGCTCAACCGGCAGATTGCGTCGGAGATGCTGGAACTTCTGGGAGTCAGTGTGGAGATGGCTGAAAATGGCCGCGAGGCAGTGGAGGCAGTGTGCTCCCACCCCGCCCTTTATTATGACGCGGTATTCATGGATGTGCAGATGCCTGTGATGAATGGGTATGAGGCTACCAGGGAGATTCGCGGTTCAGGCATGGAGCGGATATGGGAACTTCCTATTATAGCCATGACAGCCGACGCCTTTGCGGAGGATGTAAAGAAGGCCAGCATGTCCGGCATGAACGGACATCTGGCAAAGCCGGTTTCCATTGAACTGCTTCGGGGTGCCTTGTCTGGCTGCCTGGATTGTAAGAGGATGAACAGGTGGGACGAAATGATGGAAATATCCGGTCCGAATTAATGGAAGGGATGGGTTACAGTGATTAGGAGACAGATTGTAAGGGCTGGATGGGCCGCCATGGTCCTGCTGGTTTTGACTTCCTGCGGGATGAAGGATAGAAAGCAGACATATCCCCGGGATGAAGGCGTCACACAACAGCAGGAACAGGCGGGCGGCCAGTCTGAAAAACATGAGGCCCCGGGAACAGAACCGGGGCTGTCCCGGAAACCGGCAGAGGGGGGCGGGGGAAATGCCGCGGGTGCAGGGAATGCCGGGGGCGCCGGAAATGCCAGCGCTGCCGGGAATGCAGGAACGGCCGGGGCTGCCGGAAATGCCGCACCAGCCGGGGGCGCAGGACCGGAAGGGCCGGGAACTGCTGTCAGGGCAGTACAAAACCTGGGAGCCTGTAATCAGCTTATATCAGGCAGGTTCTTTAAGGCGGGGGACATACGGTGCGGTCTGTCCTTTGAACTCTCCGGGGAAGGCTGGGAATCAGACCGGCTGAAATGTGTCTTTACCCTTCCGGAAGAGATGCATACCAGCTATTATGACAGCATGAGAACCGCTGAGATACTGACTGAGAAGGGCAAAAAGGCATATAAGATAACACCGGAGACAATGGAAGAGGTTCCCAGGGTCCCGGCGCTTACATATACCATTAAATTTGCCATGGATGATGAATCTGACCCTCATATTTCAGTGAAGGGGGAGGGAGGACTGGCCGGAGACTATTATCTGTTTGAGGACAGCCTGACCTTTCCTGATGTGTTTTCGCGCTATCTGTCCAGGGCCGATCTCTGCCTGTGGCCCACAGAGGACCTGTGGCTTCTTCGGAATGAAATTTATGCAGCCAACGGAAGGCAGTTTAAATCCGATGTGCTGAGCCGGTATTTTTCAGAAAAAAGGTGGTACAGGGGAATCATTGAACCGGATTCCTTTTCAGATTCCATTCTGTCGGATGTAGAATCTGGAAATATTTCCCTGATACAGAAAATGGAAAATGATACGGACAGGGACAAGCTGGACGGGCGGAACCAGTGTGGACTGGAGGACCTTCCTCCCGCGCCCTATCTGCAATATCTGGGCAGGTATGATGAAACCGGACTGAGCGGTGACCTGACTCAGGCAAAGGATATGGGGGCGTACTATGCTGTGCCGGGAGAGATATCGGTTCCTGCCTCCATTACAAGGGAGCAGCTTCAGACAGTTTTGGAGGGCGGACAGGTAAGGGTGACTCTGAATGAGCTTACAGGCGAGAGCCGGATGCTGTCGCTGAATCCGGGCCAGGAAGATACGCCCTACGGTTTCCTGATTCATGAAGCGGGAGAAGAAACAGCGGGCCAGGGATATGAGACAGGGATCAGGCCGGATTACAACACGGATGAATATCACCTGTGGCAGACCAGCTGGGATACGGTGATGAAGACGGTCTACAAGGGAGATATCTATATCATGAAGGGCGCTGTCTCCGGCGCAGATACCGGGCTTTTGAGGGCATCACAGCACCAGCGGGAAATTTTTCCCGGTCCGGCGGACCCGGAAACAGGACAGCTTATATGCGGCCAGGTGACAGGGAACAGACTTTATTATAATTCCAGGGGCCATTTTACCGCCATATACTATCTGGGGGATTGATATAAAAGAGGCTGTAAAAAACTCATGCGGTAAAAACAGGTTTTTGTGAATAAAATCCGCCCCTCAGGTCCAAAGCTATACTGGAAGCGAGGTTTAGCATATGCAGATAAATGAAAATGAAGCCCGGGATGACCAGACCAGGGAAATCCTGGACTACTACCGCGGGCTGCCGCAGCGTTCTTCGCAGGAGACTATTGTGGAGATGCTGAGGGAACTGCAGGACGTCCATGGCTGCATCAGCCCTTATATGCTGGAGCAGGCAGCAGAGGCGGCCGGAGTACGGGACTCCATGGTGCAGGCCATATGTAAGCGGTATCCCAGTTTAAAGACAGCACCCTATAACCATGAGATCATCCTCTGCACCGGAAGGAACTGTGCGTCAAAGGGAAGTCTTACTGTCATGGATGAACTGAAAAAAAGGCTGGGAGTGGGAAAAAACGGCATATCAGAGGACGGGACCGTGTGCCTTAAGACCAGAAACTGCCTGAAGAACTGCCGGAAGGCGCCCAATGTCATGGTGGACGGACGTTTGTGTTCGGGCCTGGACGCAGAGGGCATACTCAGGGAATTAAAACGCCGGTGATGTAAAGCCGTATATGGTTTCCTGTCCTGCTTTTCTTCAGTTCACGGCCGTCTTCACATTGGATCCTGCCGCTTTGCGTCAGCTGGTCCAGCCTTTTTTGGGACAGCTGCAGTTTACTTTTTAATACTGCATGTACCCGCAGGGGAAGCGGGTATGGGTTGTCAATCCGCAGAACCATGGATGAGTCTGGGCCAGTTGATGCAGGTGAGTCAGCCAGCCGGAAAACCTGGCCTTCCACGTGGTAGGAGGGCAGCTGTACCTGGGCGCCATTTAGGCGGAGGAACCCGGTGTCCATGGCGTACTGCATAGCCAGGGAAGGGTCATTTGAGTGAAAGCGGGAGAGCATACCGGGAGGAAGGTTTCCGGGATTTACGCGGGAATAGATGGCTGCGTTCCAGGTGGAGCTGCAGCAGGAGCATTTATAAATCAGCCATATGTCCAGGTACTTTCCCTGGGCGTTGACCCGGAATTGACCTGAGCTTACGAATTCCTGTCTGATATTGCATTTTTTACAGTGTCTCAGAGGAGCAGGCGGCCTGTCATACTGTATAGTCCATTTGATGTCTTTCATGTTGTGTTCCTTTCCTGTCTGCCGGGCTAAGAGCCGTGGTCTGCGGGCAGTAAAAAGTGTAACATCCTCACAGGCGGATACCAACCTAATTCTTGTTTGATAAATAAAGTTGAGACATACAGATGGGATCAAAAAGCCCGGACAGATGCGGAAGATTCGCATGGGTCCGGGTCGTTTTTGATTATTTATTTTTCTTTTCCTGGCCTATGATTCTCTGTATGCTTTTAAGCGACAGACAGTACAGGGAGGACAGCTCGTCCGTACTCTTGCCGGACAGATAATCACTGTAAATCTGTTGATTGCGAAGACGAAGCTCCTGCCGGGTGGAGGTCCCCTCCCCCCAGCACTTTTTGTGCCCGGCCGTCTTCGGTATATATATCAGCGCGCCGTCCACGTATTCCTGTACTTGCTCCAGCAGTTCACGGGGCAGGATACGGTCCGCTTTTTGATAGCTCATGTTGCTCTCCTGTGGTTTATTTTAAGCGGGAAAGCAAAGGCTATGTAAGGCCATGTTCCATTATAACCGGATTATGGTACAGCTGCAGCAGCCTTTGCTACGCAGCGATAACGATAGGATTAAGCATAAGCCTGCAACCCTCCTTTTCAGATACTGTAGTTTTTATAGTATACCATATCAGGGAAAAAATGTATGCCTTATTTTCTTTTTATAAACAAGTTTGAGCAGGGATAAAATAAATTAAAACAGAACAGGAGATACAAAAATATGAAGTGCTTTTTAGTGGAAGGAAACATAAAAGACGCCGGAAGAATGACGGATGAAATCATGAATGAGCATATGGCCTGCACCCGGGCAGCCATGGAGCGGGGGATGATTTTTATGTCCGGCCTGAAGGCGGATATGAGCGGCGGTCTGTCTGTCATGGGGGCAGAGGATGCAGGCCAATTACAGGATTACCTGGACAATGAGCCGCTTTTTGTTCATGGAATACAGGAGTACAGGGTGGTTGAATTTGATATCCATTACGTAAATAAAGATCCGGAAGAGTGGTTTGGCCGGAAGGATGAGATTGTCTGTGAATAAATCGTAAGATATTATTTGTTTTTTAGAGAGGGATTTTCTTCCTGCATGGATATAAAATAGAATCATAATTCAGGCAGAGGAGGAATCGGGATGAAACCAACAGCGGCATGTCTGGCCGGCCTTTTAATGCTTGTGCTGCTGGCCGGCTGTAAAGGAGGCGCGGATGAAAGCGGGGCACGTGAAAACAAAGGAGACATTGAGGCATCGGGAACAGTTTCCGCTGCGGGCAGGGAGCAGAACGGGAAGTGGAATGAGGAGCAGAATGAGGAGCAGAAGAAGGCGCTGCCGGAAAAACTTAACGTCCTCTACGCGGCCAATGACGGACTTTATCTGATAAGGGTTTTGCGTAATGGTGCAGATGATGCAGATGATGCGGCAGTGAGTACTGAGAGGCTGGCAGAAGGAACGGATATTTCTTCCTCTTTATTTTCTTCGGATGGGAGAACGGCCGGCTATCTGCGTCAGGACGGTTTCTATGGATGCAGCATTGAAACGGGGAAAGAAGAACTGCTTTTAAATGGAGCATTGTCTTTTGTCCCGGACGGGAAAGAGGGATTTTATGCCAGCTCCGGGGAAACAGGAATCGTGAGGGTGCATATGGGCCGGGAACAGGAGGAAGTTTGGAAGCCGGAACCGGTGGATGGCGGCTGGATACAGTGTGAGAAGCTGACATTGTCTCCGGATGGAAAAAAACTGGCCTTTGCCCGGCGCAGGTACGTGGACCGCAGGAAAGACCCCGGCCTTTCCTTGTTTGAACAGAACCAGGGAATCTGGATGCTCCAGATGAATCTGGAGAAGGAGAAAAAACTCAGTGTCCTCATACAGATAATCGGTGAGGAGCCGCCTTTCTTTGAGCGGATGGAGGAGACGGACGGAGAACCATACCCATATCTGTGGCCGGCTAAGTGGTCCCCTGATTCGTCCAGGCTTTTTATCTGGCAGGATGTTCTGTCAGGTTCCATGCGCGCAGACGGAATTGGTACGGCTGTCTATGATACGGTGTCCGGCACTATGATAGATCCGTTGGGAGAACAGGAGGAAGTGGTTCTGCCCTATAATGAAAATGTGGTGTTTGGAGAGGACAATTCCCTGTTTCTTCTTGCGGGAGCGGGAAGGGAAATGGCGCTTGACAAGGAACTGGTCAAGATACCGCCTGAAAAGGGCGCGGTTCATGAGAAACTTAAGACACCCGGTCTGGTGCCCCAGAGCCCGCAGGTGTCATACGATGGAAAAAGCATATTTTTTGCAGCATCAAAGGAGCTGAGAACAGGAGAACAGGTGGAATATCCCATATGGCGCCAGCTTTACCGGATGGAAAACGGTCATGTGGCAGAACTGACTAACGATACGGAATACTCCAGTGAATTCCCTGTTCTAACCGGGGACGGCTCCGTCCTTGTATTTGGCCGCGTGGATAAGGCGGGAGGCATGAGCATCTGGAGCGTTGGCACAAACGGAAGCGGACTTCAAAAACTGGCTGATTTGGAAGAAAATATAAGCACGGATGAGACAAATGAACATTATCCGGCCGGCTATGAGGATTTTTACGGCCGTGGAAGCTGGTCCTCGATCATGTCAGTTTATGCGTTCAAGTAAAACCGGTTTGAGGTAATAAGCAGGAAGTGGCGGCGGCATGGATGGTATCAGAGATTGTTAAATATTTACTTTTTTGGTATTTAGTAGTAATAGTGTTAAGAGTGTGTTATAATTATAATTGCATTTATGCAAAAATACTAAAAAAAGGGGAATTATGCGTATGAAAAAGAAACCACTTGCACTATGGATTTTTACCGGATTGGCATTAGGTATTGTGGCAGGCATGCTGTTGATGAGCCGGCCGGACATTGCGGAAATGTACATCAAGCCCTTTGGAACCCTGTTTCTGAACCTGCTGAAATTCATCGTAGTCCCCATTGTCTTGTTCTCCATCATGAACGGTGTTATTTCCATGAAGGATATTAAGAAGGTGGGAAGCATTGGAGGTAAGACAGTCATCTACTATATGTGCACTACCTTTTTTGCGGTTACCATGGGACTTTTGATAGCGAATCTGTTCAAAAAGGGATTTCCGGTGCTGTCCACCAGCTCTCTGGAGTATACGGCAGCAGAAACACCCAGTTTTATCCAGACACTGATTGGTATATTCCCCAGCAATATCATCCAGCCTATGGCTGAGGCATCCATGCTTCAGGTGATTGTGGTGGCGCTGCTCTTTGGCTTTGGCACCATTGTGGCGGGAAAAAAGGGAGAGGTGTTTGGAAACTTTGTGGAGAGTGCCAATGATGTGTCCATCGCGGTTATGTCCTTCATCATCAAACTGAGCCCCATCGGTGTGTTCTGTCTGATTACGCCGGTTGTGGCTGCCAACGGACCCCAGATACTGGGCAGCCTGGCCTTTGTGCTTCTGGTGGCTTATATCGGGTACATACTCCATGCCTCGTTGGTGTATTCGCTGACCGTGAAGTCCCTTGCGGGCATTGGACCCCTTAAGTTTTTTAAGGGCATGGCACCGGCCATGATAATGGCATTTTCCAGCGCATCCTCTGTGGGCGCCCTTCCTCTTAACCTGGAATGCGCGGAAAAGTTAGGGGCCAGAAAAGAGGTTGCCAGCTTTGTACTTCCTCTGGGCGCTACCATCAATATGGATGGAACCGCCATTTACCAGGGCGTATGCGCTGTGTTTATCGCTTCCTGTTATGGAATCAACCTGACCCTGTCCCAGCAGATTGTCATTATACTGACAGCTGTTCTGGCTTCCGTGGGCACGGCCGGCGTGCCGGGCTCCGGTATGATCATGCTGGCCATGGTGCTTCAGAGCGTAGGGCTTCCTGTGGAAGGCATTGCCCTTGTGGCCGGTATCGACCGTCTGTTTGACATGGGACGTACCACGGTAAATATTACAGGAGATGCTGCCTGCGCAGTGATTGTTTCCCATCTGGAGGATAAGAGGTTAAAGAAGGCGTAAGCCTGAATTTCAAAAGGATAAAAGGAATGGCCGTGCTGTGATGCGATGTCTCACAGCGCGGCCATTCCTTGATACATGTTATATATAATGTTTTATGCATAACCTGTTTTATACATAACTTATTTATACATAACCCATGAGTCCCGGAAGCCACAGCGACAGCTGCGGTATATAGGATACCAGCATCAGCACGATAAAGATAGCGCCAAAGTAGTAGAGCAGAGGACGTATAACCTGTTCTATTTTTGTCTTTCCCACCTTTACTCCCACGAAGAGTGTAGTTCCCACCGGGGGAGTGATGGTGCCGATGCAGAGGTTGAATATCATCATGATTCCAAAGTGTATGGTATTCATGCCCAGCGCCTGGCAGATGGGAAGGAAAATAGGGGTGAAGATAAGGCAGGCAGGTGTCATGTCCATAAAGGTTCCTACAATCAGCAGCAGAATGTTGATGATAAAAAGAATCACATAGCGGTTGGTGCTGATTCCCAGCATGGCCTCCGATACAGCGGTGGGGATGCCGGTGAAGGCCATGACCCAGCTCATGATGCTGGATACTCCGATAAGGAAGATGATAATGCCTGTCATCTCTGCGCTGTCCAGAAAAATCTTAGGCAGCTCCCTCAGCCTGATGGACTTGTAAAAGAAGATGGACAAGACCATGCTGTATACCACGGCTACCACGCTTCCTTCGGTGGCCGTGAAAATGCCGGAAATGATGCCGCCAATGACAACGATAATCATGAACAGACACGGGATGGCCTGGAAAAATACCTTCACCTTCTCAGAGCCTGTATAACGTTTGGTGCTGCGGTACCCTTTCTTCCTGGCAAAGAAGTAAATGACCACCATACACGCAAGTCCCCAGAGTATGCCTGGAATATAGCCTGCCATGAAAAGGGCTGCCACGGAGGTGCCTCCGCTGACCAGGGAAAAGGTAATCATTACATTGCTGGGAGGAATCAGAAGGCCGGTGGGAGCAGTGGCAATGTTGGCTGCCGCGGAAAAGTCCCTGTCATATCCTTCCTCCTCCTCGATGGGGCCGATGATGGATCCCATGGCAGAAGCAGCCGCTGTACCGGAGCCGGAAATAGCTCCAAAGAGCATGTTGGCCACGGCATTGGTGTGGGCCAGGGCTCCGGGAATGCTGCCGGTGAACAGCTTGGCAAAGTTGATTAGGCGGATGGCAATGCCTCCCTTGTTCATAATGTTGCCGGCCAGGATGAAAAAGGGAATGGCCAGCAGACTGAAAACAGAGATGCCGGAGAAAATTCTCTGAGCGCCCGTAAGAACAGAAGCCCCCAGGTTCAGCACCGGAAGAATGGCACAGATGGAGGATACCGCCAGGGCAATGGCGATGGGAACACCTGCTAACAGCATTACTGCCAGCAGAACGAAAATCACAAGACCACAAAATACAGCTATACTCATACCTTTGCCTCCCCTGGTTCACTGAAATCTTTGTGCAGCATATCTGCTGCGTTCATGACGCTGAATACCATAATCAGCAGGCCAGCAATGGGAACAATGATGTAGATCCATCCCATGGAGATGCGCAGGGATGCCGTAATCTGTATCATGGTCAGCTTTGTGATGGAGATGCCGCCGTATACCATGACAACCCCTGCAAAGAAGAAGCTGAGCGCGTCGATGAAAACCTCCAGATACCGGCGGGCTGTGCCGGTCAGCTTGTCTGCCATGAATCCCATCCTCATGTGGTCCCGCTTGCCGAATACATAGGCGGAGGCCAGGAGCGACATCCAGGTAAAGGAGTAGGTGAGAAGCTCTTCGGATATGGTGCTGGGGCGGTTGAAGAAATAGCGAGTCACAATTTGATAGGTGCCAACCAGGGTCATAAGGATAAACAGAAGGGTAATGACAACACCCAGTATCTTCATGATGGCTGCCCTTAACTTATGCATTGTGTCCATGGTTTAATGGTCTCCTTTCCTGGAATCATTGACGGTCTGTATATATTGGTAAAAGTCCCGGATTTTCGGGTTGTTTTCCAGCATTTTCTGATGTAAGGGCAGTACCTTTGCCTTAAAAGCCTCCACATCTGTTTCGATGAAGGTTACGCCCATATCATGGGCTGCGATTTGTTTTGCCTCCTTGATGCTTTTATCCCATTCCACTAATTCCACCTCTGTGGACAGGGCCGCTGCCTCCTTGAATACCTGAAGTTCCTCAGGACTTAAGCTGTTTAGAAACTTAAGGTTGGCAACCAGCATGTCCGGTACCATCTGATGCTTGTTGTATGTATAATACTTGGCCACCTCGCCGTGCTTATTGTTGGTCAGGGCCAGCTCGTTGTTCTCTGCACCGTCTATAACGCCCTGCTGGATGGCTGTATATACCTCGCCGAATCCCATAGGTGCAGCGGCAGCGCCAAAGGCATTGACCATGTCCACGCTGGCCGGGCTTTGCTGTACACGTATTTTCTTGCCCTTTAGATCTTCCGGCGTGTTGATGGGAGTCTTGGCGTAAAAATTACGGGTTCCCGCATTGTACCAGGTTACCACCCTGAAACCGGCCTCGTCTGTGGACTTGTATATATTTTCCATATAATCTGTGTCTTCCATCACAGACCGGTAGACCTCCTCGGAGTCAAAAAGGTAAGGCATGCTGAAAATCTCATAGACATCCGCAAATGTCTCCAGATTTGCCGTACCCGCAATAACAAAATCAATTGCTCCTGTCTGGGTCAGCTCGATTGCCTTCTGTGCAGACCCTAGAATTTCATTGGGAAATATCTGCACCTCATATTTATCTCCCAGATGTTCTTCCACATACTCCTTAAATGCAAGCATTCCCAGGTGTTCAGGATGGGTTTCCGACTGTGCGTGGGACACGCGGATAATCCTTTTGCCTGAGGTAACGAGACTGCATCCGGAAGCCGATACCATGACAGCGCCGGCCACAGCTGCAATTGCAAGCTTTTTCATTAAAACACTCACCATTTCCAATCCCTCTCTTTATTTATGTATGTCAATGTCTGCAGAACATGTAACCGGGTTTTATTATATCGACAAAATTGTGTATAATCACTGGATAATTTTAATATTTGAGAGTAAATTATTGTCATATAACGAAAATTGTATTAACAATAATTTAACAGATTTTTAGCGGTATATTAACATGGCGGATGGCAGACAAATGGAATCAATGGTATAATGGGAAAA
>UMFB01027021.1_pt1 | contig 18332 bp, 15 predicted proteins | sample 1964921 | NCBI WGS metagenome assembly UMFB01 (sample SAMEA4836037, study PRJEB28245) | human gut metagenome | biome: gut microbiome; material: fecal sample | place: Denmark | collected 2008
CTGGCCCGGCATGAGGAAGGGCGCTGTAGCAAAAGGATTTCATGATAATACGGATCTGGTGCCGACCGTTCAGGAACTTCTGGGGACGCCGAAGTTTTCAGACCGCTACCGGTATGACGGGGTATCCTTTGCAAAGACGTTAAAGGATGGAACGGATTGTTCCAGACCTTATGCGGTGCTGACCCAGTGTGCCCATGTGTGTCAGAGAAGCGTGCGCTTTGACGATTATGTTTATATCCGCACGGTACACGGCGGTTATCATCTGTTCCCGGACGAGATGCTGTTTAACATCAAGGAAGATCCTCATGAACAGCATGATCTGGCAAAGGAACGCCCTGACCTGTGTGCAAAGGGTGCAAAGATGATACTCGACTGGAATGACCGGATGATGAAGACGTCCAACTATGATGTGGACCCGATGTGGACTGTGATGCGGGAGGGCGGACCGGAGCACTGCAGAGGACAGCTGAAATCTTATATGGAACGCATCAAGGGCACACCCAGAGAATACGGCATCGAGCTTTTAAAAGAAAAATATGGAGATTGTGAATAATATGAAGAAATATCAGGATACATCCCTTTCCCCGGAACAGCGCGCCAAGGCGTTGCTGGGGGAGATGACACTTGCAGAAAAAGTCGGACAGCTAAATCAGCGCCTTTATGGATTTCGGATATATGAAAGAAAAGAAACGGCGGATGGTGAAAAGATTGAGCTGTCAGAGGAATTTAAAGAAGAAGTGGAACGTTTTGGCGGACTCGGTACCTTGTATGGTCTTTACCGTGCGGATCCGTGGGCAGATAAGGACTATTCTACAGGGCTGTGCGGGAATCTGGCAAAGAAGGCATATAATGAAGTGCAGCGCTATGTGATAGAGCATTCCCGTCTGGGTATCCCGGCGCTGATGAGTTCGGAGTGCCCGCATGGGCATCAGGCGCTGGATGGTTATCTGCTTCCTGTAAATCTGGCGGCAGGAGCGACCTTTGACCCGGCGCTCTTACGGGCGGCAAACCGTGTGTGCGGACGTCAGCTTCAGTCGATGGGCGTTGATTTGGCGCTTGTATCTATGCTGGATGTGCTGCGTGATCCAAGATGGGGGCGTAGTGAAGAATGTTATGGCGAAGATCCGTATCTGTGTTCCAGAATGGCGGCAGCAGCGGTTGAAGGAATGCAGGAGGCAGGACCATATGCGGTAGCGAAGCATTTTGCGGCGCAGGGCGAGGGCACAGGCGGTGTTAATGCCAGTGCGGCAAGGATAGGAGAACGCGAACTGAGGGAAATTCATTTTCCTCCGGCGCAGGCGGCGATAAAAGCGGGTGCGAAAGGTATCATGGCGGCGTATAACGAAATAGACGGTGTATACTGCCATGCAAATTCCTGGCTTCTTAATGATGTTATACGCGATGAGATGGGCTTTGACGGCATCGTAATGTCGGATGGCGTTGCAATAGACAATCTGGACAGCATGACAGGGGACAACGTGGCGTCCGGCGCACTGGCACTGCAGTCCGGTGTGGATATGGGACTGTGGGACAGGGCGTTTGGAAAGCTGGAAGAAGCAGTTTCCAGAGGGCTTGTGAAGCAGTCGCGGTTAGACCAGGCGGTGCTGCGGATATTGACGATGAAATTTGCGAGGGGACTGTTTGAGCATCCGTATCTGCCGGAGGATGAAGACGGGGTGCGCGTACCCTATGAACTGCATCCGGAAAGCCTCCAGATGGCGAGAGAGAGCCTGATACTTCTCCAGAATAAAGGAGAGCTCCTTCCGCTGACGAAGGAGACTGCGCGCGGCAAAAAGCTGGCGGTAATAGGTCCCAATGCAGACAATGTCTACAGCCAGCTTGGAGATTATACGCCTCCGCTGCGCAGGGAAGACGGCGTAACAGTACTGGACGGTGTCAGGGAGCTCTATCAGGAGAGCGATGTGCGTTTTGCGCAGGGCTGCTGGCTCAGAAAGAAGGACGGAGCTCTTTTGGCAGAGGCGAGAGCGCTGGCAGAAGACAGCGATGTCGTTATCTGCGTGCTGGGCGGCTCCTCCAGCCGGTTTGGCAGCGGCGCAGCATTCGATACGAACGGTGCGGCGATAGCAGGCGTGACGGCAGATACGGAAGCGGCAGAGCAGGATGGAAACGGAAGAGTGACGGCAGACCCGGGACCGCAGATGGACTGCGGAGAAGGGATGGACTGTGCGGATATCGACATCCCTGAGGCTCAGCTTGAGCTGCTGGAGGCGGTAAAAGCGAGCGGAAAGCCTGTGGCGGTGGTTGTTATCTGCGGAAGACCGCTCGTGCTGACAAAGGTATGCGAACTGGCAGATGCTGTAGTACTGGGATTTTATCCCGGTCCGAGAGGCGGTCAGGCTGTGGCGGAGATACTTTGCGGTGATGCGGTACCTTCCGGGAGACTTCCTGTCTCCCTGCCAAGGAGCACGGGACAGGTACCGGTATATTACAATTACAAAAATTCCTATCGGGCTATCTATTATATGGATGAGCAGCCCGGGCCGTTGTTTACCTTTGGATATGGCTTAGGATATACGGAATTCGTATGGGAGGATGTGAAACTGAGCACAGAGCGCTGCAATGCGGCAGCTCTGGAAAAGAAAGGTATAACGCTGACGGTACGGATCAGAAATACCGGGAAGAGAGGCGGCTTTGCCGTCCCGCAGCTGTATGTGACCGATCTTGCTGCATCCACAGTACGCAGAGTAAAGGAGTTAAAGGCATTCCAGAAAGTGTGGCTGGATGCCGGAGAGGAGAGGACAGTTACTCTTTCTCTTGATAAGGAAGCATTTTACATGTGGGATCAAAAGATGAAGTTTGTAACGGAGCCGGGCAGTTTTGTTCTGGAGCTTGCAGACGGCGCCGATACGATATGGAAAGGAGAATTTACATTATGTATTTAATTCCCGCTCCGGTAAAGCTGGAGAAAAAAGAAGGGCAGTTCATCTGGACTTATGAAACCTATATCAGTCTGGATAAAAGCTGCAGTCCGCTGTTGAGCCGTCAGGCGTCTCTGTTCTGCGACGGCGCAGAGGAAAGGCTGGGATTCCGTCCGATACTCGTAAGAGGCGAGGGACAGGATGGGGATATCACGGTCGTTCAGGATGATTCCATGAAAAAGGAAAGCTATGTCCTGGATATCACAGAGGACGGCATTTGCCTGACTGGTGATGAAAGCGGCATATGGCACGGAATGCAGACAATACTGCAGATGATCGAGCAGAAAGGGGCAGTACTTGACGCCCTCCATATCGAGGATGAGCCGTCCATTGAGAACCGCGGTTATTATTTTGACTGTGCGAGAGGGCGTGTGCCTAAGCTCGAATGGCTCAAAAAACTTGCCGACCGGATGGCTTATTACAAGATGAATCAGCTGCAGCTTTACATTGAGCATTCCTATCTGTTTCGCGGGATGACCGAGCTGTGGAGGGATGATACCCCGCTGACTGCAGAGGAGATAATGGAATTTGACCATTACTGTGCAGAGCGCGGCATCGAGCTTGTTCCGTCCCTTTCCAGTTTCGGACATCTGTATAAGCTGCTTTGCTCCAAAGAGTATGCGCACCTTTGTGAGCTGGAAGGTTCAGATAAGGAGCCCTTCTCACTGCATGGCAGAATGCACCACCATACGATCGATACGCTGAATCCGGAGAGTGTGGAGCTTATCACCCGTATGATAGGGGAATATATGGAGCTGTTTACATCAAAACAGTTTAACTTCTGCGCGGATGAGACGTTCGATCTGGGACATGGGAAGAGCAAGGAAGCAGTCGAGCAGTCCGGGCGTGGCAGGATATATATTGATTATGTAAAAAAACTGGCGGATTTTGTGATTTCAAAAGGACGCCGTCCGATGTTCTGGGGCGATGTCATTCTGGGATTCCCGGAGCTGTTAAAGGATTTACCGGAGGATATCATCTGCCTGAACTGGGGCTATATGTGGAACCAGAGGGAAGAGGAAACGAAGTGGATGTATGAGGCGGGTGCAACCCAGTATTGCTGTCCCGGATGCTGCGCGTGGAATGAGTTTACAGCCATTAACTGGAGCTCTTATAACAATGTGATGCGTCTCTGCAATTATGCGAGAAAATACAATGCTATCGGTATTTTAAATACGGATTGGGGCGATTTCCTGCACATCAACCATCCTGACTTTACAAGAGTCGGCATGATATACGGCGCGGCATTTTCATGGAATGCCGAAATTCCTTCTTATGAGGAGATAAACCGGCAGATTTCCCGTCTGGAATACCGTGACGGCAGCGAGGGCTATCTGGACATCGTGCATCAGATACATGACAACAGCGCGTTTAACTGGAATGAGACAGTCCGCTACTGGGAGATAAAGAGAGGGATTACAGACCACGAAGCCTTTTCCAAAAAGTTCATGGAGGACTGTCTGCCCGCCATGGATAAGGTGGATGAGAAAAATGCCCGCTTAAAAGAGCTGACAAAACAGCTTTATACACATATCGGGTGTCTGGACAGCTCTAAGAAGGCGCTGGTGATGCCTCAGATCGTTGCGGCAGACGGTATTCGCATCTTTAATCAGATCGGCAAATTTGTAACGGCAGAGCTGTTTGGCAAAACCTATGAAGCGATGCCTGACAGCTGGAAGCTTGCAAAAGAGCTTGAAACATGGTTCTATCATTATAAACAGGTATACAGAAGTGTGAGCCGGGAATCCGAGCTTCATATCATTCAGGATTTGGTTTGCTGGTACGGCGATTATCTTCGCGATCAGAAATAGAAGACTGGCAGGACAAAGCCCCGGTCTGCAGGGGCGTTCTGCCCGCGGGCGTCAGAAACGGACGCCCGCAGGGAGAGAAAGGAGTATTAAATGAAGACACAGCTTTTACACGAAAACTGGGAAATGCGGCAGGTCGGTACGACGCAGCTGCTCCCTGCAACTGTGCCTGGCAGCGTTTACGGCGACCTGCTGGCAAACAAAAAAATGGAAGATCCTTTCTGGAAGGATAATGAAAATGATGCCTGCGAGCTGATGGAGGAGGATTACGAGTACGTTTCCAACTTCGACTGTGAAGAAGGTATTCTGGATAACGACCGAGTTGTACTGCACTTTGACGGTATCGATACGGTTGCTGACGTTTATCTGAACGGCGTGCATCTGGGAAGTCCTATCAGTATGCACCGCATCTGGGAATACGATGTGAAGGAAATCCTGCAAGATAAGGACAACGAACTGAAAGTTATCCTGCATTCTCCTAACAAGTGGATAAGGGAGGCATTCAAGAAATGCCGTACTCTCGGAAATGATGATACCTTTGAGGGCTTCATGCATCTTCGTAAAGCTCATTACGGATTTGGCTGGGACTGGGGTGCACATCTTCCTGATGCAGGTATTTTCAGACCGGTATCTCTGCTTGGTATTAATACCGCAAGAATCGATAACGTTCTGATCTTACAGGATCATGAGCGTACCGGTGAGACAGAGCCCGGAACAGTGCGCCCTGTTACAAAATCCGTAACTTTGACATTTAAGGTGGAGCAGGAGACAGTTGGTGACGAGGAGCACGGGCCTGCCCTGAAAGATGTGACCGGCGGTTTTGTATGCAAAAAGTGCGGCAAGGATTTCAGCTATACGGTAGAGATTACAGCGCCTGACGGTTCCGTGAGCGTATATGAGAATTCTCCGGTACAGGTAAAGATAGGCGAACCCAAGCTGTGGTGGCCGAACGGTTACGGTGAGCAGAATCTGTATCAGGTAAAGGTTACGTTATTCTGCGACGGCAGGAAGCTGGATGAGTGGTGCAAGCGCATCGGTCTGCGCACTATGACCATGCATATCGAAAAGGATGAGTGGGGCGAGTGCTTCGCACATCAGGTCAACGGTGTAGACGTATTTGCGATGGGCGCAGACTATATTCCCGAGGATAACCTGCTTGGTCGCGTGACACCTGAGACGACCAGAAAGCTTCTGGAAAAAGGTAAATTTGCAAACTTCAACTCCGTACGCGTATGGGGCGGCGGCTATTATCCGTCCGACTGGTTCTATGATATCTGTGACGAGCTGGGTCTGATGGTATGGCAGGACTTCATGTTCGCATGCTCCGTTTACGAGCTGACGCCTGAATTTGAGGCGAATATCCGTCAGGAGTTTATTGAAAATGTGAAGCGTATCCGTCATCATGCATCTCTTGGCTTATGGTGCGGCAATAACGAAATGGAAATGTTTGTGGGCGCACGCAACGAGTGGGTGACAAAGGATACGGAAGTGCGCGATTATCTGTTCATGTATGAGCGCATCATCCCTGAAATCGTACATGAGCTCGATCCTCAGGCGTTCTACTGGCCGGCAAGCCCGTCCTCAGGCGGAAGCTTTGACAAGCCCAACGACCCTGATCGCGGAGACGTTCATTACTGGAGCGTATGGCATGGAAACCGTCCGTTCACAGAGTACCGCCAGTATTTCTTCCGTTATCTGTCTGAGTTCGGCTTCCAGGCATTCCCGTCCGTGAAGACGATCGAGACATTTACAGATGATCCGGCAGATATGAATCCTTTCTCCTATATCATGGAGAAGCATGAGCGTCAGTACGGCGCATGCGGAAAGATTATGGGATACATGCAGCAGACATACAAATATCCCAATGGTTTCCCGACTTTTGTATATGCGTCCCAGCTTCTGCAGGCTGACGGCATCCGCTATGGCGTAGAGCATTTCCGCCGCAACAGAGGCCGCTGCATGGGTGCGGTGTACTGGCAGCTGAATGATTGCTGGCCGGTAATCTCCTGGTCCTCTATCGATTACAGCGGACGCTTAAAGGCACTGCATTATTATGCAAAACGGTTCTTTGCACCGCTGATGATCTCCTGTGAGGAACAGGGCATGATGAGTGCGGAAGCAAACATGAACAGAGAGCATTTCGTATTTGAAAAATCTATTCGCTTAAATGTTTCCAACGAGACGATGAGCGATAAGAAGGTAACCGTGCGTTGGGCGCTGAGAAATCCGAAGGGCGAAGTTCTTTCCGAGAGCGGCGAAAAGGAGCTTGTTGTTCCTGCGCTGACGAGCGTATGGCTGGATAAGGTGGAATTCCCGAATGCGGATATCTTCTCTGAGTATGTAAGCTATGAGCTGATATGCGACGGTGAAGTGGTTTCCAACGGAACGGTGAACTTCTCCTATCCGAAATATTTCAGATATGAGGATCCGGAACTGTCCTACCGTATCGAAGGCGATGAGATAGTCGTTTCTGCCAAGACCTATGCAAAGAGCGTAGAAATCCTGAATGAAAACGAGGATCTGGTGCTCTCCGATAACTACTTTGACTTAAATGCCGACGAAAAGCGTGTGAAGATCCTTTCCGGCAGCACAGAAAACCTGCGTCTGCGCAGCGTATTTGACATCAGATAAGCTCCTGCCTGTCAGGAAAATATTGTTTTTACAAAGGCTGCAGCCGTCAACGCGTTGGGCGCTGCGGCCTTTGCCGTTTATTCGGCGGAAGTGAGAGGACAAGATGATGTTTCATAAGAAGGGAGAGCCTTCCCCGCAGGAGGCAAAACCCAAAAAGTCACGGGTGCGCTGGGCTGACCGCAGGGGCGTACCGGAGGAAGGGCTGGAACGGTTTCAGGAATATCTTCATACGTATTCCACAAACCGTAACCATCCGGTCAAGATTTTATACAGCTTTTATAAGGGGACTCAGAAAAAGCTGGCGTTGTCGGGCTTTTTTCTGATACTGCAGCGTTCGCCGGTATGGGTGATACCGATAGTGACAAGCAATATCATCAATGCGGCGACAAACCCGGACGCGAATGCGCTGGAGATAATTTTGTTCAATCTTCTGATAGCGCTCATATTTATCATCCAGAACGCCGGAACGAACTATCTGGCGACAAAGGAATATGCCAGTGTGAACAGAAGCATAGAAGGATCGCTGCGAAATGCGATGGTCAGGAAGCTTCAACAGCTCTCTATCATGTTCCATAAGGAAGTGCAGTCGGGGCGGCTGCAGTCCAAGATAATGAGAGATGTGGAAAATGTAACGGAGCTTTTGAATCAGGTGTTCAAAACGCTGTTTTTCTTTGTGCTGGATATTTCCGTAGTTATAGTGATAACACTGAGGAAAAGTCCGGTGGTTTTTCTGTTTTTCATCGTTGTCGTGCCCTTTGCGGTGCTGACGATGCGCGCCTTTAAAAAGCCTGTAGCGGAGAAAAATCAGGAATTCAGAAGTGAAATGGAAAATACGCAGGGAGCAGTTGCAGAGATGCTGGAAATGATCCCGGTAGCGCGTGCACATGGGCTTCAGGAAGAAGAAATCAGTAAGATGAATACTCATCTGACCCGGATCGTGAACAGAGGATATAATCTGGATCTGGTAAATGCTCTGTTCGGCGCAGTTAACTGGGTGGTATTTCAGGCATTTCAGATAATATGTCTTGCATTTACCGGTTATCTGGCTGTGAAGGGAAAGATAAGTGTCGGTGAGGTTGTTTTATACCAGACCTATTTCGGGTCTCTGGTAGGGCAGATATCCACGCTGATAAGCATCTATCCCCAGATAAGCAAAGGGCTGGAATCGGTAAAATCCATCGGTGACATCATGGGAGAAACGCAGGTGGAAACGAACAATTCCATCGTGCCTCTGGGAGAGTTAAAGGGCGGCGTAGAGTTCGTGAATGTGGACTTTAAATATCCCGGCAGTGATAAGTGGATATTGAAAGACTTTACGCTGACGGTAAAGCCGGGCGAGAGCATTGCCTTTGTCGGAGAATCGGGCGCGGGTAAATCGACGGTCTTAAATCTTTTGATAGGCTTTATCCCGCCGACCAACGGAAAAGTGCTCATTGACCGCATCAATATGGTAAATCTTGACATCAATGAATACCGTCATCAGATAGCGGTTGTGCCGCAGAATACGATACTGTTTTCCGGAACAATAATGGATAACATTACCTATGGGTTAAAAAATGTGTCGGAAGCAGATGTGATGGAAGTCATCCGGGAGGTAGGTCTGGACGATATGATAGCAAAGCTGCCGTACGGTATCCATACGCAGCTGGGCGAGCACGGAGATAAGCTTTCCGGCGGTCAGAGACAGAGGATTTCAATCGCAAGGGCACTTATCAGAAGACCGAAGATCATCGTATTTGACGAGGCGACCAGCGCTCTGGATTCTGCTTCCGAGAAAAAGGTGCAGGAAGCAACTAATAATATGATGAAAAACTGCACCACGTTTCTGGTGGCTCATCGTCTTTCCACAATACGCAATGCGGACAGGATAGTTGCCATGAAGGAAGGCAGGATAGTAGAAGTGGGAAGCTATGAAGAGCTGATGGAAAAGAAAGGTTATTTTTACGAATTAAAGGCGCTGCAGTCATAAGGAAAGCTTATCAGGCAGCGATGGAGGGATTGGAATGCTGGCTATCATAAAAGAAAATAAAATACGTCTGATAGGGCTGGCAGCAGGAGCGGCGGTACTGTTTTTTATCGCACCGTTGCTCTTTGGACTGCTGCCTGAGGAAACAAAGGCAACGGGAACACTGATGATCCTGGTGATAATAAATCAGATATACATGGCGGTTGTGGGATGGCAGGCAAACTACATGGGAAAGCTGGGCGCGTATATGCCGGTCATCGCGGTGGCGCTGTATCTGATATCCGAGCTGGCACTTTATCAGACGGTGAGCTTTAGTCTGGAGCTCAACTATCTGGAAACGGGGTATATTGTGTATCTGCTTCGGAAGATGATACTCCGCAGGCAGCAGATACAGCAGAAAAACGAGCAGAAGCCGTTTCCGAAAGGGCTGGGAAAAAGATAAGGTCTGAGACGATGACTACAGGAATCCGCCGTCTATGGTGATGATCTGACCGGTCAGATAGGTTGGTGACTGCGTGAGCTGCAGGGCGAGCGCAGCTACCTCCTCAGGCCGGCCCAAACGGTCGGCGGGTATTTCTTCGATGAGCAGCTGCATCTCTTCCTCGGAAAAACAGCGGTTCATATCTGTGTCGATAACACCGCAGGCGATAGCATTTACCGGGATATTACTGGGAGCAAGCTCCTTGGCGAGCGCTTTTGTGAGGCTGTTGACCGCACCTTTTGAAGCGGAATATGCAGCTTCCATGGAAGCGCCTGCATTTCCCCAGATGGAGGAGATATTGATGATGCGCCCGGAATGCTCGCGGACCATCAGCGGCACTGCGAGCCTGCATGTGTAAAAGCAGGCGTCCAGATTGGTTGCCATGAGCCTGCGCCACTCTCCGGGAGTCATATCGGAAAGCAGTCCAATGTGGGAGATACCGGCGTTGTTGACGAGGACATCGAGACGGCGGATGGATGAAAAAAGCCGTTCTACCGTGTCAAAATCTCCCATATCGCCGCAGAAAGGCACGGCGCAGACGCCATGCCCGGAGGACAGGTCTTCGCACAGCTTTTCCAGTTGTTCCCTGTTGTGGATACAGGTAAGGATAAGGTCGAAGCCTGCCTGTGCAAAGGTGCGGGCGATGGCGGCGCCTATGCCGCGGGATGCGCCGGTGATAAGGGCAATGGGGCGGACAGAAGGCTGTCCGAAAAAGAGTGTATCAGGGGTATTCATTTGGATGCTCCTTTTTTATTTGTTCAGATTGTCAACGAAGGCGGCTTCTCTTGCGGTCAATTCCACCCAGGCGGGACGGAAACCGCATTTGAGCGCGTTGCGGACGGATTTGATGTTTGACCATGCGGCGCAGTAAAAGGGGACTTTGCCGAGCTTTAATGTTTCAAGAGCGAGTGTGCTCGTAATTGCGGATGCAATGCCCCTTTTTCTATATTCGGGAAGGACGTCTACGCCTATCTGATACATCATCTCGCAGTCGGCAGAGCAGCCTGCAAGCCCGACCAGCTTTTGACCGTCGAATGCGCCGACGGCAAGCTTGTCCAGATGCTTTCTTTTTTCGCATAAGGCGTTGCTCCATTCCTCCGTATAGTACGGCTCAAAATCCTCCGGGTGCAGGATACGGAGTTCATATCCGCAGGACAGCGGTCTGAGTGCATTTAAGTCCGGAAGAAAGTATTCCGCCATAAAGCAGACTTTATATCCGAAGGCTGCGAGTTTTTCGTTCAGGGCTATCACATTCGGCGATTCAAAGCAATGCTCTACCGGATATTTGTTTATGTACCATTCTATGGTCTCACGCATCCGCGGGCTGACCTGAGCGACGATATTGTTTCCGTATGAAACCAGGTCGCATTCAAACGGAAGTTCAAGATATGCCCGCGCGTTTTCGGACTTTTGGGATAAAACGACCTTGTTTTTGCCGGATAAAAAGTCTTCCGGCATGCAGTTGCAGTCACAGGCGGACTGCTGCAGTGCGATATGAAATATTTCGCTATTTGTCATGTCTGAATTCCTCCTGAGATAAAATTATTATTGGATAAGAACAGCATGTGGAGTGAGGGCTGCAGGCGGAGGAGCAGGGACTATTTCTTTCTTTTTGGTTTTGGGGCGGGCAGTTCGTCATATATGGCATGAAATAAGCCTGTTAAAAATTCCTTATTATCAACTTCTTCAACTAACAGCATTTCTTTTGCCCCTTCATAAGGTGATTCAAAGGGAGCTGTCGGCATATAACGGATGGCTGAGCTCACTGGTTTTACGAGCAGCCTGTCATCATAGATACCGCCTGCAATCTTTCCATGATAATAAATAATAAATTCTCCCATCATAGCTCGATAAGTAATTTCTTCTAACCCGGATAACTGTTCTAAAATGAAATCTAAATATTCCTTGCTTGATGCCATGTCTTTTCCTCAGCCAAAATCTTTTTCGTGTCTGTTTTCGCTGAATATTATAACAGCTCCAGATATTCGTAACAATGGAAATTTATCCGGATTTCGTTTGCTGAAGGAGTTTTGTTGCTGTTCATATCAGCCTCAAATGTTTGCCGTTTCAGGTGTGAGAATGTAATCCGGCGGTGAGCAGACCTCTTTTTCCCGGTAAAATTTTCAACAGGTCAGCAAACAGTAGCGATTTTTATCAAAGAGGATCTATGACCGGACAGAGACCGAAAGCGCAGTGTTAAAACTGCAAGACGACAGTTACATCAAAATAAAAAATGTAAAAATCAGACGTCCTGAAACGGGAAACGGTTCGGAAAATGCAGCTGATTGAACCTTCGCAGAGCGAAGAGAATATTCAGACATTGAAACCGGAATCAGCAGATACGGGAGATACAGCGCAGATTTTCAAATGGTTTCTGCCGGGAGGAGTTTCCCTGATCGCACTTATATTTCTATTGTTTTGGAAAGGCCAAAAATACCAAAAATAAATAGTGAAACAGAAAAGGGTGTTGTGATATCAAATTAGATATTGCGGCACCTTTTTGTCAAGTGTGACGAAGTCACTTGTAAAATAACGGTATTTTGCGTATACTGATGCCAGAAAAAGAGATTCGTGAAAAGCTTTCAGCGGAGGTAGAGAGGAGAAAAATATGCATGATCTGATAATAATCGGCTCGGGTCCGGCAGGACTGGGAGCGGCGATATATGGAAAACGGGCAGGGCTGGATACTGTGGTCGTAGAGAAACAGCCTATGAGCGGAGGACAGGTGCTCAATACCTATGAGGTGGATAATTATCTGGGGCTTCCCGGCATCAATGGTTTTGATATGGGGATGCAGTTTCGGGAGCACGCGGATAAGCTGGGCGCAGAGTTTCAGGAGGCGGATGTTATCGCAATAGAGGATAGAGGCGATAAAAAGCTTGTAAAGACGTCAAAGGGAGATTTAGAGGCAAAAGCTGTCATCGTGGCTTCCGGAGCGGCGCACCGTAAGCTTGGGGTTCCCGGTGAGGAGCGGCTTGCAGGAAGGGGCATTTCCTATTGTGCAACCTGTGACGGCGCATTCTTTAGAAAGAAAACAACAGCGGTGATAGGCGGCGGCGATGTTGCGGTGGAGGATGCGATCTTTTTGGCGAGATTTTGTGAAAAGGTTTATCTGGTACACAGAAGGGATGAACTGCGCGCGGCAAGAATCCTTCAGGAACAGCTCTTTTCCCTGCCGAATGTGGAAGTGATATGGGACAGTGTGGTAGAAGAGATAGAAGGGGACGAAATGGTATCAGGCATTGTCCTGAAAAACACAAAGACAGGTGAAACCGGGAAAAAAGCGCTGGATGGCGTGTTCATTGCGGTAGGTATCACTCCGAACACCCATGTATTTTCCCATCCGCTGGAGATGGATGAGGGCGGATATATCAAGGCAGGAGAGGACTGCCGTACAAATGTGCCCGGTATTTTCGCTGCGGGGGACGTTCGTACGAAAAAGCTGCGCCAGATTGTAACGGCAGTCGCAGACGGTGCGAATGCGGTAACATCGGTGCAGGAATATTTTACGGAGAAGGGAATTTGAGCCTTTTTTGGAAATTGATGGAAAAAGACAGATTTATAACAGCTGCGGACTGCATAATGACTATAGCAGTCCGCAGCTGTTTTGTGCAGCTTCACAAAAAGACACAATATGTTCATAAAAAAGACACAAAAAATGATACAGATTAAAAGGTACGGGAATTGACAAAAACAGCGCCGCATGTTATAGTAACTTTTGAATTTAATAATTTCGTAACAAATGTAACAAATGATTGAAAGAGATATATTCAGAGGATACTCATGAAACATAAGACTATCAGAGCAACTGTGTGTGCGATGGCAATGGCGGTAATGTTTTCCGGCAGCCTGTACATGACAGAGGGGAAAGGAAAAGATGTGCAGGCAGCGCCTGTGGTGGCAGGTATCATGCCGGCAGCAGGAGTAGGTCTGGTTCTGGATGAGGGCGTTCCTGTTTCTCAGATCCGTGATGAAGTAAAGAAGCGTAAAGAGAATACTTCCGATAAGACAAGAGCGGTTTCCGGGGAAACAGCAGCGGAAGGCGAGGCAGAGACTTCCAAAGAAGGCGAGACAGAGATTATCGAAGCTGTGGAGCCTGTCCTCAAGGAGCCTGAAACAAAGGTTTCCGATGAAGATAAGAAAAAGGCTGAGGATGAGGACGTTCTTATTATCGCACAGGTCAACGACTATGTGAATATCCGCAGTACCCCCGGTACAGACGGAGAGATCGTCGGAAAGCTTTATAACAATTCTGTCGGGAGCCTGATAGGAAAGTCTGGAGACTGGTATCAGATGAAGTCCGGCAGCGTAGAAGGCTATGTTAAGGCAGAATACTTTAAGAGCGGCGACGAGGCAAAGCAGATTGCGGATGAAGTCGGCAAGAAGGTTGCTACCGTTAATACTGAGACTTTAAAAGTAAGAAGCGAGGCAGATCTTGAGGCATCTGTTCTGGGACTTGTACCGGGAGGCGAAGAGCTTTCCGTTATGGACGAAGAGAACGGATTTGTAAAGGTAAGCATCGAAGAAGGCGACGGATGGGTATCCAAGGATTATGTTATCGTTGCAACGGAATATGTGACGGCAGAATCCGTTGAGGAAGAGAGAGCCAGACTCGCAGAAGAACAGAAGGCAAAGGAAGATGCACGCAGAGCGGCACAGGCAGCTGAAGAGCGTCTGAGAGAGAAAGAAAAGGCAAGAGAGAAAAAGGCACAGGAGTCTGCACAGAACAGTGCGCCTGCGGAAGCTCCGAAGGAGGAAGCTGTTCCGGCTCCGGTTTCAACAGGCTCCGGTCTGGGTCAGTCGGTTGCTGATTTTGCAGTACAGTTTGTTGGCAATCCTTACGTATACGGCGGTACGAGCCTGACGAACGGCGCGGACTGTTCCGGTTTCGTTATGAGCGTATATAAGAATTTCGGCGTATCGCTGCCGCATTCCTCATCGGCAGACCGCCATGTAGGCTATAATGTGGGAAGTCTTGCAAATGCACAGGCAGGAGATTTGGTATGTTATTCCGGCCATGTTGGTATTTACATCGGAAACGGCAAGATTGTACATGCGAGCACGGCGGCTACCGGAATCAAGATTTCTGATGCGAATTACAGAACACCTGTGGCAGTCAGAAGGATTTTCTGAGAAAGTTATCCTTCCATTTTATAAAAAAAGCATAGCATGCAGCACAGAGCGCTTCTTTTCCGAAAGGAAAAGGAGCGTTCTTTTTTCGATTTATATTAGCCTTCCTTGCGGATCGCAGCCGATTTTGCTGCTGTCATAAGGGCTGTTTGCGGCGCTCAGGCACAGGCAGCTGTTTGAAAATAAAGCATCGGGATTATTTTTCAAGCTATGTTCTGTTGGATGACAGTATGAAAAATTGTCAGATTTTTAATCTGTCAAAAAAGAAAGATATTTGTAAAAATTTTGTGAAATTGCACAAGTTTTGTCTGAAAATGTCGAAAAACAGAGAAGGTGGAGAAATAAGTTATCCACACGAAAAAAAACTGATTTTGCCGTAAATATAAGTTATACACTGGATTATCCACATTATCCACAAATGATATATGGATGATAAAAAAATGATATAACAAAAAATACAAACATCTGTTTTGTTATCTTATGCCAAATGGAGAAAAAATAAAGGACAAAATATGATGCAATAATTATCTGAAAAATTAGACTATTGTTAGAAATGTTCAGAAAATATTGATTCAAAACAGGGTCTATGGTATAATCTCAATAAGGACAGGCAGACAGGAAATCAGCCGTCCTAATTATGGACCGGAAAGGATGATGATTTTATGAAGATTATTATCAGCGGTAAGAACATCGACGTTACAGCGGGGCTGCGCAGCGCAGTAGAATCCAAGCTCGGTAAGCTGGAGAAGTATTTTACAGTGGACACAGAGGTATTTGTGACACTGAACGTTGAGAAGGACAGACAGAAGATTGAGGTAACGATACCTGTAAAGGGGAATATCATCCGGTCGGAACAGACAAGCAATGATATGTACGTTTCCATTGATCTGGTGGAAGAAATCATCGAAAGACAGCTCAGGAAATATAAGACCAAGCTGATTGCACAGAAGCAGTCGGTAGGCAGCTTCCAACCCTCTTATCTGGAAAATGATGATGAAGAGGATGAGGAAGTCAGGATAGTCAGAACGAAGCGCTTCGATATCAAACCTATGTATCCTGAGGATGCCTGCGTGCAGATGGAGCTTCTGGGACATAATTTTTATGTGTTCTGCAATGCGGAGACAGATCAGGTCAATGTAGTTTACAGGAGAAAAGGCAATACCTACGGTTTGATAGAGCCGGAGGTATGAGGCTTGTCACACAATAATATCTGAATGAAAAGTCCCGGTCGGCAGTTTTGCCGGCCGGGATTTTTCGTTCAGATATCTGTTTTTTCCGATGCCGGAATGGTCTTGATTCCAAAGATAAAATAGATTAAATGAAATATCCAGACGCTGCCCAGTACGACGCATCCGGCAACAATGCCTTTGAGTCCCATCATAATAAAGCCGATGCTCATCAGTAAAGTTACAGTGAGCATGATACGACATTTAGCTTTTCTGGTCATCCCTTTTCCTTGTACGAAATCTGCAAGATTATCCTGATACAGTTTTGTACCTTTAAACCAAAGTTCCAGCTTTTTTGAGGCTCTGGCAAAGCAGAAGGCGGCGAGCATCAAAAAAGGAAAGGTGGGAAATACCGGAAGCACAGTGCCGAGCAGTCCCAATCCCACGCTTATATAGCCGAGAAACATATATATCATTTTTTTCATATTAATCTCCAATTGTGTATTTGTATGTGTCAGCTCACTCTTCCATGCTCTACGGTATAAACGATATCTGCAATGCCCATCGTAGATTTTCGGTGGGACACGAGAATTACAGATTTATTGGAGCATTCCTCAGAAAGGGATTTTAAAATGACTGCTTCATTTAAACTGTCCAGATTGGAAGTCGGCTCATCCAGCAGCATAAAAGGCGCATCATGAAGGAATGCCCTTGCCAGACCCAGGCGCTGCCGTTCACCGCCGGATATGGTATGGGTGTAAAATACTTCAAGCAATTCAGTATCCGATGTAAGGATGGAAATCAGGTTTCCCTTATCCTTTCCCTCCAGTTTCGCAGGGCATAAACGCCGCAGGGCGCCGAAAACAGTAATAAAGGAGGCGCATAGGTGACCGAGAACCCCCATCATAACTGCAAGCACCTTGTGACCGGTCAAAGGCTTTACCAGCCCGACCAATCGTGTCATAATATTAAACCTGCTTCTCTGCATCATACATTTCTCCTTTTCCATAGCGTTCCAGTTCCTGTTGGGCGTTCCAAAGTGCTGCATAAGTCCCTTTTTGTAAAAGAAGCGCTTCATGTTCCCCTTTTTCTATAATATGCCCTTTTTCGAGAACGTAGATTGTATCTGCACAGACTACGTTGGCAAGACGGTGGGAAATCAGAATAACCGTCTTTGTTTTTGCGAGTGCATAAATCTGTGCCATGATGTCATTTTCACTTTCTACATCGATGTTGGAGGTGGCTTCATCAAAAATATAGACAGGGCTGTCATGGAGCAGGGCTCTTGCTAAAGCAAGGCGCTGACGCTGGCCGCCGGAAAGATTTGATGCCCGTTCATTCAGGACGGTATCCAGCCCTTTTTCACTGCGTAAAAATTCTGCAAGCTTCACCAGCTCCAGCATGCGCCAAAGGGAATCCTCGTCCGCGTCAGGCTGTACCATCAGAAGATTTTCACGGACAGTACCTTTGAACAGATAGCTTTGATGAGAAATGTAGGTAATACTTTCCATCAGGCTGGCTTCATTGATATCAGAAAGGGGAATGCCGCCGATAGTGAGCTCACCGCTATAGTTTTTACTGCGGCCCATAAGGATTGAGGAGAGGATGGATTTTCCACAGCCGGATTCCCCGACAATGGCAATAAAGCTTCCCGTCGGAACGGTCATATCGATGCCATGCAGGATTTCCTGCCCTGTATCATACGAAAAGCGAAGATTCCTGCATTCAATGGAACAGTCATCCGGGACAGATGCTGTTTTCTGCTTTGCTTCGGGCAGATCCAGTAAGTGGAAAATTTTCTCAGAGGCTGCCGTTCCATTCATGGCGATATGGAAAAAAGAGCCTAAAAGTCTCATGGGAAGGAAAAAATCGGCTGCCAGCAGAATGATCATGAGACATCCGAACAAATCTGTTTTTCCGCTCCGGAACTGAAGAACTGCCAAAATCACGCCCAATGCTGCGCCGCCAGCATCGCATAAAACAGCTGCGGCAGATAAGCTCCAAAATAAGTTTCCAGCTGTTCTACCCCTTCTACGGCGACCTGCACTACTTCCGATGTATTGAGCTGTTCGTTATAAGAAGGACCGAGCCTGAGAAGCTTCTGGTAGATAGAGCGGCGAAGCGTTTTTTTGACCTTTCTGGAAGAAAGATAACTCATTTTGCTGGAAACAACAGCGCTGAAAAAGCGTATAGCCGCGGCAGCGGCGGCAA
>UMFB01012631.1_pt1 | contig 18096 bp, 21 predicted proteins | sample 1964921 | NCBI WGS metagenome assembly UMFB01 (sample SAMEA4836037, study PRJEB28245) | human gut metagenome | biome: gut microbiome; material: fecal sample | place: Denmark | collected 2008
TATGTAAAAATAGTTACAATAAAATAAGATATCATTATAAAACAAAAGTAGATAGGTCAATCTTTGATACAGAAGATATTGACCAGTCTACTTTTTTTGTTGTTGATAAAGAAATTGAAACTAATATTGTACGTCAAATTTTAATTAATGATTTAGCCAAACAAGCTATTGAAGATATTATGAACTTATCATCTCAATACAAAGATATTGCAGTTTGTCTTTTTATTAGGGAAATGTCTTTAAAAGAGACATCAGCTTATTTACATATTCCAAAAACAACTGTTTATGATAAAAAAATAAAAATTCAGAAAATATTGCAAAAAAGACTAATAAATCCGAACGATATATAGATAAGTTCTGCACTTTTTAATGAAGAAGATAGCTTCTTCAAGAAGGAGGAACATATTATGAAGGATTTAAATGCATTTATTTATTGTAGAATGAGTGATAATCACAAAACTTATTTATTATATTATCAGGAAAAAAGATTAATTGAGTATAGCAAACAACTAGGAATTAATATTGTTGCTGATTCTAAAGAAATTGATGAAGGAAAGTACTTTTATTCTAGAGGAATTCGATGTTTAGAACATTATATTGTTAATCATAAAATTGATTTGATTCTCATTTATAATCAAACGAGGTTATTTATTTTTGATGATTTAAATGATGAATTTAAGCTACTTTGTGATAAAAACAATATTATTGTTTTAACATTGAATGATTTACAAATCTTAACTCTCATAGAATAGGATATTGATTAGCTATGAATAAAAATCATGGCTTTTTGTACTACCATTGTCGTTCTCCACCTTGTTACCTCTTAAAAAAGTATAGGAGGAACGATGATGATCTACAATAAAGCAGCTGAGGAAAAAAAGTGGAAGAATTGGAAAAGTAATGAGGAAAAACAATTAAGAGATTTAGGAGTACCTGAAACTACAATACTAGAGTTGCATCACTTTGATTGGGAATTGTTTAAAGCAGAGCGAAGATTTAAGCAGAGACAATTTACTAATTTTAAATTTATTGATCAGTATGCGTCCAAAGATATGAAATTACCAATCAATAGTATTGATGATTTGTTAAATCAATTGGATAATCAGAATTTATATGAATTGATGAAAAAAGTTAATCATCAAACAATGGAAATTATTTATTTAATGATTTGTGGCTTTACTGTTAAAGAAATTGCTTTAAAACTTAATTTGAATGAAGATACAATAAGATATCGTATTAGGAGTGTAAGAAAAAAATTAAAAAATTTTGAATAGTTTTCTATATTTTATAGGTTTTAAACGGCTTATATATGAAGGGAGAAAATTCCTGATAGTTCTTTGACAATTAAATCGCAATATGAGTAACGTTCCTAATATATGAGCCTATGTTATGAGTACGCGATGATGAATAGAATGAGGTGGTGAGATCATTATTATTCTATTTGAGCGATAATATTTGATAACAAGATAGGTGCTAACTATTGGCGATGATTATATAAGGAAATAATGATACACATAATGCGTCTTAGTCCGAACAGTATAAAATCTGTCGCAGGCAAGACATTATATAGGTGAAAACCCTATGAGATAACAGTATAATGCCTTAAAGTTTATATTGTCTCGTGGAACAGCAGTAGCGAAGCTGTCTATTCATATTGCATAAAATATTTGTATAAAACAAATCGGAAAGTACTATGATAAAAATCTAATTTTTGCCAAATGAAAGTACTTTTCGATTCTACATAGTGAAAGGAGTGAATAAATTGATTGATAACATAAAACGTGGTGAAATCTATCTAGCAGATTTAGGACGTACAGTTGGTTCAGAACAAGGAGGTAAAAGACCTGTCCTGGTACTCCAAAATGATATTGGAAATACATTTAGTACAACAACCATAATTGCTCCCTTAACATCTCATGTAAGGTCAAATGATATTTTTCCTACCCATGTAAACATAAAATCAAGAGGTATATTGGAACATGATTCAACTATTTTATTAGAACAGATAAGAACAATTGACAAGATAAGGTTAATAAAAAAATAACTGCATTACATGCAAATGAATTACATAAAGTTGATAAATGCATTGTTATTAGTATTGGATTAAGATAATTTTATTGTGTCAAATATAAAAAATTAAAAATCGCACTTTTGTTTTATATATAGAAATTTATTATGCTTAAGTTGTAGAAAATAACTCGAGTTAAATGAAAGGGTGTGGTTGGAATATAAGGAGGATTTATAGTGAAAACAGAAGATAGCTTGCCACTATTATTAAGTGTAAAAGAAGCGGCCAAATATAGTGGGTTGGGCGTAAATAAAATAAGAGAAATATCTGATGATAAAAAGTGTACTTTTGTGATTTGGAATGGAAATAAAAGAATGATCAAGCGTAAAGAATTTGAAAAATGGCTTATTGAAGAGGTTTATATTTGAATGATGAAGATTTACAGGAGGTTTATATGGGTAAGAGTATTGATGGAATAGAATTGGGCGAAGGTATATCGCAAAGAAGAAGTGATGGTTTATATTGTGCTAGATATACAAATAGGTTAGGTAAAAGAAAAGCTATCTATGGAAAAAATTTAAGAAAGTTGAAGCAGGATCTGAAACATGCAGTGAAAGAGGATGATGAAAAAGATGATTTATTGCAAGATTTTACTTTAAACCAATGGTTTGATTTTTGGATGGAGAATTATAAAGAAGGCAGAGAGCTTAGCGAATTATATTTAGATAATATTGTAAGATATTATAATATTTATGTAAGAAAAAAAGGAAATATAGATATTACTAAATTTAGAAATATGGATGCACAAAGAATTATTAATACCGCATTAAAGAAGTCAAAAACCGCAGGAGAAAGTGTAAGACATACTTTAGTACAAATGTTTGATAAAGCAGTTGACAATGCTATTGTCACAAGAAATGTGTGTAGAAGTATTGAACCACAAAAAAGAAATAAGGATAGAAAAGAACCATTAAGTAAACAGGATGAAAAAATGCTGTTAAAGGGATGTCGAAGTCAATTGCATAAAGATATGATTGAATTAAATATCAATACTGGATTAAGAATCAGCGAACTGCTTGGCTTAACCTTTGATGAAGTAGATTTAGAAAATAAAAAAATTTATATTCGTCATCAGTTATCAGCAAAGAAAAATGAAAAAGAAGAATATTATTTAATGGAAACAAAAAACAAACGTGAAAGAGTAATACCATTAAATGATAAATCCTTAGCTATTTTAAAAAGAAATATAAAGAAAAGAGAGAAAGAATTAGCTGAAGATAAATATAGAAGATACAAAAGTGAAATATCATATCAATTAGTATTTGTTGGGCATCATGGCGATTGTATTACACGATTAGGTTTTCATAGTATTTTAAGGTACATTACAAAACATGCTGAAGATGATGGCTATGAATATGATTGTCAAAGTATTTCCCCACATACATTTAGGCATACATTTGCGACTCGATGTATGGAGGCTGGAATGTCTCCAAATTCTGTAAGTACTTTACTCGGTCATACGACTGTTAGAATGACATTACATTATATACACAATTCTAAAGATCAATTTAATGAAGATATTGAATTAATAAATCAGATTTAATAGGTACAGTTTTTATAACTTCATGTAACTTAATGATTGAATTGGCGTATGCAATGGTGCAGTAGCCATTCGTACATAACAAAAGTCCTTATTTTCAATACTTTTTTGGAATTGGTAATAATGTTGTCAATATTGTTGTTAAATAGTTATAAATAAAAGAAACTGTAACGCATTAAAATTGATATGCTTCTTTCTGGGGAGACAAGTGAAATAATAAAAACTTGTCACTTAGGAGGAAGCATATTTTATGTCTAAAAGAAAAATATCCATTGAGGATAAGGTATATGCTGTAAATTTGTATCTAGATGGAAAAGAAAGCCAAAATCGAATTGTATCTATGTTTGGTGTCAGCAAGCTGTTTTAGATTATTTAGATGGTCGTGGTTCCTTGGATGATATTTGTAAAAAATACGGAATTTGTCCAAGATTGAAGTTACAACTCTGGATAAAGAAGTATAATAATCATGAAGAGTTAAAATCATCTGAAATAGGAGAACACACTATTATGACAAAAGGAAGAAAAACTGCATTTGGAGGTTGTACAGAGAAAGCTCTGAAAACGAACAAAAAAACAGACGGATTACTGATGAGATTGAAAAGCTCCATACAGAGTCACCAGATAGAGGATAATGAAGAATTAGAGATGATCTAGAATGTTATCATGACATTGATGTTAATGATAAACGAGTACTACGTACTACTTAATATCAAATCAACTATTAAATACTCTACTAATGGATGTACAGGACAGGCTGTAAATCCTCAATATATAGCTAAAAATTTACTTAATCGAGAGTTTACTACCGATGCACTAAATGAGAAACGGCTCACAGATGTAACAGAATTCCATTATTATATCAGAATCGAAAAACATAAAATTTATTTGCAAATCGCATAAAAACTGCCAGTAGATAATCTACCGGCAGGAAAAATTTTATATTTTTTCAATTGTCTATTTGACAGGTTGCAGTTCACTTTAGACGTTACAGCCTTTTTTAAATACATTATTAATTTTATTGTATACTAATGAGAATTATATATAAAACAATAATATATAGTTTTTAGCTATTTTTCATATAAGTCACTAATTGATCAACGGATATACCATGTTGAGCTAATAATTCATCAGCATTAAAATCAGTATGAAAGGCCTTGGAGATACCATAATTCTTGACTTTCATCTCTGTCATACCGTAGAAACTGCTTATTCTGTGCCCATATCCACCTTCTAATTCACCATCTTCTAAAGTAATAATAAGACGATGATTATTAGTCAAGTCATTTAGTAATTCTTCATCTAAACCTGTTAGAAATTTTGGATTTATTACAGTGATATTTTTACCGGTATCCTCTTTGTATTTTTGAGCTGTTTTTAAGGCTAATGGAAGCAGATTACTTACTCCGATAATAGCAATATCATTACCTTGTTGAACAATTTGAGATTTATTATGGATAGAGTAATCAGTTGTGTCTTCTTGACCACTTTCAATCATTTGTACTGGGACTCTGATTGCAATTGGATGATCTTTTTGGGTAGTTGCATATTTAAACATTTGTAAATACTCTTCTTTAGTTGTCGGCGCTAAATAGATTAAATTTGGAATATGTGCAAACATTGCAATATCACATAAAGCTATATGAGTATTTGAATTCATCCCATAGACTCCAGCGGATAGAACAAGAATTGTTGCTGGATTATTGTTCAGACATAAATCGTGAGATAGCTGATCATATGTACGTTGTAAAAAAGGAGCAAAAGTTCCAAAGACAGGTATTCCGCCATTTTTAGCAATCCCGCTAATCATTGCCATAGCATTTTCTTCAGCAATGCCAACATCAATAAATTGTCCACGTTCGACATATTCTTTTCTTACAGGTTCGATGAATCCTAGCCCCATCGGTGTACCGGCATTTACAACAATAGCCTTTTTATTTGCATTTAATAAGTTAGTCAAGCTATCGAATAGGGTTTGATCATCTTCATCAACAAATTTATATGTTCCATCAGCAACATTAAATGGACCACCAGCATGCCAAGCTTCCTTGTTTACCTCTGCATATGGTAATCCTTTTCCCTTGATTGTATGGATATGCAATACGATAGGGTGATCGATATTTTTAACACTTTCAAATAATTCAATTAATTTTTCGATATCATGCCCATCATCTAAGTATTTATAATCAAGACCAAATGATGTAAATATATTGTTATTACTTGTTCCGTTAGTGTCTCGTAATTCTTTAAGCGTTTGATAAATACCGCCATGATTTTCGGCAATACTTTGATCATTGTCATTAACGATAATGATCAAGTTTTTATTATATTCGCCTGCATAATCGATAGCTTCTAGTGCTTCTCCACCTGATAAAGAACCATCGCCAATAATAGCGATAATATTTTCGGCTTTTTTATTCAAATCTCTTCCAATTGCTAACCCAAGAGCAAGTGATACAGATGTAGAAGTGTGACCAATTGTAAACATGTCATGTTCACTTTCAAGTGGGTTGGTATATCCTGTTACGTCATGGAAATGTTCTTCATCTAGAAATGCCTCTTTTCTGCCGGTCAATATTTTGTGTGGATAAGACTGATGGGAAACATCAAAAACGAATTTATCATTTGGTGAATCAAAAACATAATGTAAAGCTACTGTCATTTCTACCATCCCTAAATTGGGACCACTATGTCCGCCGGCTTTACTAATCTTATTAATCAATGCTGCTCTAACTTCGTTAGCAAGTTCTTTTAATTCTTTTCTATTCAATTTTTTAAGATCGTTTGTATCGTCTATTTTTTCTAAAAACATATTTACCTCCCATATAACTAGATACTATAAAAAATACTTTTTATAGGTGATAATATCATACATCTTGAAGTTTACTTCAAGTCAAGAGAAAAATTAAAGTAGTTTATGAGATGATAATTAGAATTACTGTACTGAACATATTTATTAATAGAGGAAAATAAGTATAATAAAAGAATGAAGTATAGAGTAGATTAATTAGTAATTTTATGATAAGTGAAAAGTGATAAGTAAAAAAGGTGATTTTTTGATACAATGAAGTTCACTACACAAAGTCACCTTTTTCATTTGATTAATATAATTTTAAGCAGTTATAATGCATTTTCGAGGACATTTTTCTTTGCAAAGTCCACAATTTGTACATTTAGTATAATCAATCCGTGCTAAAGAATTTTCAATAATAATTGCATTATTAGGACAATTACGAGCACATATACCACAGCCAATACAACTAACAGCGCAATTTTTACGAGCTCGGAGAGCTGGTTCATTTGAATTACATTTTACTACTGCCTGTTTTTGATATGGAATCAAAGTAATTACATTATTTGGACAGACTCTAAGACATTTACCACATGCTTGGCACAAGTCTGGATTGATAACGGCAACCCCATCAATAATTGAAATGGCATTATATTCACATTCTCTGACACAACTGCCGTATCCCATGCAGCCGTGACTACATTGTTTATCTCCACCACCAGGGACGATGGCTGCGTTATTACAGTCTTTGATACCGTGATATAAGTACTGAATCGTTGCATTTTCGCAAGTACCACCGCAACGAACAAATGCTGTCATTCGCATTGTTTCTTCACTTTCTACTCCCATGATCATTGCAATGGCGTCAGCTACACTTTTTCCTCCAACAGGACATTGATTGATCTTTGCTTCATCAGCAACAATTGCTTTGGCTAGCCCGTCACATCCGGGATAGCCACACCCCCCACAATTATTTCCAGGAAGTTCTTCACGAATTTGAATTTCTTTTTCATTAACAGTAATGGCAAATTTTTCACTAGCAATTGTCAGAAGAATACCAATAAGTAAACCGATTGCACCTACAATAATGGCCGCAATTATAATTTCATTCATCTTATATTCTCCTCCTTATATTAGACCTGAAAAGCCAATGAATGCAATTGCCATCAGTCCTGCTGTGATTAGTACAATGGGGGAACCTTGGAATGAAACAGGAATATCATTATCAGCGATTTTTTCACGTATCCCAGCCATAATAACGATGGCAATCGTAAATCCAACAGCTGTTCCAAAACTACAAACAAGACTTGTCAAAATATCATAATTATTTTGAACATTTGTGATAGCAACTCCTAAAACGGCACAGTTAGTTGTGATAAGAGGAAGATATACTCCCAAAGAACTATATAAGCCAGAGCTATATTTTTTTAAGAACATTTCAACTAGCTGCACCAAAGCAGCAATAACTAAGATGAAGGTAACAGTGTTTAAATATTCTAAATGGAAGAGTACTAGTATTTTGTAAACTAAACTTGTTGCAATTGAAGCAATAGACATTACAAAGATGACAGCACCACCCATTCCTGCTGCTGTTTCAATTTTTTTTGATACTCCTAAAAAAGGACATAGACCTAAGAATTGACTTAAGACAACATTATTTACTAAAGCGACACTAATTAATAATAAAATCATTCCCGTCATTTATTTTTCCTCCTTTAAATCACAAAGTGCCTTTTCATCACTGCTACGACAATGAAGACAATCATGATTACAATTACCATCTTTGTTTTTATTAGTTGCACTTGGCAGTTTTAAACGGTTTTGAATAGCCGTTAGACCAGCTAAAACAAAGAAAGCGCCAGGTGCCATTACAAAGATAGTTACAGGTTCAAGATGAGCAAAAAAGCTATAAATATTAGTGCCAACTAAATCTTTAAAAAGTGGCGCAAACTCAATTCCAAAAAAAGTACCACTGCCCAACATTTCTCTAATTAAACCAATACAAGTCAGTGCAAGCGTAAAACCTAGCCCCATACCAACACCATCAAATAACGATAAAACGCAACTATGTTTTGAAGCGTAAGCTTCAGCTCGTCCTAAAATGATACAATTAACCACAATTAGAGGAATATAGATCCCTAATGTATCATATAATGAAGGCAAATATGCTTGTAATAGTAATTGGACAATTGTTACCATTGAAGCGACAATTACGATATAAGAAGGAATTCGCATTCTTTCAGGGATTATTTTTCGTAAGAACGAAATCATAAAATTTGATGCGGCAAGGACAATCATCGTTGTTAAGCCCATTCCTAATCCATTGACAGAAGAAGTTGTTACTGCAAGAGTAGGACACATTCCTAACATTAAAATCAAAGTTGGATTTTCTTTTATGATTCCATTATAAAGACGTTCAACATATTTATTCATGATTAGCCTCCTTGATTTCCTGGTTGATTGCTAAGGCTCCGTTAATAGCATTGTTAAAAGCTGATGAAGTAATTGTAGCTCCGCTTAGAGCATCAATTTCATCTTCATTTTGCTTACCAGTTTTGGTGATTTTAAAATCAGTTACTGATTTATGATAATATTGATTTTTAAAATTATCATTTTTAGCATTCATTCCTAATCCAACCGTCTCATCAATTGAGAGGACTTCAATTCCCGTAATTTCATTATTAGTATCAATTCCAACAACTAATGTGATATCACCGCCATAACCATCTTCAGTAGTGACTTTGACAACATGTCCTATTAATTCTTTTTTATCATTTGTAACGACTAAAACGTCGTCTATCACAATGCCATTTTCACCAAAGTTATATTTTTTGTCTTTTATAACATTAGGAAAATTTTTAACAAGTTGATTTATTTGTTTATTATTATCAAAATTTTGACCTTCTTTAAAAACACTTCGATAAGAATCTTGTATGATTTTTTCATTTTGTCTAGCAATTGGGTCTTTGGTAATAGAATTAACCATAGCTAGAGATAAACTAGCAGCAACTGTAATTACAACAAAAACGAGAATATCTTTTAGAAGATTTTTTTTCATTATGCTTTACCTCCACTACCTTTTATTTTAGGCACTGTTACTTTTTCAATCAAAGGGACAAGTAAATTAGTAATGATAATAGCAAATGACATTCCCTCAGGAGTATTACCATAGAGCCTAAAAACAGCAGCTAATATTCCAATAACCAGTCCATAAATAATTTTACCGGTTGGAGTAATCGGACTTGTCACATAGTCAGTAGCCATGAAAAATGCCCCAATCATTAAACCGCCACCACAAATTTGTTGTAATAAAAATAGACTGTTAAAGTTATTATTGATCAAAATGATTAAAGAAAATGAAAATAGGATACACAACGGTATTTTAGGACTAATTACTTTTCGATAAATTAGGTAGACAGCGCCTAAAAGCAGAGCAATTACTGATGTTTCACCAATCGTACCACTAGTATTTCCTATAAACATTTTGAGAAGATTGACATTTTGTCCATTTTGTATCATTGCCAGCGGAGTAGCACTAGTACTTGCGTCGATGCTAACAAAGCTGTTCATTTTTCCGGCAAATGAAATTAATAAAAAACATCGAGCTGCTAAAGCAGGATTCATAAAGTTCTGACCAAGTCCACCAAAAAGTTGCTTAACAATTATAACTGCGAATATACTTCCCAAAGCAACCATCCACAATGGCAATGAGCTTGATAGGCATAACGCTAATAATAAGCCTGTGATGGCTGCGGAGCCGTCTTTAATCGTGATTGGCAGCTTCATCAATCGTTGATACAAATATTCACTTAGAACAGCTGTAATAATAGCAGTTGTAATAACAAGAAACGCATTAAATCCAAATTGATAAATTCCAAAAAAAGTTGCTGGTAATAAAGAAATGATTACGTCATACATAATATTTTTAGTTGTAATTGAACTACGAATATGGGGAGCAGTAGACACATTAAATAAATTATCCATTATTTTGCTCCTTTCTTGCGATCGTCATTAATTGCTTTTTTTATTTTTTTAAATGATTGTGTCATGTTTCGCTTTGCAGGACATGTGAAGGTACAGCAGCCGCACTCCATACAATCGTTGCCGTGAACCTTTAAAAAGTTTTCTTTATCGCCTGTTCTGGCATAACGGTATAGTAATTGTGGAATAAGACCGATAGGGCAAACATCGACGCATCGGCCGCAGTGAATGCACGCAGTTGGAGCGGTTTTAGATACTTCATCTTCACTTAGGCAAACTAAAGCAGAAGAAGTTTTAGAAACTGGTACATCTAAATTAAATAAAGCAGTACCCATCATGGGACCACCAGAAATGATTTTTTGAGGATGTATTTTAAAACCTCCACAAGCGTCAACAAGGGTCTGATATTTAGTTCCTAGGCGAACCTTAAAATTTTGTGGTTGAAAGATTGCATCACCAGTTACCGTTACAATCTTTTCAATTAGTGGAATATTTAAGGCAACGGCCTCATAGATAGCAATAATAGATGCAACATTGCTGACAATACAGCCAACATCAGCTGGCAACATCCCATCTACAATTGTTTGATTAGTTAATACTTTAATCAATACGCGTTCACTTCCTTGAGGGTATTTTGTTGGTAAGGCTGCTATTTCAATTTTATCTTCATCTACAACGACTTTTTTTAAATGAGCTAATGCTTCTGGCTTATTATCTTCAATAGCAATAATTGCTTTGGCATTTTTAAATAACTGTAATTGAATTTTGATGCCAGCGATTAATTTATCTGTTTCTTCTAGCATTAAACGATAGTCAGAAGTTAAATAGGGCTCACATTCTGCACCGTTGATAATTACATATTTAATTGAGTCATCATCTTTAGGGGTATTTTTTATTGCGCTGGGGAAGCCGGCGCCACCTAAACCAACAATTCCTGCGTGAGCGATAAGTTCACGAATTTGCATACTGCTATAATTATGATAATCATTTGTTGTGTTGTATTCTGGAATACTTTGATATTGGTGATCGTTAGTAATAACGATACAATCAACAAAAAAACCAGTAGGGGCAAGTCGTAAATCAATTGTTTTAACGGTTCCAGAGACAGAACTAGCAACATTGGCAGAAATCATACCGTTTCCATTAGCAATAATTTGGCCAACTAAAACATGATCACCTTTAGCAACGATAGCTTTAGCTGGAGCACCAATATGCTGTGATAATGGATAAATCAGTTCATCTCCAGGATTTAATAGTTTGATTGGATGATTGGCGGAAAGACTTTTATTATCATGGGGATGGATTCCGCCTTTAAAACTTAGTATTCTCATTTGAATTAAACTCCTTTTTTGGACTATATTTTAATTATAGACTTTTTATAATTAATATTAAATAGTTTAGACAAGTTAAAAAATTCACTTAAAAAGCAATCCTTTCAAGAGGATTGCTTTTACTAGTTTATAAATGAAATTGAGATTCATCAAGACGTAGACTATAACCTTGTGGGTGTTTACAAACTGGGCAGATCGTTAGTGCATCAGTACCTTCATAAATAAAACCACAGTTCATACACATCCATTTTACAGTAGACTGGTCATTAAATAATTTACCACTGGTTAATAAATTATGATATTTTTTAAAACGTTCATGGTGATAGTGTTCAATCTCACAAATCATGTAAAAAGTTGTTGCAATTTCAACATAACCTTCTTCTTTAGCTTCATCACCAAATTGCTTGTAGATAGATGTTGCTTCATCGTATTCGTGTTGTGCTGCTTGTTCTAATAACGAACTTAAATCCTGATCTAGATCAACAGGATAATTAGCCTCCATTGAAACATTAGCATCTTTAAAAACATCTTTAAGATAATTGTAAAAAACTATCGCATGCTCTTTCTCTTGATTTGCAGTAAAATAAAGCATATCTTGTAAAATAGCCATTCCATTCTTACCTGCGACTTTAGCAGCCATTTCATAACGCATTCGAGCTTGACATTCACCAGCAAAAGCTCTTAATAAATTTGTTTTGGTTTTTGTTTCCATATATAAGTTACCTCCACTTTTATTTTTAACAAAATAAAAGAAGATTAAACTTAATCTTCTAAGAATCAAATAATCTCTTTAATAATAATTAAAATATTATAACGCTGATATAGATACTGCTAACAAGACAAATAATCTAGTTGATCATATCTTTATTCATTCCAGTTAATTCCATATATTCAGTTTTAACATTTTTCAACAATTGCATAAATGTCCAATTTACATTTGTTTGAGTTACAATTGCCTTTAACGGAATGAAAGGAATGTTTGCTTCTTTAAAAATTTGTAATAGCAAATCAACTTGTTTATCTTCAAAACCAGCCATAACCATCATGTCATCTTGTGGAATCTCTGTTAATGCTTCAGTTCCACGTTCAAAATTATCAGCACCTAAAATATACCCAATCGGGCTCATTAAATCACTTGATTTAACAATGATTACTTCAACATTCAGTTTTTCAAGAATTGAAATAATTGCTTTACCAGCATCAGTTTTATCAATATTGTATAATAATACAGTTTCTTGCATATGTATTGCCTCGCTTTCGTTTAATAGGTTATCATATTTATGGTTAACGTTCAACTAAGTTGACTTAATGTGCTATAATTTATTCGGGTAGGTGAGATAATGCGGTATTATTTAGAAAAAGAAATTACAAATAGTTATAAAGAAGGAAGCTTAGTTATTGATATTCTTAGTAAAGAAGATTTCATAAACCAGTATCAAAAGGAAAATCATGCAAACCATGTGATTAGGCATATTGGGGATATTATGTACTGTAAAGTAGAATTATTTTACGATGTGATTTGCGGAGCGTTTGTTATACCTGACAAAAAGGATTTAAAAATAAAACATTGTTTTAGTTTTTATTTAACAGAACAAAAAATGATTTTTATTGATGATAACGATTATGTGATGAAACTTATTGAAAAAATGAAAGATACATATACTAATAATCGTCTAAGTTTGAACAAATTTTTTCATGATTTGATTTTCTTAATAACTGTTGATGATGGAATGTATTTACAAGAATATGCTGATCGTTTACAGGTCATCGAAGACAAAATAGCTTTTAATTTCAATAGTCAAATAAATAATGAGATAATCTTGCTGCGTAAAGAACTATTAATTTTAAATTCCTATTATAATCAGTTGGGGGATATGATCGATATTTTAAGTGATAATGAATCAGATTTCTTAAATGATTATGAATGTCATTTATTCAGCATGCAGGCACGTAGGATTGATCGTTTGGATAACCAGTTAAATGCTTTAAAAGATTATTCTTTGCAAATAAAGGAAATGTATCAAAATAAAATTGATACCCACCAAAATAAAATTATGACTGTTTTAACAGTTGCAACAACTATTTTCTTCCCGTTATCGATTATCACAGGATGGTATGGAATGAATTTTAAAAATATGCCAGAGTTAAATAATCCTTATGGTTATATTATTGTTATTGGAGCAAGTATTTTAGTTGTAATTATTGAAATGTTAATTTTGAAAAAGAAAAAATTCTTTTAGAAAAAAATGTTGACGTAGTCAATAAAAAAAGGTATAGTAAATAAGCAACAAATGATAGCAGCACATAGAGTTTTGAAAAGAGCGTTTATAACTTAAGTTTGTAGAGTAGCTAGCTGCAAAGTGAAATACTTAATATAAACACAATTCAAATAATCTATGCAATGTTATTGTTTTATGCAAATAAAACAATAAATGGAGGAAGACAAATGTCACGTTACACAGGACCTCAATGGAAATTATCTCGTCGTTTAGGATTCTCTACTTTAGAAAATGGTAAAGAATTAAATAAGAGAGCTTATGCTCCAGGTCAACATGGTCAAAAAAGAAAAAAACAAACAGAATATGGTTTACAATTAGCTGAAAAGCAAAAAGTAAGACATATGTATGGAGTAAATGAAAAACAATTCCATAACACATTCAAACAAGCAGGTAAAATGGAAGGTATCCATGGTTATAATTTCTTCTGCTTATTAGAAAGAAGATTAGATAATGTTGTTTACAGATTAGGATTTGCACCTACAAGAAGAGCTGCAAGACAATTAGTAAACCACGGTCATTTCTTAGTAAATGGAATTAAGACTGATATTCCATCATTCCGCGTTAAAGTTGGAGATGTTATTGAAGTTAAAGAAAAATCTAAAAATTTAGCAATCATTAAAGCTAGCTTAGAAGCTAGAGTACATACTCCTGCTTTTGTAGAAGTTGATGATACTAAATTAACTGGAAAACTTGCTCGTTTACCAGAAAGATCTGAATTAAATCAAGAAATCAATGAGTCATTAATCGTTGAATACTATAACCGTATGGGATAATCCCTACGGGATTAAACTGGTATATCTTAACTATGCAGAAGTTAGGATATACTTTTTTTTGAATTTGATTCTTCGTTAGATTATTAATTGCTGGTTTAAAACGACAGTTTTGCCATCCTATTTAAAGAACGAGCGCACAGGTTGATAGCAATTATAATTATTTATAAAATGGTAAGAAAATTATTTTTTATTGATTTAAATTAAAATAATTAAAATGATATTCCGGATAACCCTAAGAAAAAATCATATAAAATTGAAAAAAGTATTTGCATAAAAAATTAATTTAATAATGTATTAATTTTGATAATTTGATATAATCAAATTAATGTGGAGGTATGTATGACAGATAGTAGAATTTGTATTGCCTTGGATTTTCAAAATAAGGCAGAAGTAAAAGAATTTTTGGAAAAATTCAATGATGAAAAACTATATGTAAAAGTTGGAATGGAACTATTTTATGGTGAAGGTATTGAAATCATCAAAATGATTAAAGAAATGGGACATAACATTTTTTTAGATTTAAAATTACATGATATTCCTAATACTGTAAAAAGTGCAATGAAGCAACTAGCAAAATTAGAAGTAGATATGGTCAATGTTCATGCTTCAGGAAGTATCGCAATGATGAAAGCTGCAATTGAAGGATTAGAAGCAGGCAAGACAGGTGATAAACGACCTTTATGTATCGCCGTTACATGTTTAACGTCACTTGATCAAGAAGTGCTAGATAACGAGCTTTTAATTAACGATACATTAGAAAATGTCGTTTTAAAGTGGGCTACTAATGCTAAAGAAGCAGGACTTGATGGTGTTGTTTGTTCACCATTAGAATCTAAAGTGATTCATGATAATTTAGGAATGGAATTCATAACAGTAACGCCAGGAATTCGTTTAGCTGATGATAGCGTAAATGATCAAAAACGGGTTACTACTCCAGCGATGGCACGCGAATTAACATCTAGTTATATCGTAGTAGGTAGAACGATTACTGGATCTGCTGATCCATACGCAACATATAAAAAAGTATATCAAGATTTTCAAGGGTAGAGGAGAAGAATAATGAAAGAATTAATTGCTAAAGATTTATTAGATATTCAAGCGGTTTTTTTAAGACCAAATGAACCATTTACATGGGCTAGTGGAATTAAATCACCGATTTATTGTGATAATCGTTTAACATTATCATATCCAAAAGTTCGTAAAGATGTAGAAACTGGACTAGCTAAATTAGTTCAAGAAAATTTTCCAGAAGCAGAATGCTTAATGGGAACAGCTACTGCGGGAATTGCTCATGCTGCATTAGTGGCAGATATTTTGGAATTACCAATGGGATATGTCCGTGGTGGGGCAAAAAGCCATGGTCGTAACAATCGGATCGAAGGAAAAGTAGAACCCGGCATGAAAGTTGTTGTGGTAGAAGACCTGATTTCAACGGGGGGGAGTTCATTAGAATGCGTTGAAGCGCTAAAAGAAGCCGGTTGCGAAGTAATTGGAATGATTGCTATTTTCACATATGGATTACCAAAAGCAACAATTAATTTTGAAGCGGCTGAATGTAAATATGTAACATTGACTGATTATGATACATTGATCGGTGTAGCAAAAGAAAATGACTATATTAAAGAAGCTGATATGGAAAAATTAAAGGCTTGGAAAAAAGATCCAAGTGACGAAAGCTGGATGAGTAAATAGAAGGTAAAAACACCTTCTTTTTTTATATTTTCCCCCTAAAATAAAGATATTTTAATTGCATTATCATTGTGCTATAATTATAATGCTATTGTTGTAAATAAAAGTAGCTTTGGAGGTAGAAAATGCTAAAAAGTATTAAATATGTTCTAAAAGAGAATTTCACAAATTTATTTAGAATATATTCAATTTCGAAATATGAATTATTATCTGATATTCGTGATTCCCGTTTGGGGATTTTTTGGAATTTTGCTAATCCATTGATTCAAATTTTAACATATTATTTTGTTTTTGGTTTAGTAATGAATCGTAAAGATGTAGATGGAATTCCTTTTATTCAATGGATGTTGGCGGGAATGGTTGTTTGGTTTTTTATTAATCCTTGTATTACTCAAGGGGCTAATGCCATTTTTTCAAAGACGGGTGTAATTACTAAAATGAAATTTCCAGTTAGTGTTTTACCAGCTACGGTAGTTTTAAAGGAATTATTTAATCATGCCTGTATATTGCTTTTAATGATTATTTTTTATTGTACTCAAGGTGTCTATCCATCAATCGAGTGGTTGGGAATTATATATTATTGCTTTGCGGCCTGCTGTTTTGCTGTGAGTTTAGCGATGATTACATCTGTGCTTAATATGATTGCTCGAGATACTCGTAAGTTGATTTTAGCGTGTATGCGTTTGATTTTATATTTAACACCTATTTTATGGCCGATTTCTCGTTTTAGTGAACAGACGTTATTGTTTGATATTATTCGTTTTGTCATGAAAATCAATCCAATCTATTATATTGTATGTGGGTATCGAGATTGTTTTTTATATCACCTTGGATTTATGCATTATTGGAAACAAATGCTGGCTTTCTGGGGGATTACTGGAATACTGTTTGTTGTTGGCTGTTATATGATGTATAAATTCAAACATAAATTTATTGATATGATCTAGGTGGTAGAAATGGAAAATTACGCAATTAAATTTGAAAATGTTTCAAAAATATATAAATTGAAAAAGAAAAATGATGGTAATACTAAAAGTAGTGAAACAAAAAGATTTTATGCTTTAAAAAATATTAGTTTTGAAATCCCACAAGGGGAAGTAGTAGGGATTTTAGGAACTAATGGCTCAGGAAAATCAACTCTGTCACTTATCTTGGCGGGAATTAGCGAAATCGATGAGGGTGTCATGCATATTAATGGTGAACAATCATTGGTTGCTATTAATACCGGTTTAAATAAACAGCTAACAGGTTTAGAAAACATTAATGTTAAAGGTGCTTTATTAGGACTATCAAAAAAGCAGATTCAGGAGATTATTGATGGTGTTATTGAATTTGCGGAGCTAGGAGACTTTTTATATCAACCTGTAAAAAAATATTCTAGCGGGATGAAATCACGACTTGGTTTTTCAATCTCTTTATATTTAAATCCAGATATTATTATCGTTGATGAAGCTTTATCGGTAGGTGATAAAGGTTTTGCACAAAAGTGCATAAATAAAATGAATGAATTAAAAGATGAAGGTAAAACGATTATATTTATTTCACATTCATTGCCTCAAGTTCGAAATTTTTGTCAAACAGCAATGTGGATTGAGGGAGGAATGTTAAAAGAATATGGTGAAGTCGGGGAAGTATGTGATCATTATG
>UMFB01044030.1_pt1 | contig 17872 bp, 19 predicted proteins | sample 1964921 | NCBI WGS metagenome assembly UMFB01 (sample SAMEA4836037, study PRJEB28245) | human gut metagenome | biome: gut microbiome; material: fecal sample | place: Denmark | collected 2008
CACATGGGCTTTAATTACCTGACTGATAAATTCACCGGAACGGGGCGTAAGGTTTACCGTATCTGCAGGCTTCTTTTATGCTCTGCCAACTATGGAATCTGGATTATATGGGGGGCGCAGATGGTTTACAGGCAGTATCACTACCATTTGCTTACAGGTGTTCTGGAGATGCCTCAGTGGACCATCGGAATCGCCATTCCTTTGTCAGCGGTATTCTCCATAGCCCGTATGGTACAGTATGAAATCAGATTAGCAAAGGAGGGAAACTAATATGTCGGCAGCGATTTTATTTGGTTCCATGGCAGTGATGATTGGATTCGGCATTCCCATTGCCATTGTCCTGGGCGTGTCCAGCGCGCTGACCCTGATATTTTCAGGCGCTCCGCTGGGTGTTATTCCATCCATGATGCAGGCCACCGTTCAGAAGTTTTCCCTTCTGACCATACCGCTTTTCGTCCTTGCAGGCGCAATTATGGACAAGGGAGGTATTTCCAAACGCCTTATCAACCTGGCGGACAGCATCATCGGACCGGTCCACGGCGGACTGGGTTATGTGGCAGTGGTGGCAGCCCTGTTCTTTGCGGCCATCTCTGGATCCGGCACAGCAACCGTTGCAGCCATGGGATCCATCTTGATTCCGGCCATGGCGGCCCAGGGATACGACGCGGGATTTTCCAGCGCCCTTTCCGCGATATCGGGCTCTCTGGGAACGGTTATTCCTCCCAGTATTACATTCATTATCTATGGCATGATTACAGGGGAATCCATCGGCGATTTGTTCCTGTCAGGTATTGTACCGGGACTTATATTTGGCTTCATGCTCTGTATTATGGTGTTCATAAAGTCTAAGAAGAACGGATGGAAGGGGGATACCCAGAGGGCGTCCTTAAAGGAAATCGGCAGGCTGTTCCTGGATACAATATGGGGACTTTTAAGCCCGGTCATCGTTCTGGGAGGTATTTATTCGGGACTTTTTACACCTACGGAGGCAGCGGCGGTTGCCGTTGTTTACAGCCTGATTGTGGGAATCTTCATCTATAAGGAGCTGCGTCTGACAGAGCTTAAGGAGACACTGTTCTCCACTGCCAAGACAACGGGCATGATTCTTCTCATCATCATGAACGCAGGCATTTTCTCCTGGGTTCTGACCCAGCAGGGGATTGCGGCCTCCCTTACGGAAATGGCCCTGGCCCTTACAGACAACAGGTACATCATGCTGTTTATCATCAACATCGTATTCCTGTGCGCCGGCTGCGTCATGGATAACACCAGCGCTCTCTATATCCTGGTTCCCATTATCATGCCCATTGCCAAGGCCCTGGATATCAACATGATTCAGCTGGGTGTCATCCTGGTATTGAACCTGTCCATTGGCCAGGTAACGCCTCCTGTAGGACCCAATCTGTATGTCGCGGCTGATATCGGAAAGGTTAAGTTTGAGGAAATATGCCGGAGAATGGTGCCGCTGCTTCTAATGTCCCTTCTGGCTCTGCTGTGCATCACATACATACCGGCCTTGTCCCTGTGCCTGATTCCTTCATAGGCAGGGAACAGAAGATTGCGCTGAACCAACATATGATGTATACTTATAGATAAGTGTTCACAGCAAGGAGGTTCAGCATGGAAAAGACCAGTTTTTTAAAGGAACCTGTCGGAGGACAGTCAGTAGTTAATAAAATTGTAGACAACATTACCAATGCTATCATAAATGGAGAGCTAAACCCAGGGGATAAGATCCCTACAGAAGCAGAATTGTCGGAGTCAATGGGGGTTGGAAGAAATTCGGTCCGGGAAGCCATTAAGGTGTTAGAGGCATATGGCGTGGTACATATCAAGCGGGCGGAGGGCACCTTTGTTAGCCAGGAATATGACAGCAGGATGATTTATCCGGTGCTTTACGGTATTATTTTGCAGAAGGACTCCACCAGCCAGATTGTGGAGCTGAGAAAGGTGATTGACGTGGGCCTTCTTCAGCTGGCTGTGGATAAACTGAAGTCCAAATCCCTGGAGCAGACTCAGATGGAAGCCATAGAGAAGGCCATGGAGGAGCTGGAATATCAGGCATATATGGAGAAGCCCCAGGCGCGCAGCCTCTATGAGGCGGATGTGCAGTTCCATATGGCCATTGTGGGAATCACAGAAAATGTGATGCTTCAGTCCATCTGCAACTATGTGGACAAAATCACCCGCCGTTCCCGTATGGCAACCATAGACCGAATATTCCTGGACGGGGAAGTGGAAAATTTCCTGGACCTTCACCGCAGAATCGTAAAGCTTTTGCAGGACAGGGATTCGGCCGGCATATATGCGATTGTAGAGGAACATTACCAGTATTGGGCAAAATTAAAAGATGAATAGCGATGTGCCGCGCCTGGCAGACAACGGCGCGGCACATGAAGGTGGTTGCTGCATGACGTTTTGTACAGGACAGATCATATGTCCGGGGCAAGGATGCGGCAGCCATTTTTTGTTACAACAGACTATCCAGGGGCGCGGTCCCCGGTCCCTTGGGATTGGAAGGAGGATGATTATGATATATAGAAGAAAATGTGATTTGGAGAAAACGCCTATAGAGGGCTGTATGGGCGGAAAGGGAACGGTCTGGATGGAGAAGCTTCTTCTGGGACCAGAGGAAATGCGGGGAAAGGGAAGGGCCTATGTGCGCCATACCCTGAACCGGGGAGTATCAATCGGTACTCATACCCACGAAAATGAGATGGAGACAATGGTCATTGTAAAGGGAAAGGCCCTGCACACCATTAACGGGCGGGAGCAATACCTGGAAGAGGGGGATATCATCGCGGCCCAGCCAGGGGATACCCATGAAATATCTCAGGCAGGGGAAGAACCGCTGGTGCTGATTGCACAGGTTCTGTTTGCGTAAATGGCAGGACATAAGAAATTGTAAAAAAGGAGATTAGATAAATGACATGTACAGATAATAAGGTTCTGGTAAACGTTGCTCCGGTAGCGGCAGCGGACAAGGTCATTATACCGGAGAAGATAGCGGAGGATGTGTATGAGTGTTATAAAGAAGGGGCTGCCATGGTGCACCTCCATGTAAGGGACAGGGAAGGCCGTCTGACGCCGGATATGTCCTTGCTGGAGGAGATGCTGGCCATGATTCGCCGGGATTCGGATATCATCATCGAAGTGTCCACGGGCGGAGTGTCTGACCTGAATATACAGGAGCGCTGCGCTCCTCTGTATTCTGAGATGGTGGAAGCCTGCTCCCTGAATGTGGGATCCACGAATCTGGGTAGGGATGTGTACTGTAATCCCATCGGCGACGTGGAGTACTGTATCCGGGAAATCCTGAAGCAGAAAAAGACTCCGGAGGTGGAGACCTTTGAGATAGGCCACACATGGACCATGGAGCAGCTGATGAAGAAGTATGACTTCGCGGACCCGGTTCTGTTCAGTATCGTGCTGGGCCATGAGGGGGAAGCCCCGGCAACGCCTCAGGCGCTGGCAGCCATGATACAGATGATTCCTTCCAATGCCATGTGGGGCATCACACAGGCCCACAGAAAGGATTTTTCGCTGCTGGCCGGCGCCGTGGGCATGGGGGCCAGGACCGTGAGGATTGGATTTGAGGACAGCAATTATCTGGACCCACAGACCCAGGTGACCTCCAATGCTCCCCTTGTGGAAAAGACTGTGAAGCTTCTCCGGGCCATGGATAAGGAGCCCATGCGGCCTGAGGAGGCCAGGGCTCTGCTGGGCATTGGAAGATAAGAGAGAGAGAGGAGAAACAGACCATGTTGAATGCATCTGTATTAGACCGGTACCCCAAAGTGGATATAGCAGCCGTGCAGGCCCTGCTGGAAGAAAAATGCCGGGAAGACAGACATAAAATCATAGTACTGGACGATGACCCCACCGGAGTGCAGACGGTCCATGATATTTCCGTGTACACAGATTGGTCCTATGACAGCATTAAGAGAGGCTTTGAAGAGAAGGGAAAGCTGTTTTACATACTGACAAATTCCAGGGGATTTACCGTGGAACAGACCACCAGGGCCCACCTGGAAATCGGGGAAACCGCGGCAAAGGTGTCGGAGGAAACCGGAATTGATTATGTGATTGTCAGCAGGGGAGATTCCACCCTGAGGGGGTATTATCCTCTGGAGACAGAGCTGCTGGCCCGGGCAGAGGAAAAGCACAGGAACAGGGCTGTTGACGGGGAAATCATTTGTCCCTATTTTAAGGAGGGCGGGCGCTTTACCATTGGAAATGTGCATTATGTGAAGTATGGAAATGAGCTTGTCCCTGCGGGGGAGACTGAATTTGCACAAGATAAGACCTTTGGATACCATTGCTCCAATTTAAAGGATTACGTGGAGGAAAAGACAGGAGGCAGATATCCGGCCCGGGAAGTGCTGGATATTTCCCTGGAGGAGCTGCGCAGCCTGGATTATTCCGTCATTACGGATAAACTACTGGCGCTCCATGATTTTGGGAAAATCGTGGTAAACGCAGTGGATGCCTGTGACCTGAAGGTGTTCTGCATTGCCCTTTATGATGCCATGAAGCAGGGACGCAGGTTTATGTTCCGCACGGCCGCGGGCTTTGTGAAGGAGTTTGGGGCGGTCAGTGACAGACCGCTGCTTTCCAGGGAAGAGATGGTGGCTGGAGACAGGAAGACAGGCGGCATTATTGTGGTTGGCTCCCATACTAAAAAGACAACCAGCCAGCTGGAGGAATTGAAGGCAGTGCCCGGAATCCGGTTCCTGGAATTTAATTCGGATCTGGTGCTGGATGAGGAAAAATTTCAGGAAGAGATTCAATCGGTTGTCCGCAGGGAGGAAGAACTGTTGGAGCAGGGCGTTACCGTGGCGGTATACACCAAGAGAAAGCTTTTGTCTCTGGAAAATGACAGCCCGGAGGCAGCCCTTACGCGGTCTGTAAAGATATCTGACGCAGTCCAGTCCCTGGTGGGCGGACTTAAGGTGACGCCGGGGTTTGTGGTGGCAAAAGGGGGAATCACATCCAGCGATGTGGGAACAAAGGCCCTTAAGGTAAAAAAGGCCACTGTTTTGGGGCAGGTACGCCCTGGTATACCGGTGTGGCGTACGGGTGCTGAGAGCCGTTTCCCGGGGATACCCTATGTCATATTCCCGGGTAATGTGGGGGAAGCGGAGACACTTAAGGAAACGGTTGAGATATTGATGGGAAGTAAGGGGTAGAAGTAAGAAATAAAGGCAGGGAATAAGGGCAAAGGAGAATCGGGATATGCTGTTTCTTCGCGTTTTCGCGGAAGAAACAGCATTTTTCTGTTGGAAGGATATGGACATAATAAAGTTGGGAGTAGGAGAAAGAGACAAGATATGGTATGATGAAGAAAACTGTGATTTCAGTACTTATGCTAAGGAGGACTTTATTTATGAAAGGCTTATGGAAAAAATTTGAACGCCTGACATCGAAGTGTTATACTTATCTGGCGGGAGATGTAACAAATGAGGATGCCTGGGACAAGGCATATGAAGTATTGGTTGAGATTGTCCGTGAAGGCAGAAGCCAAAACAGCAATTACGCGAAGGAATTGTACCTGCTGGATGACGGGACGGATTATGAGTACGATGTATGCGGCTGGCTGCAGGACTATCTGGATTATCTGGATACGGGAAAACAGTACGAGAAGATTCGCAGAATCTGCGGGGAGCTTATAAGCATGTTTTCGTGGGAAGAGGAAAAGCCGTCTGATTTTCGCTTTTATATAGCATCATCTTTTGGGGCGGAAGGAAAAAAGAAAGAGGCCCTGGAGTTTTGTGAGGATTGGTATAAAAAGGAGAGCGGCAATATTATGGGGGCTACGGCGCTGATTTATGCCAGGACCGGCGTGGGCGATTTTGAGGGAGCGGAGCAGATCGTGAGGCGGTACATATCGGAGGACGGAGCCTGTACAGATGAGAATGATATTGTCTATATGGCGGCGGAACTGCTCTACAAGGTAAGCGGGAACAAGAAGGCAGAGAAAAGAGTGTCCCAGGCCATGAAGAAATATGAGAAAGAGGTAGAAGCGTATTTTTCCGGTATGGATGAAGACGGGCTGGATTTTGATGACCTGGACGATGATGACCTCCCATTTAATTAAAGGTGGACCCGGAGAAGCACCGTATATGGATGGTAACGGATATCTTTTTTGGCCTGCTTTCAGAAGGCGGTTGTATGTGTAGGATGGATCAGAGCCAGCCGGAGTCAGTGCCTAAAAAGGCGGGAATGGAGACATGGAAAAACGCCGGCTGAGATTGCGCCGGGAACAAAAGTATAAGAGTTGGTGGAAGCACTGGCTTAATACTTACCAGAGGAAGCGATGGGGAAATTCATATAAGAAAGAGGACAGTATTTCCTACAATATCATTGGGACAGGAGCTTGGCGCAGATACATAAAAAATATTCAGGAACAAGATAAAATATTTCCCTCAATAGCCGTACAGGGTGTGCTAATCCCGGGATTTTCTGCATATGATGTAAAAAAATCCTCAGGAGACTCATTTTGAAGGAGTATATTGAAGAACGTGCGGTAGCCATCGCCAATTACATCATAGACCACAATGCCACGGTAAGGCAGACGGCGAAGAAGTTTGGAATAAGCAAATCCACGGTACATACGGAAGTAATAAATTAGAACGGTTGATATGGGCGATACAGTAAACGCCCATATAGGCAAGCAGGCGGCATAGATCAGCACCGGGAACGGGCTGGCCTATGCCGCCTGCTTGCGTTTTGGAGGGATGGGGTACAGCCTCGCTTTTGCGGGCTATACCGGCTTCCCGACAAAACAGGGGTTTCCAAAGGGGCCTCCCTTTGGCACACGGCTTTGCTTGCAAAGTGTAGTGTGTTATACCTGCTGTCACGGCTGGCGGGTAAAATGAGGGTTTCGCTGGATGGAAACGCTCGCTTTGCCCGGCAGGAAGACGGACAGGTTTTTGCGAATGGGAATGAGCAAAAAGCCGGGCGATTTCGGAAGTGGCAGCGGGTATATAAAACTTACCAGTAAACAAAGTCAATCGTAAGGGATATATCTGTATTACTCAAGCGCCGCTTCAACTCTGTCAGATGGATAAGGAAATTGATAGAAAAAACATCTTCCCATTTCTCTACCATCTTAGCACGTCCTTCAAAGATTAACACCATCCTAAACTCTGTGGGAGAAACAGTCAAATCCCCTGGCAATGTTAAAGAACCCATGCCTGCTTCGCATTTTTCGAGTGTCAGCATGGCTTGGTCGATGGCATACGCAAAATCATTCGGTTTCCCTATTTTCACAAAATATAGAGCCCGATCCTTGAAAAAGTCGCACACTTCATATTTGTATCGGCCATTACCTTCTGGGTCAACCGGCACTGTTTGCGGGTGTAAACAGGTTGCCCCTATCAGCTGCGAAACATTCTGATTGTAAAAGGTTTCATATGGCTGCCTGCTATTTGTTTCGTCATAAAAGCCTTTTTCTTTTGCAAATTGAAGGACATCATTTTTGGACAAGGCAAATTCGTCTTGAGCATGATTTATAAAAGCAATTCTTTTGGCTTCTTGGAAAATACGGTCAAGGTATGCAATATTGAAAGAGCACCATTTGCCATTTCGCAAGCAAAAATTATCTGCCGTTATGAATTCCAGATACTCCGTGATAGGTTTGCGGTTTGTCCATGCATCATTAGCATATTCGACAGAGATATTGATTTTTTGAATCACTTCTTGTAGCAAGAATTCTTTTTGCCTAACAAATTCATTGATTGCGGTTACGGATAACTCACCGTCAAACTCAAGGCTTTTATGATTACAGCTTAATTTGAAACGGACGGAATCGTTTTGTATTAGCCGTGTTCCCATCATATAAAACGATGGGACATTGATTAAATTTCCATCGTTACCGGTTCCATCATATTGCTCAATGGCAACCGCTAATTGACGATAGAGGCTCTCGATTTTCTCTGAATCTTCTTCTTCGTCCAAAAAGGTCAATCTCGGTAGAGAAATTTGGCTATCCGCTTTTATTGCTTCGTTCAGCAGATTCAGCTTTCTACCGATTTCAGTCGGCTTTTCTTCCCACTTAAATTGTGCGGAGGTTCCACAGTTGATCGTAGTTCCCCATAATTCTGTATCAAAACTTGTCCCGCGAATGTAGGTTGGTATTTCTCCGCTACGATAGGATAGTACTGTGCCGCCTAAGTAGTCCATATGCATTTTACTCAGCTTGCTGCCATGAGAAATATTTTGTTGTGCTCGAACTTGGTCTAAATCAATTAGTCGTTCTGCAACAGTTACCCCAAAATTGAAATCACAAAAATCACTCACATAAAAATGTGCATTGCCATAAGAAACAACGAAACACGAATCTTCTCGGTAGCAAATCAAGGCTGCTCCATATATTTTTAGTTCTTGGCTCAAATCCCATTCAGTGCATGTAGATAATAGATTTACCCACGGGGAACCTTTTCGGTTGTCCTTGTCGCAAAACATGAGGGTAAATGTATATCCAGAAGGATTTTGGATACACTCTGGCTTCAATGGTATTTCTTCAAATCTTCGATCTTCCAAAAACGACTTGAAGTTCTCTGCTTTCTCTGGAAGAATGCGGTAAATATTGTAATCATAGAGCGGCTTTTCTCTTTTTCGCCCTGGCATTTAGCATCCTCCTCCATTGAACAATCAATTAGTTCCCTGAATTAAACTCCACAAGCTTCTCCCAATCAATGCTGCCATCTTCAAAGCAGAATTCCTGGGTAAACTCGCGGACGAGGCGGTTAGCCGCTTTCTGATAAGAGGCATCGAATTCCTCTACATACTTTTCCGGCAGCTTGTCCATGAAGCGGATCAGCTTTATGTAGAACTCTTCATCGCCGGTCAATTCTGTCCAGAAATCCTTGCCCGCCAATTCCATGTAAAACTTGGGAAGCCCGCGGTTGGAAGCTTTTTTCTTCCCATATCCGTAGCCGACAATCGGAACAAAGCGTTTCTTCGCCTGCTGTGCCAGCTTGCTTGCCGCCATGAAATTTTGCTCCTGCTTCTTGCGGCTGTCCGCATTGAAAACGCTTGTGCCGGATTTTACCGCGATGGCATAGATGGTATTGTCCCGTTCCACCATGATGTCCACGCCTTCGGCCAATGCTTTCTGTCCTTGTGCGGCTGCGGTGGCAATCGGCTCAAAGAACACATTCCCGAAAATCGTTTCCTCGGATGAGGACACAAAAGCAGCGAGGATTGCGTCAATAATCTGGGCTGCCCCGTTCATGGCTTTGGCCCGGAACAGGTACGGGTTCTTGCGCTTCATAACGGCCTTAACATTAAGGCTATCAACCTTTTTAATCAGGTTCGTATAGAAATTGTCCAGCGCGGTTGCAATCGCTGCTACGATGGCATCTTCGTTGTAGCTGTTATTTATGGGCATAGCAGTTTCCTCCTATTTCAATGGCTTGTTTCAGTTTTTGATGGATGTCTGTCCCTCTGAACCGTTTCGTGTGGATTTCGGCAGACTGATCCGCAACGGAAAGCACCGCTTTCCCCAGCGCCAATGCCAGACCTACCGGGACTGCGTTGCCGATCTGGCGGTATTTCGCTGCGCTTGTCCCCATGAACTTCCAATCATCAGGGAACTGCTGGATGCGGGCATATTCCCGGATGCTCAAGGGGCGGTCTTGGGTCGGGTGGCACATCATCGTTGCCTTTTGCACCGGGGATGTAACCAATGTAGGGGATGGCTGGCTGTACGACAGCCGCCGGTAGAAGCCGACTTTCCCGCCGCCAGAGCCATAAGCGCCGCCCATGGCCTCTTTCCGTACATCTTCCGGGAGGTCGCGCCAATTCCCGCCCTCCGGGACAAGGCGGAGGTATGCAAGGCGGTCTTTGCTGAATGCGGCACACTCCCCACAGTCATATTCCAAATCCTTGATGGTGTCCTGCAAAGTGCGCCAGCGGTATTGCGGGTCTTGGTGCATCTGGAAGTGGGTCGGGAAGGGTAGGAAAATATCTTCATTATCCCGGCTCCCAATCAAGACAAACCTCTCCCGGAATTGCGGGACGCCATAATTGACAGCATCTAATATCCCATATACCGTCTTATATCCCAACTTGTTAAACTCGTACAGGATCACGTCCAAAACAGTCCCCAAACGCTGCTCCGGGTCATTTTTATCACGCTCTGCCAGCGGGATGTGCTTGAGCGGGGCAGACATAATCCCTTTGACATTTTCCATGATAAAAAAGCGGGGGCGGATATAGTCAATCATACGGATAAAGTCCATGAACAGGCTACCACGGGGGTCATTGATCCCCATCCGTTTGCCGGCGGTGGAAAATGGCTGGCAAGGAGGCCCGCCGCAAATGAGGAAAGGCTCCCCCTGCGCCAGCCCAGTCTGTTCCAGTAAATCCGCCTCATCTATCTCGCGGATGTCCCCGCCCAGCACCTTATGCCCATTCGCACGCATGGTAGCAACGCAGGCGGGGTCAAAATCCTGTCCGATTACAATATTTAAGCCAGCTTTTGCAAGGCCGATATCCAGCCCCATCGCCCCGGAAAACAGGGAGATTACATCCCGGTTTGAAGCGCTATCTTTGAAATGCAGTAAATCCATAATGCCCTCCTATCAAACCTTTTCGCCATCTGGAAGGACAAAATGGCGTTCAAAAGAGCACCCCACCGTTTCAGCCAGATATTCTAAGTCGGAGATTGTGAAGCTTTCCCGCTTCATTTTTGAGTTGAAATTTTGCGGCGTAGTCCCCATCCGCCTTGCAAGTTCCGCAACGCTGATATTGGAGCGCACACACAGCACTTTGATCTGTTCTGATATGGTCATAAGGGTACTCCTTGTAAATTATCAATTTATAAATTGAAGATATAAAAGTATTATTTTATATCTTCAACACAGTCCCTCACTTCCTCTATCATACCATCAAACTGCATCATCTGCAACTCGAAAATCAAATCTTCGACAGCTTCCACACATTCCGCTGTCCGCTTTTGTATCTCTTGCCCCCAGAAGTGCATAGGAACCCAATCCATCGCAATTAGCTTGAAGTCATTCTCCCGGTCACGGGCCATATTGCGCTCAATCTTTTTTATCCAATATTCCCGGTTGTGCCCCAGCTTTTGTTTCTTGATTTCCCAATTATAGCCGTGAAAAAACTCGCTGTCGCAGAAAATAGCAATCCTGTATTTTGTTATCGCTATATCCGGGGTACCCGGCAGCTTTTTATAGTTCTTCCGGTACCGGATGCCCTTGTGCCAGAGGGCTTTCCGCAATAGGATCTCTATGCTGGTATCTTTCCCCTTGATATGGCTCATTGCCCGGCTCCGCTGCTCCGGGGTCATTACATCGCTCATGGTTCTTCCTCATTTTGTGTACCGCCCGCCTGTCCCATCATCTTCTTCGCTAACTGCTGGAACTGCTCGGCAGTTTCTTCGTCCATGGGGATGAACTGCCCGATCTGTCCGGCAATCATTGCGGCAACATCGTCCATTGACGCCGGCTCCCGCTGTTGTCCTGCCAGCGTGTCCCTCATGGTTTGGATCATTGCGGCGGTGGCGGCTTCCCCCGGCTGCTCTCCGTTATCTATATCTTTCTTAATATCCCGCAGGATAGCAAGAAATACATTTTTGATTTTCTCAATCTCCGCTTCATGCTCCCCCATCTTTTGTGCGTTCAAAAACTGCAAATCCTTCCTTGCTTCCGTCCGGTGTTCCGGGCGTTCTTTCATCAGGTCGGATAGGGAAGCCGTTGCCATCTCAATGAGCTGGTTCCTTGCCATAATCCCCCTCGCCGCTGTGTCTTGGAAATAAATCCGTATCAGGTGCATCAACCGTGGGAAATTTTTGTGTTCCAGCAGGCGGTTTAGGATTTCCACATCAATCGCACCGGTCACAAGCCCTTTGACCGCTTCATTTGACAAGCCCAATTCGGAAATATCATAACTTTTCGGGACGCTGACAGTGGTAAGCCCGAGGATATAATCAGTAGATGTTTTCAATTCCTTTGCCAGCTTTATCAGATAATCGCTGCTGATGGTTTTGAGGCTGCCATTTTCAATGCGGGTAATCTGGGATGCGTCAATCCCAGTTTTCTGGCTTAATTCTTTCTTCGTCATCCCCAGATTCGTCCTCAAATCACCAATCCGATCACCCGGATGCCCCTCAAGCTGCTTCGCTGCCATATTGCCACCTCCTTGCCTGTGTTTCTCAGCCATGAGTAAAACTCCCCAAACGCAGTAATTGCAAGGGATTCCGGCCATGGCTGAAACCGGGAATCACTCCATTGGTATAGAAAGCGGAGCCTCTTTTTGGTAAAATTAACTTGCAGAGAAAACCAACCAGAAAGGGGCTGGCCGCTATCTACCGACAGGAAATCATCCAGGATGTGACGCTGTTTACATCCCAAAGCGCCGCCATGTTCTACGACAAGCTTTTTAGCAGCCTGGACTTCACGCTGCCCAGAGCGGCAACCGGGCGGCGAGGCTTCCCCAAAGAAGCTATGCTCTGCTCCCTCATTGTCATGAAATGCGAGGGGTTCTCTCAAGTCACCGACTTGGCCGATTATCTGAACAACAACCGGCTCATCGCCCACTACTGTGGCTTCAATATCATGGAGCCGCTGCCGTCCTACTGGACCTATGATCGCTTCCTGCGGCAGCTGGATAACGCTGAGTTAAAGTCTGTTATGGCGGATCTGGTGCGGCAGTTGTACGAATTGGGGATAGTGGACGCCTCCTTCGTTGGCCTGGACGCTACCCCCATCATGGCGAACACAAAGCAGAACAATCCCAAATCCTTTGTAAAAAACAAATTCTCCCAAAAGGTTCATCCGAAATGCGATCCAGACTGTGCGTTGGGCGTCCATTCAGCTTCTAACCAGCACAATGAACGCCGGTATGAGTTCTACTGGGGATACAAAAGCCATGTGCTGGTAGACTGTATCTCCGGGTTGCCTCTATACGAGCTGACCACACCAGCCAACATCATGGATTCCACAGTTGCCGTTGACATCCTCGCCGCAGCCAACCAAATCATCCCTTTGCAGGGGTGTTCCTTTCTTGCGGATAAGGGCTACGATGCGAAAATCATCTACAACACCGTGAAATCGGTCTATGCCGGTGAAGCCTTTATCCCCCTCAAAAAACGCAATTCCAAGAGCAAAGCCCTTCCTGCGGGCAACCTGATCTGTGATGCTGGACTGGCTATGCACAAAGATGGCAAAACCACCGACAACGGTCGTACCCGTCAAAAATTCTGCTGCCCATTCCGCCAGTCCAAGCGTGGCGTTTGCCCCTGTAACCACAAGAACTGGAATAACGGGAAGAAAAACAGGGGTTGCGTTAAATACAGGATCATTCCCTCGGACTACAGGCTTTCCATTGACCGCAGCTGCCTCTATTTCAAGAGGACATACGCTTTGCGTACAGAGTGTGAAAGATACAACTCCCGCTTTAAGGCGTCTGGGCAGGAACGATTATGGGTGCGTAACGGAACCAGTGCGGCAAACCTCAATACGCTGGCCCACATCTCCGCTTTAGCTGTTGCTCTTGCCGCTGTTTTGTCTGGCTCTCACTCCTACCGCGCATCTAAATCATTTAGGCGATCCGCTTAATCGATGTTCCTATATGGCTGTATTCGCTCGGTTTTCTACCGGGCTTGCTTTTGATGCGCTTTTTCTCTTTACCGAGTAATCCCCGCTTTTCCTCTCTCTTCGCCCTTTTTATTTAGAACGTGTTTTGCTCATCTCTAGTGTTTCTTCCAGTTTACCATACCGGGCTGCATTTAGGAATAGTCCTGATTGCAGATTTACAATTTTCAAAGTCTACACGATGGCATAAATGCAATTCCCGCAGAAAAACGGGAATTGCATTTTTTCATGATAAACTGATCTCACAACCGGTTGAATACAACAAGAAAAGAGGGATCAGCATCCATTCTATCAAAACTTTGCCGCCGCTGGAACGCAGGCCGGACGGTTCCCTTTACCGCATGACACCGGCGCAGAGGAAACAGGCGGCCAGCTTGATACGCCGGGAGTGCTGTTGCTGTGAGGACGGCAACTGCATTGTCCTTGACGATGGGGACGCCTGCACCTGTCCGCAGACAGTTTCTTTCTCGGACTGCTGCAAGTGGTTTCGCTGGGCGGTCTTGCCGCTGGACGGGGCATTGGAAGCAGAGATTTTCCGGGATAAGGACTTGAAACGCTGTGCAGTCTGCGGCGGCGTGTTCGTCCCCAAATCCAACCGGGCTAAATACTGCCCCGGCTGCGCCGCCAGAGTTCACAGGCGGCAGAAAACCGAAAGTGAACGGAAAAGGAGGTCTTGTGTGGACAGTTAGGAGCCAAAAAAGCCTTGATTTATCAGGCTTTTCAAGCCCCAAACCGGGACGGGTGGTATAAACTATCCTCCGCCCCGGAAAACGGGCTTTTAACTGTCCACAAAAACGCTATGACAAACACGATTTACATTCATCAGCCGGAACAGGCGTTCAGCTTCACCCGGCTCCCCAATTTCCTCTTTGAAGCCCCTACATTCAAGCCCCTCTCCAACGAGGCAAAGCTGCTGTATGCCTTTATCCTGCGCCGGACAGAGTTGTCCCGCAAGAATGGGTGGGCGGATGACTGCGGGCGGATTTTCCTGTATTACCCTATCTGTGAGGTGGTTGACCTGCTCCACTGTGGGCGGCAGAAAGCGGTGAACACCTTGCGGGAACTGCAATACGCCGGACTGGTAGAGATCCAGAAGCAGGGCTGTGGAAAACCCAACCGCATTTTCCCAAAATCCTATGAAGCGGTTCCAAACACCGACTTCAAGAAATCCGGCTGCGGTACGCCGGAGGGCTGAAAACTGTACCCATGAAGTATGGAAACCGCCCTTGAGAAGTACGAAAACCGGATGGTATATAGAAATACAAAGATTAAAATGATTTATTTATATCCATTCCATTCCTATCGTACCAGAGATAATTCCGGCGGGATTTCCCTGTGGAAAACCCCGGATAGGAAAGGAACGGGGAAAGGAGCAGAATGGCACAACACACAATTTTACGGTTTGAGAAGCACAAGGGCAATCCGGCAAGGCCGCTGGAAGCCCATCACGAAAGACAGAAAGAACAATACGCCAGCAATCCCGACATTGACACCAGCCGGAGCAAATACAACTTCCATATCGTCAAGCCGGAGGGACGCTACTACCATTTCATTCAGAGCCGTATCGAGCAGGCCGGATGCCGGACGAGGAAAGACAGCACACGGTTTGTCGATACCCTGATTACTGCGAGCCCGGAGTTTTTCAAAGGGAAATCCCAAAAGGAGATACAGGCGTTCTTCCAAAGAGCGGCGGATTTCCTCATTGGCCGGGTAGGACGGGAAAATATCGTGTCGGCGGTGGTACACATGGACGAGAAAACGCCACACCTGCATTTGACCTTTGTTCCGCTGACAGCCGACAACCGCCTGTGTGCAAAGGAGATTATCGGCAACCGGGCGAATTTGACGAAGTGGCAGGACGATTTTCACGCCTGCATGGTAGAGCAATATCCCGATTTGGAGCGTGGGGAAAGTGCCGGCAAGACAGGCCGGAAGCATATCCCAACCCGGCTTTTCAAACAGGCGGTTTCCCTCTCCAAACAGGCCAGAGCCATTGAAGCCGCCCTTGACGGCATTAACCCGCTAAACGCCGGGAAGAAGAAAGAGGAAGCCCTCTCCATGCTGAAAAAGTGGTTTCCGCAGATGGAGAACTTCTCCGGGCAACTGAAAAAGTACAAGGTCACGATCAAAGACCTGCTGGAAGAAAACAGAAAGCTGGAAGCAAGGGCAAAGGCCAGTGAAAAAGGCAAGATGAAAGATACGATGGAACGGGCAAAGCTGGAAAGCGAATTGCACGATATGCAGCGGCTGGTTGACCGTATTCCGCCGGAAATCCGCAGAGAATTAGAGCAGGCACAGCGATCCCAACGGGGGCGTGATCTTTGACAACCCTATCAGGTACTATTTTCCGCCTTGTTTTCATAGACATGGACAAAGGGCAGACAGCAAGGGGGAGGTGGGAATGCTGCTGTGAAAGAACGGAAACTTAATTATCGGTTCCATAACCCAAATCCAACGGCAGCTACCGCCGATTACTTACTGAAAATCTTTATGGAAGCAAATCAGGAAAAGGTACAGCTTGCCATACAGGCAGCCGCAAATGGGCCGGATGGCACCGGGGAAAAGGACGATAAGGGGCACCCTGCATAGGCGGGTTGCCCCTTTTCCTATTGCAATCCAAAGCACCACATGATAAAATAAGGATGTAACAGAACGTTTTGATTTTAACAGAGAGGTTTTGCCATGAATATCGCTGCTTACTGCCGTGTTTCCACAGATAAAGAGGATCAGCTCAACAGCTTGGAAGCACAGAAAGAATTCTTCTCCGAATATACAAAACGCACCGGGGACAACCTTGTACGCCTTTACGCGGACGAGGGTATTTCCGGGACAAAAATCAAGAACCGGAAAGAGTTTTTGCGTATGATGGCGGATGCAGAGCATGGCCTTTTTGAGATGGTCGTGGTAAAAGACATTTCCCGCTTTGCCCGGAACACCGTTGACCTCTTGCAGAATGTCCGCAAGCTGAAAGCGTTGGGTATTGAAACGCAGTTTTTGACCGCCAACATGACCAGCATGGGCAACAGCGAATTTGTGCTGACCATCTTCGGGGCGCTGGCGCAGGAAGAAAGCGCGAACACCTCCAAGCGCGTGAAATTCGGCAAGAAAATGAACGCGGAAAAAGGCCGCGTCCCCAACATTGTCTACGGGTACGATAAGACCATCGGGGATTACTTCAATCTTGCAATCAACGAGGAAGAAGCGGCGGTTGTCCGCCAGATTTATGAGTGGTATATTAAAGACGGCTACGGTGCGGCAAAAATCTCCATCTTCCTCAATGAGCGCGGTCTGCGGACAAAGCGGAACTGCCAATGGAGCCAGAACGGTGTCTGCCGCATCCTGACTAATGAACTTTATACCGGGAAAATCATCAACGGCAAACAGGAAGTAACCGACTTTCTGACCGGGCAGCGGGCAGATAAGGACGCTTCGGAATGGATGGTGGTGAACCGCCCGGATTTGCGGATCATCGACCCGGAAACCTTTGAGCAGGCGCAGCAGATTATGAAATCCCGTGGCAAGGCATTCAAGGTGGACAAGGAGCGCCAGAGCAACAAATACCTGTTTTCCACCCTCATCAAATGTAAGGAGTGCGGCTGGTCCTTCCGGCGTACCGTCCGAACCTACAAGAATACCTATGTCCGGTGGGTCTGCTCCGGCCACAACGGGCGCGGGGCGGACAACTGCCCCAACGCCGTGACGGTGGACGAGGACGAACTCATTGAGGTTTTGCAGGAGTATTTCGCTGGGCTGCTGAAAGCAAAAAAGAATGTGATTCGTTATGTTGTGGGGGAATTCCAGCGGGTCTATAAGGCAAAGGATGAAAACCTGAACTATGAAAAGGAACTGACCGCCCAGCTTGCCAAACTGCAAAAGACGCGGCAGAAATACATGGATATGTACGCCGATGATTTAATTTCCCGTGAAGAACTGAATGATAAGATCGGCGGGATGCGGAAAGAGATTGAACGGCTGGAAAACGAACTAAAAATGGTGTCTTACCATCTAACAAAGGGTGAGCAGTTGGAAAGCGTCCTCGGGCAGACTTTCAAGGAGATTGAGGACATTACCGATGTGAGGCAAATGACAAATGCCCAGCTCAAGCGGATTATCCAGAAAATTGAAGTGGACAAGGATGGGAATGTGGACATTTACCTCCGGCTGCTTGGTGATTTGGGCTTGGACGAAACCGTTCTAATTCGTCACGACGAAACATAAGGATGTAACTGACAGGCTTGAGCACATCAATCCGA